>Ga0193716_1000468_pt1 | contig 24512 bp, 18 predicted proteins | sample U2c1metaG_FD_145901 | JGI IMG/M metagenome (GOLD analysis project Ga0193716, IMG submission 145901) | Soil microbial communities from a riparian zone of the East river system, Colorado, United States - U2c1 | ecosystem: Environmental > Terrestrial > Soil > Riparian zone | place: USA: East River...
GCCGACCGTGGTCGCCTGACGGCGAATTGCCATTGATTTGCAACCGCAAAGCCCGCAGCATTGGCGGACAAGCCAAGGTCCAGGAATTCCAGCGATGAGAGCGACAGTCAGCGTAGATCAGCTCAAGATCGACAAGGCTCTATACGAGTTTGTCAACGACGAAGCCATCCCCGGCAGCGGCATACGCGCGCAGGTGTTTTGGAGCGGGTTTGCCGCACTGGTCCGCGCATTCGCGCCTCGCAACGCCGCGCTGCTGCGTCGACGAGATGAGCTGCAGGCGAAGATCGACGCCTGGCATCGCCTCAATCCCGGCCCTGACTTCGATCGATCGAAATACAAGGCGTTCCTGCGCGAAATTGGATACTTGGTCGCCGAGCAGGAAGCATTCTCAGTCAGCACATCGAACGTCGATGCGGAGATCGCCCACATTGCCGGCCCGCAGTTGGTGGTGCCGGTCAGCAATGCCCGCTATGCGCTGAATGCCGCGAACGCGCGCTGGGGGAGCTTGTACGATGCGCTTTACGGGACTGACGTCATCCCAGAGGATGGCGCGCCACGCGGCGGCAAGTACAACCCGCAACGCGGCGCGAAGGTCATCGCTTTCGTGCGCGACTTTCTGGATGAACACTTCGCCCTCGCCGACGGCTCGCATCGCGATGCGGTAAGCTACCGTGCGGGAGGCAGCGGCCTTCAAGTCCAATTGAAAAACGGCAAGTCCACGCATCTAAAAGATCCGGCCTCCTTCAGCGGCTTCCAAGGCGAAAGCACCTCGCCGACGGTTCTCTTGCTGATTCACCACGGCCTGCACGTGGAGCTGCATGTGGACCGTACTCACTATATCGGCCGCGACGATCCGGCCGGCATCAGCGACGTCGTGCTGGAAGCGGCGATTACGACCATCCAAGATTGCGAAGATTCGGTCACCGCCGTCGACGCGGACGACAAAGTCCACGTTTATCGAAACTGGCTGGGATTGATGACGGGCAGTCTCGAGGCGCGCGTCGAGAAGGGCCACAGCCCGATCATCCGCCGCTTGAATGCCGATCGCCGGTATCAAACGCCGGGCGGCAAGAATCTGATCCTCCCGGGGCGAAGTCTCATGTTGATACGCAATGTGGGTCATCACATGCTTACCCGTGTGGTAACGCTGGACGGTGCCCCGATTCCGGAGACCTTCATCGACGCGGCCGTGACCGTGCTGATCGCAGTGCATGACCTTCGCGGCGAGAGTGCACGGCGCAACTCCCGCGCCGGATCTGTTTATGTCGTCAAACCCAAAATGCATGGGCCCGAGGAAGTCGCCTTTGCGGATGAGCTCTTTGGCGCGGTTGAGGATCTTCTCGGGCTGCCGCGCAACACGGTGAAAATCGGCATCATGGACGAGGAACGCCGCACCAGTGTGAATCTCACGGAATGCATTCGCGCCGCTCGCCAACGCGTCGCTTTCATCAATACCGGCTTTCTCGACCGCACCGGCGATGAAATTCACACGTCCATCGAGGCCGGCGCCGTCCCGCGAAAGAGCGAACTCAAAAAAGCCGTTTGGCTCGATGCTTATGAACGGCAAAACGTCGACATTGGATTGGCCTGCGGACTGCGAGGCCACGCGCAAATCGGCAAGGGGATGTGGGCCATGCCTGACCTCATGGCCGACATGCTGAAAACCAAGATAACGCACCCGCTGGCCGGCGCGAACACGGCCTGGGTGCCCTCACCCACCGCTGCGACCTTGCACGCCCTGCACTATCACAAAGTCGATGTCGCTGAAGTGCAAACCAAGCTTGCCAAGCGGACCCGGGCTTCCTTGGACGAGATTCTGACGCCCCCGCTGGTCGCCGCGCCGCAGTGGAGCGTTTCGGAAGTCGAGGAGGAACTCAACAACAATGCGCAAAGCATCTTAGGCTACGTGGTGCGCTGGATCGACTCCGGCGTGGGCTGTTCCAAGGTTCCCGACTACTACGATGTGGCGCTGATGGAGGATCGGGCTACCTTGCGAATCTCGAGCCAGCATGTCGCGAACTGGCTGCTCCATGGCATCTGCTCCCGCGAACAGGTAATGACGGCGCTGAAGAACATGGCCCGGGTGGTGGACCAGCAGAACGCATCGGATCCGACCTATCGGCGCCTTGCAGAGAATTCTGAAAACAATGTGGCCTTCAAGGCGGCTTGCGATTTGATTTTCGAGGGGCGCGAACAGCCCAACGGCTACACCGAGGTTATTTTGACCGCCCGCAGAATCGAGCGAAAGGCGCAAGCCGCTTAACGCGGCGCATTGCGAAAGTGTCGAGCGCCGCGCAACGCCAGCACCATGCTGGCGATGAGCGCCAGGTAGCCGCCGACTCCCACTGAAATATGTCTCGCCACCAAGCCGCTGCCGTGGTGCACGAGATCGTTGGCAAACCGGATCAAGTTGCCGGCGGCGCGCCCGGCATCGCCCGATGTGGCAAACAATTCGCTCGACGTCCTCGAATACAGCAGCGCGCCGCATAGCGCCATCAGAATCAATGGCGCCAGGTAGGCCAGCCAGTTCGCCCGCGCACGGTGCCAGTGGGGCAGCAAGGGCGCGAGCAAACATACAATACATAGCAGGCCGAATAGGATCCTGTGAATCGATCCCTGAATCCCAAAAAAGAGCCGAGTCGGATCGGCGATCACCGCCGACAGGTCGAAGAAGCGCACGCCGTGTTGCAGGGACCCCAAGGTTACTACCAGGGTGTCGATCAGGAACCAGCCGAAGAAAATGCAAAGAAGTGCAAATTTGCTCGCTGTTTCGAGCTGGGCCGCCGCCCGCGTCAGATTTGAGAGTAACGTCGGCCGGCCGGCAGACTGCAAATTACTGGGCGTGTCCATGGTACGTCCCGCCTGCGCCATTGCGATACTTTGGGAGCACGATTCTAGCGTGATAAGCTCACATAAAATATAAGAGAGCTGCTAATTGCAGAAACTCCCTCCTTTGACCCGCACTCGGGCGGCGGCAATCGCCGCTCTGGTCGGCATGTATTTTGCCGGATGCCAAACCGTCGAGCAGAAGTACGGCGACGAAGCCTGGTACCAGAAAAGCAAGGAAGCCTCTACCAAGGCCGTCGAGGTCACGACGACGGCCGCAACCAAGGCCGCCGAAGTGACGTCCACCACTGCTTCCAAAGCCTACACGCGAATGCAGCAGTATCTTGCCGAAAAGGACGTGTTGAAGACTTTTTATGATGCGGGCGAGCACAGCGAGACCGCCGTATTGAGCGTGCTGCATAAATCTGGCATTGCAAAACAGCCGCCGCCGGCTGTACCGCCGTCCGGCGGCGCAGCTCGGCCGCCGAAGCATGCGCCGCCCCCAGCGCTCACCACGATACCTGAGCAGTATTCGGGTTCGATGCGCTGGCCACTGGACGCCTACATCGTCAGTTCCGAATACGGCGAACGCTGGGGCAAAGTGCACAAGGGCATGGACATGGCGGCGCATGTGGGTGAACCGGTCTACGCCATTGCCGACGGTGAGGTCATCTATGCCGGTGATGGATTGCGCGGCTATGGCAATGTGGTGATATTGCGGCACGATCGAAAGACCAGTTCGCTGTATGCCCACAATAGCGAACTGAAGGTCAAGCAAGGCGATCAAGTGACCAAGGGGACGCTCGTGGCTTTGCTTGGCAACACGGGCCATTCCACTGGTCCTCACGTGCATTTTGAGATTCGCGATGGCGATGCTGCGGTGAATCCGAGAAACGTGCTGCCCAAATCGAAGCTTGGGGTATTGGACGATCCGGCAAGGACACCGGTTGCGCGCAATCTCTCCTATGCGCCCAATTGAGATGCCAGTTCCAGTGTCGTGCGGCAGAACAGATCGACCGGCATCTTTGGGGTGCTTTCGCTGAGCCCGGGATGCTCCTCAGGCCGCGCAATGAAGGCAGTTCGCAAGCCGCTCTCGGCCGCCGCCCTCAAATCGCTGCCGTGAGCGGCGCACATCATGCACTCGCCCGCCTCCAGGGCTAACGCGTCTGCCGCGGCAAGATAAACCGCGGCTTGGGGCTTGAAGTCTCGCGCAGTGTCGGCGCCGAGTATCGCGTCCCAACGAAAATCGTTCCGCCGCGCCAAATCGCACATGAGCGCCGTGTTGCCATTGGACACGGGGGCGATCAGGAAGCGCTGCCGCAGCCTCGACAGAGCAGGCTGCACATCCGGCCACGCGTCAAGGCGATGCCATGCCAGGGTGAGCTCGTTCAAGGCCGCTTCCGTCAGTTCATCGATGCCAAAACGCGGCAGAATCCTCTTCAGCGTTTGACGATGCAGCACGTCGAGCTTGGTATAGGCGAGCCGGCCCGAGCGCACCTCTTCCATGGCCGGTTGATATTGCTCGCGCCAGGCATCGGCAAGAGCCAGCCAGTCGAGCGAAAGTCCCAACGGCTTCAACACCGATTCCGCTTCGCGCGCGACTCCGGATCTCCAGTCAACCAGCGTGCCGAAGACATCGAAGAACAGTGCCTTGACGCCGCCCGCACTCATTCGCTGACTATCGCGAGTCCTGCGGCAGCCTTGCGATGTTGCCGCCCTTCATGACGAAGGCGACACGCTCCACGGCCGTTATGTCCTCCAATGGAGAGCCGGGCACCGCGATGATGTCGGCAAAATAGCCGGGCTTGAGTTCACCGATTTGGCCCGCCCAGCCAAGCAATCGTGCGCCGTTGATCATGTCCGCCTGCAGCACGGCCAGCGGTTTCATCCCATACTTCACCATCAACTCGAGTTCTCGTGCCTGAGTTCCATGGGGGAAAGGGCCTACATCGGAGCCGACGGCAAACGGTATACCCGCTGCAATCTGCCTTTTGAACTCCTTGATCTTGTATTCAAGCATCGGGCGCTCGCGCTTCGCTCCCGCCTCCGACGCATTCATGAAATACTCGAAAATGGCAAAGGTTGGAACCGCCGGGATGTTCTTTGCCTTCATGATTCGCATGGTCTCATCGCTCAACTGGGTTGCGTGATCGATCGAGGCCACGCCCGCCTGAGCGGCGTACAGGCACCCGGGCTCTCCCGTGGCATGTACCGCGACATTGCCGCCAAAACGCGCCGTCTCGTCGATGGCCGCCTTGAGTTGGGCGACGGTGTATTGATAGGGCGTATGCAGCACCCCGTCACGCATTGAATCTGGGCCCGTCTCGTACATTTTGACGAAATCGGATCCCTCCTTGTGCTGCTGTCGAATCGCGGCGACGATCTCATCGGCGCTGTTGGCATAGGTTGCATTCGACAAGACCTGCTGCGCCGGATTGAAGCGATTGGCGTCCTCGTGGCCGCCGAGAATATCGATCGCGTTGCCGGAGATTCGAAGCCGTGGTCCTGCAATCAAGCCCTTGTTGATGGCATCTCGGACCGCGGTGTCGGCAGATCCCGCCCCTTCGGTGCCCATATCCCGTTCCGCCGTGAAGCCCGCCATCAAATCGTCTCTTGCTGCGAGAATCGCCAGAACCGTCCGTCGCGGCACCGATTCCTCGACGGTCTGCAAGTCTTCGGCGCCCGGGTGAAGAAATAGATGAATGTGAGCATCAATCAGACCCGGCAACAGCGTGGTGTCGCCCAGGTCGATGACTTGCGCGCCCGCCGGATGCGACACGGTGGCGCCCACGGCGGTGATGCGCTCCCCGACGACCAAGACTTCACCCGGCGTGATCACGTGCCCCGTGTCGATTTCCAGCAAGTGAGCTGCATGCAGCACAATGGGATGCGGCGCGTCCTGCTGCGCGAAGAGCTGCGAAGAGCCTGCCAGCGTCAGTGCCAAGGTCCAACCGGACACATATTTCGCTTTCTCGATCGCGCTTACGATCGGCCTTTTGCATGTGTTAACCATGATAAATCTCCGGGTGGCTGGCACTCAATTCAACGGCGGGAATCTCGACGGAGGGTGTCGGTTCTTGGTCGCCTGCTCGTAGGCGTAGGCGAATTTTATCAGCGTGCCTTCGCTGAAGCTGTCGCCGAGAAATGTGAGTCCCGCCGGCAGCACGTCGTAGGTGTATCCCATGGGCACCGTGATTGCCGGAAAACCGGTCTGCGGCGACAAGACTTGGCTGTTGTCTCCCGCAGGACTTTTGTCATCGCCCACTTTGCGCGGAGCGTTGCTCCACGTGGGATAGACGATCGCCTGCACTTTGTATTGTGTCATCGCCGCGCGGATCGCGGTGCGAAACGCGATCTTCTTGTTGTTATGGTAGACATCCGGGCAAAGGGTGTGGTCCGCTTCGCTCGCTGCTTTGGCGGCGGCCGTTTGTTTCAGGCGGTTTTCGATGTATGGGAGGTATAGGCCGGATTCGATGATCTGCGCCAGACTGCTGTAGGCCGCCCGCTGCCCATGCTTCGCCAGATAGTTATTCAGATCAGATTGAAAATCGCCGCAGTAGATATCCTTGGTCAGTTCATCGAAATTCGGAATCACGAAGGGATCGATGATTTCCGCCCCTCGCGACTTCAGATCCCGAATCGCCTTCTCGGTCAACGCTTTGATTTGCGGATCTGTGGTCGGCGAATCCAGGTAGGGACGAAATACCCCGATTCGAGCGCCGCGCAGTCCGTTCTTATCCAGAAACGTCTTGTAAGACTTCGGAATGTGGCCCTCGGAATTCTTGGTAATGGGATCTTCGGGGTCATACCCCGCAACGACGTCGAGCATCGCCGCCGCATCCTCAACGGTACGCACAATCGGGCCTCCCACGTCGGCGCTGAGGAACAAGGGAATGATGCCGTCGCGGCTGGTGAGGCCGATGGTTGGGCGAATCCCAACGAGGGCATTATGCGATGAGGGTCCGCGTATCGAATTCCCCGTGTCCGTGCCAAGTCCAACGGCACCGAAATTCGCGGCCACCGCTGCCGCTGTTCCGCCGCTCGACCCTGCCGGCACCACCTCGAGGTTATAGGGGTTGCGCGTGATGCCGGCAATCGAACTCACGGTTTCGTAAGGGCTGAACGCCCATTCCGCCATGTTGGATTTTGCGAGAATGATGGCGCCGGCGTCGCGAAGGCGGCGAACCATGAAGGCATCGGTGGATGGAACGAATCCCTTCATCGCCAGCGAGCCGCCGGTGGTCTGCAAATCCTTCGTGTCGTAATTGTCTTTGACGATGACGGCGATGCATTGCAGTCCACGGATTGTGCGGGTTAGTTTGAATTCGGCATCAAACTTGTCGGCTTCAGCCAGCGCATTCGGATTGAGCACGACCAGGGAATTCAAGCGCGTACTCTGATCGTATGCGCGGATGCGGCTGAGATACTCGTCGACGATCTGGTGACAGCTCACGCGGTGTTCGCGCAGGGCCTGCTGAGTCTCGGCGATGGTTGCTTCGGTGATTTCAAAGCGCTCATCTGCTCTCACTGGAGCCGACAGTGCCGCAATGCCTGTCGCTAGAACGGCCGCGCCGCCTGCCAGGCGTCTGCAAAGAGTCATGGGCCACATTTCCGGTAGCTCTTGTTGAGGGGCGGCCAGTATAGCCTCGTCAGCAATGTGGGAAATTGAACTTGGACGCGGCGCGGCCAGTCTCAATTAGGATACGCTGTCGCGGGAGCCGTTGGTGGCTGCGTTGCCGGAAGACGTGCTTTCTGCATATAAAAAGGGGTGAAATATCCGCATGTTATACCCTCTTCTTCGTGAGACTTCACTGCGATGGCCGCTAGCCATCGTGTGCGCCATGCTGGCGAGCTGCGACGATCATGACCACGGTTGTTTTGGGTGCGGTCATTTCACGCCTACCGAGTTCTCCGCAGGCGTGGTCAGCGCCGATTTCAACGGCGATGGCTTCACTGACGTAGTCGCGCTCAGTACCGTTCTTCCGCCCGTTTCGGCGAGCCCATCCAACATCCAAGCGTATTTGTCCACCGCTGCCGGGGTGTTCGCGGCTCCGGTTGCTACCGCAGCTGGATTTAAACCTCTGTATCTGGCCGGCGCCGACCTCAACGCTGACGGGTTATTGGACTTGGTCTCGGCAAGCTTCGATGACGGCGTGCTCAATGTGTTCTTTAACAGCAAGACGAACCCCGGCACCTTCAATCCGGCGGTCGCGCTTGATTCTCCGGGCGCTTCTCAGCTTGCCATCGCGGATATGAACGGCGATGGCTTGCCCGACTTGGTGTCCGCCGATTTCAACGTGTCGCTGTTCGTGCAGACCTCTGCGGGGACCTTCGCTGCACCCATCAGCCTCTATGGCGGCGGCGCCAATTGGGTTGCGCTCGGCGATCTCAATGGCGACGGCGCTGCCGACGTCGCGCTGACCGACAATGTAGGCGTCCAGGTTCTCATGCACACCGGCGCCGCCTCGGCGACGACCTACGCCGCACCCGTCACCGTCTTTACGCAGTCCCCCAACTTCAATGTGGTCGGTGGCAACATCATTGCGATCGCCGACGTCAATGGCGACGGGCTCAACGATCTTCTCATCACCGACCCCGGTCCCACCGGCGGAATGTCGCCGGCTGTTTACGTGCTGCTGCAAGATCCGGCGAATCACGGCACATTTCTGAGTCCCGTCGGCTACGCCATCGCCACTCAGGATCGGCCGCAATCCATCGTCCTCGAGGATCTCGAGGGAACCGGCAAGCTCGACATCGTTATCGGGGCACGCCAGTCGGTCACCGTCCTGCTGCACGATCCGGCCAACCCCGGCAAGTTCCTGCCCGCGAGCATTTACGCGGCGGCGGGCGCCGACGAAATTGCCGTGTCGGACATCAACGGCGATGGCAAGCCCGACATCGTGGTCAGCAATGGTGTCACCTATCCGATGCAAGGCGGTGTTTCGACCACGCACCCGGGTGTATTGCTGCAAAGTGCGACCACGCCGGGGACTTTCGGGCCGCTTCAAGACCTACCGTAGCAGCCCGCACGCGCATTGCATGTCATGCCGGCACGTTATGTCATCAAGCGCAATGGTAGAGCCGTAGTGCGCTGTAGGAAAAGTCCGTCAGATAACGTAGCAATAAACGATTTCACCGTTCGCTAGAATCCACTGCAAAGATTCCTTCTCCTACAAGAAGAAATATTTTGGTGAAGAACAACAGTGGGGTGAAATCAATGAGCGTGAAAGATCTGTCAAAGGACCTTGAGTCCTCCGCGGCGCCTGCTGTTGGTGCAAATCGTCGTGAGGTCTTGATCGCCTTAGGCGTCGGCATGACCGCGCCGCTGTTCGGCTGCGGCGGAGGTGGAGGCGGAGGGTCGGGTGTCGCACCTCCCCCGTCCGCGCCGCCACCACCACCGTCGCTGGACATCACGCCGACAGTCACATTTGACGGCACCGCAACATCCGGCCTTACGACAAATTACGCCTATTTAACCGCCTCCTCCGCCGTCAATCCCGCATTTACTTTTAACGGCGCCGCGCCTTCCTTGATTAAGCAGCTGGGCACGGTATTTCCGCGGCTCAACATGGTCAGCGTGGCCAATTCAAACGCCGATACAAATGCGCCGGGTACGGTCTACGTGACCTTCTACCACACAGGCACGATGCTCGATGTCATGCAATACGGACTCAGCGACAACGCGATGGTGTATATCAACGACACCTTCGTCGCACGCTACGGCCAGGGGTTTGGGTCCGGAACCGCACAGGGCGGCGGCGCAAGCAGCATCACGTTGGCATCATCATCATCGGCCGTCTCCGGTTATTACAACGAATTCTATGTGCGGATCGCAGGCGGGACCGGCGTGCTCGATGAAGTCAGGCAAGTGACAGGCTACGACGGCTCAACTTTCATCGTCACCGTTGACTCCGCGTGGACTACGGCTCCCGACAGCACCACGCAATACGTCATCCAAGAAGGCACTCAACCCTTTGTCCTGGATGGCCTCACGGGTTCGGTCAAGTACCTGCATTTCAGATGGAATGTTTCCGGTCAACGCAAGATCACCATCGAGCAAGGAGTCTTTGCCGGTGTTAGCTCGGATGGAAGCATTGCACCTGCGCCGCTTCCCGCTACCACGCCGTTTATGGCAATCGGCGATAGCTTCTGGGAAGGTGACGCTCAACCGGACAACACTGAGAATCTGATCGATATCTTTGCCGCGGCCATGAACTGGCAGACGATCAATCTCGGTCAAGGAGGTACTGGTTTCATTGGCACCCTTGCGACGCGCTTGAATTTTCAAGATCGGATCGCTCCCCCCGCAGAGGCTTGGAGGGTCTTGCTCACGGCCACCGGCGGCACTTTCACGATCAGTCTTCTTTTGAACGGTGTTACCAGCACCACCCCGCCGCTCGCCTTTAATACGAGTCAAACTGCCATCCAAGCTGCGTTGAATGCTCTCGCCAATGTTACGTCGGCCGTCGGCTCGTTCGTTGTGGCACGCGGCGATCTCGGGACCCCGCTGATATTCGTCGGTCACGGAATAGCCGGTGCAACACTGAGCGTCGACGGCAGCCAGCTGACCGGTGGGGCAATCACCATCCTGGGTGCGTACCTGGGAGACGTGGCCCAAAACGTGCCTACCGACTCGGCCGGCAATGCGTTGCCGTTTTTCCTGCTGGTCTCGGCATCTGGAAACGACACCTCGTATACTGATGTCCAAGTGCAATCGGCGGCGAGTTACGTAGCGCGACAGATTGTCGCCCGATTCCCCACCGCGAGCACCATATTTGTCGGCGTGTTCGGTGATTGCAACGCGAATTCAAGCTTGATCGGCACACGCGATGTCTCGCGCAATGCCGCCATAGCGGCGGCAGCGGCTCTTCTGCCAACGATCAATGGAAAAGTGCCCTTCGTCGACACATACGCCGCCGGCGTCGGCGCGCCAAAGATCATCAATGGGCTCGGCACTGTGGCCAACCCCCAACCTGGGACCAACTCGAATTTGAAGAGCATCACCCTGCCGGGACACCCGACCGGCGAGGGCGCGGAATTCCTGGCAAACTGGCTGGCGCCGCAGGTGAAGAGCCTGATGGGTTAATGGCCGGCGAGCGGCGATGCCGCCGGGCTACGGCGGCGGATTCGACGCGGCTGACGGAAGCATGTATACTGCGCGCAGCTTAAAAGAGGTTGGTGCTCGGTCAGTGCCGCCTTTAGCTCGTGGTCCGTCTTCGACGACTTCGTTTTTTTACCCTCCTCGCTGCTGACCGCTGCGGACGCTTAAGGCTCCGTCGTGCGAGTCCACTTTTTCAAAAAGGTTTAATAATGTCATTTTCCGATCTCGGGCTATTGCCCGAATTGATGCGTGCTGTCGCCGATAAAGGCTACGATACGCCCTCTCCTATCCAGATACAGGCCATACCCGCGGTGCTTGCGGGCCGGGACGTTCTCGCCGGCGCACAAACCGGCACCGGTAAGACGGCAGGCTTCGTGCTGCCCATTCTGCAATTGCTCGCCGCCGATCAGGCGAACGGCAGCAGCCGAGCGCCGCGTGCGCTGGTGCTGACGCCCACCCGCGAACTGGCGGCGCAGGTCGCGCAAAGCGCGCGCGACTATGGGAAATATATGCAGCTGCGCACCTATCAGGTGTTCGGCGGCGTGAGCATCAATCCGCAGATCAGCGCCTTGCGCAGCGGCTGCGACATCTTGGTTGCCACGCCCGGGCGGCTGCTCGATCTTGCGCAACAGCGCGCCGTAGACCTGTCAAAGGTGCAGATACTGGTGCTCGATGAAGCCGACCGGATGCTCGATATGGGTTTCATTCCCGACATTCGCCGAATCATTAAACTGTTGCCGCAGAAACGCCAGAATCTTCTGTTCTCCGCCACCTATTCGGACGATATCCGCGGATTGGCTGAGCGCCTGCTGCACAATCCCTTGTCGGTGCAAGTCGCCCCGCGCAACGCGCCGATCGAGCTGGTCGAGCAGTGCGCATACCGGGTGCAAAAGGAACAGAAAAGGCATCTGTTGGTGCATCTGATTCAGGAAGGTCAGTGGCGCCAAGTGCTGATCTTCACCCGCACCAAGCACGGCGCCAATCGCCTGACGCAGCAATTGGAAGGCGCCGGCATTCAGGCCGCGGCCATTCATGGCAACAAGAGTCAGGCTGCCCGGGTCAAGGCACTGGACATGTTCAAACGCGGTCAGGTCACGTGCCTCGTCGCCACCGAAGTTGCGGCTCGCGGACTCGACATCAAAGAGTTGCCGCAAGTGGTCAACTACGAATTGCCCAATGTGCCGGAAGACTACGTGCATCGCATCGGCCGCACCGGTCGCGCCGGCGCCAACGGCGAGGCGATTTCGTTGGTGTCGTCCGATGAAACGGGATTGTTGCGGGACATCGAACGGGTTCTACGGCGCAGCATTCCGACGCTGCCGACGCCCGTGTTCAAGATCGTGGAATCCGCCTCGCCGCCGCCGTCTCGCGAAGGCCGCCCTGCGCAGGCACACGCCCGGCATGGCGCACAGAATCATCATGGCGGCGGACGCAGGGATGGGAATAACGACCGCCGCGATTCCCGCCGACCGCCGAGTCCGGGCGCGCGCTCGAACGCGGGCAGCGGATCGAGTTCGGGAACGCGAAGCTTCGGCCAATCGCAGCGGGGCGGCCGTTTCCGCTAGAACAGATCGATTCCGCTAGGACAGTTTCGGCGCCAGATCGCGCAGATAGTGCGCGAATTCAGGACCCAAGCTCGGATGCTTCAAGCCGTACTCGACGGTCGCTTGCAAGTATCCGAGCTTACTGCCGCAGTCATAGCGCTTACCCTCGAACTCGAAGGAATACACAGGTTCGCGCTGCATCAGTCGCGCGATGCCGTCGGTGAGTTGAATCTCGCCGCCGGCGCCTTTGCCGATTTTGACGAGGTCTTCAAAGATCGCCGGAGTCAGCAAGTAACGCCCCACCACCGCCAGCGTTGAAGCGGCCTTTTCGGGCTTTGGCTTTTCCACAATATGCGACATTTTCCCGACACGCGGCGCAATCGATCGCTCCAACGTCACAATTCCATACTTGTCCGTGTCCTGCTTCGGGACATTCTGCACGCCCAGGACGCTGCCTTCATGCTTGTTGAAAACATCAACCATCTGTTTGAGGCATGGGACTGTTGCATCGATCAGATCGTCCGCCAGATGCACCATGAACGGCGCATTCCCGACCACAGGCCGCGCGCACAGCACCGCATGGCCCAATCCCAATGGCGCGGATTGGCGGATGTATACGCAAGAGGCCCAGCTGGGCAGAATTCCGCGCAGCGTATCGAGCAGATCCTGTTTTCCTTGCGCCTGCAGCACGGCCTCGAGTTCGGGATTCGAGTCGAAGTGATCCTCGATCGCGCGCTTCGAGCTGCCGGTGATGAAGATCAAGGTATCGGCACCCGCCGAGAGCGCTTCGTCCACCGCGTACTGAATGAGCGGCTTGTCCACGATCGGAAGCATTTCCTTCGGACTCGCCTTGGTGACTGGTAAGAATCTTGTGCCGCGGCCGGCAACGGGAAATACAACTGCTTTTACGGATTGGGTCATTTTCAAAGCATAGCGGATTTTCTACGGCTTCGCCGTCGGACGATTCCCACGCTAGACGTGAATGGGCCGCCGAACATCACGTCGAACTCGAGGAGTGAGATTTTGACTCGAGTGCCTTCGCTGTGATGTCTACCGGTCCACTGTTAGTCCGACAGGATAAGAGGTGGCGCGGCAACTGCTGCCTTTTCGTTGCCCCGACACCTCTTATCCCGTCGGGCAAGCGTTATATCGGTTGGCAACTCAGCGCGAGGCTCTAGCGCAACTTCACAATGGCATACGCCTCGAAACTATCCCACGAATGACACGCCGGGCAATGCCAATAAAAATTGCGCCCGGAAAAGCCGCACTCATTGCACCGGTATTTCTCCGCCTGCGCCAATAGCGCTCCGATCTCTTGCGCGATGCGCGCGGACTGCGTCGGGCCTTCCTGCCAAACCGCCTGCAAGGTGGGGTCTTGCGAGAAGACTTTTTCAATCGAGGCGCGCAGGGGTGCGGCCGAGCCTAAGTCGGCGGCAATCGCGGCAAAGACCAAGCGCTTCAGCTCATCGAAGTCGCGCAGTTCCGTTTGTGCCACGAGTTCGCCCAGGATGGCGTCCCGCTCCGCCGGCCCGACCAGCTTGAGCAAGTGGGGCAATTCCTCCTGCAGAAGCGTCGGTGACTCCGTAAGAGCCTGCCTCAGGAGCTTTACGGCCACGTCCATTTGCGCTTCTCGCTCCGCGATCTGCGCACCCAGGAGCGCTGCGCGGGGAAACGGCAGCGCCTCCTCGCGCGCCTGGGTCAGCAGCTCTCGCGCGCCGGCGATGTCGCCGCGTTCGATTGCCACGGTTGCCAGTTCGCAAAGATAGTGTGCGGCGACGGTGCGCGCCGGCGCTGCCTTGATGCGCGCCAATTGCCGATAGGCTACCAGAGCCTGCTGCCAGTCATGCTGCCGCTCATAGACCCCGCGCAGCGCATCGAGTGCGCTGACACGCAGCCGCGGTACTTCGCTCACCTGCTGAAACAACCCTTCCGCCCGATCGAGCACCCCAGCCCGCAGGTAGTCCTGCGCCAATGCCAGCAACGCCTGCTCGCGATGCTCCGGAGCCAATTCTTTGCGAGCCAATAAATTTTGATGAATACGGATGGCACGCTCGACTTCGCCTCGACGGCGGTACAGCGAGCCCAACGCGAAATGCGTTTCTATGGTTTCCGCATTGGCGTCCATCAGCTTCAAGAACATGTCGAGCGCCCGGTCGGGCTGCTCGCTCACCAAGTAATCGAGTCCTGTCAGATAGTCAGGATGCAGTTTGCTCAAGGATCCGGGCCAGCGCTTGCCCCAGCCGAAGTGCCCGGCAAGAATGCCCAACACCAGCGCTGCAAGCACCAAAGCCCACGTCAGCAGAGGTAAATCGGACACGTGCCCGTGGCCGGCCTGGGAGTTTCCGCGCTAGTCGCGGATCGGCTGATCCGCGCCGTCGTTCACGCGTTCGCGCAGGTCTTTGCCCGGCTTGAAGTGCGGCACATGTTTGCCGGCCAGCGCGACGGCCTCGCCGGTCTTCGGATTGCGTCCCTGCCGCGGGGGGCGAAAATGCAGCGAGAAGCTGCCGAATCCGCGTATCTCGATGCGCTCGCCGGTCGCCAACGCGTCGCTCATGATTTCAAGAAGCTGCTTCACAGCCAGCTCGACATCCTTCGCCGGCAAATGCTTCTGCTTCGCCGAAATGATCTCAATGAGTTCCGATTTCGTCATTATCGATCCGTGCGCATCACTAGACATACTTTAAGAGGCGGCCGCGGCGAATCCGCAGCGACCGCCTTCAGTCCTCATCAATCCTGGCCGGAGATTTGCTCTTTCAGAAGATCGCCCAGACTCGTCCCCGTGGGTGAATCGGTCCGATAATTCTGCATGGCTTCCTGCTCCTCGTGGATGTCCTTGGCCTTGATCGACAGCGAAATACTGCGGCCCTTGCGATCCACGCCGGTGAATCTGGCCTCGACTTCGTCGCCGACCTTGAGCACCAGGCGGGCATCTTCCACGCGGTCGCGCGAGATATCGGAAGCACGCAACTGGCCGTCGACGCCGTTGCCGAGATCGATGATCGCGCCCTTGGCATCGACTTCGCGCACCACGCCTTTGACGACGCTGTTCTTTGGATGTTCGGCGATGTAGGCCGAGAAAGGATCCTTGGCGAGCTGCTTGATCCCAAGGCTGATGCGCTCACGCTCCGGATCGATCGACAGCACCATGGCATCGACCTGCTGCGCCTTCTGATAACTGCGCACAGCCTCTTCGCCCGGCATATCCCAGGAGATATCCGACAGATGCACCAAACCGTCGATGCCGCCGGCCAAGCCGATGAAGATGCCGAAATCCGTGATCGATTTGATTTGGCCGCTGACCTTGTCGCCGCGGTTGTAGTTGTCCGCGAATTCCTTCCAAGGATTGGCCTTGCATTGCTTCACGCCCAGGCTGATGCGGCGCCGCTCCTCGTCGATGTCGAGCACCATGACTTCGACTTCCTGGCCGACGTGCACAACCTTGGCGGGATTGACGTTCTTGTTGGTCCAGTCCATTTCCGAAACGTGCACCAAGCCTTCGACGCCCTCTTCGATTTCGACGAAGCAGCCATAGTCGGCGATGTTGGTGACCTTGCCGAACAGACGCGTGTTGGCGGGATAACGACGCGCAATATTCTGCCAGGGATCGGCGCCCAATTGCTTCAGGCCCAGCGACACGCGTTGGCGCTCGCGGTCGAACTTCAAAATCCGCACGTCGATCTCTTCGCCCACCTTCACGACTTCGGACGGATGCTTGACGCGCTTCCACGCCATGTCGGTGATGTGCAGCAAGCCATCGATGCCGCCCAAATCCACGAATGCGCCGTAGTCGGTGAGGTTCTTGACCACGCCCTTGACTGCCGCGCCCTCCTGCAAATTATCCAGCAGCGCGGAACGCTCGGCGCTGTATTCCTGCTCGACGACCGCGCGGCGCGAGACCACCACGTTGTTGCGCTTCTGATCGAGCTTGATGACCTTGAATTCGAGCGGCTTGTTCTCCAAGTAAGAAGGATCGCGAACCGGGCGTACGTCCACCAGGGAGCCCGGCAGGAATGCCCGAACATTGTCGATCTCGACGGTAAAGCCGCCTTTGACTCGGCCCGTGATGATGCCGATGACGACCTCTTGCTTCTCGAAGGCCGTTTCCAATCGCGTCCACGTTCTGGCGCGCTTTGCCTTCTCGCGCGATAGGCGAGTTTCTCCGGAGCCATCCTCGACACTGTCCAAGGCGACTTCGACGGTTTCGCCGACGACGACCTCGATTTCACCTTTTTCATTCTTGAATTGATCGGATGGAATGACCGCTTCGGATTTCAATCCGACATTGACGATCACATAGTCCTGGCCGACTTCGACGATCAGTCCATTGAGGATGGTGCCAGGACGAATGCGCTGGCTCGCAATGCTTTGTTCGAACAGTTCCGCAAAACTTTCTGTCATGTTCTCTCTTACTAAATCCCTGGCACAGGTCCTGCGTGCCCAAAGGGGTTACCTTAAAAAACGGCGAACAATCCGTGAAAGCCGCTACCTAAACAAAATCGCGGGCGATCTCCAACACGCGCCCGATCACGCCATCGACAGACATACCCGTTGTATCCAACATGGTGGCGTCGGCGCTCGCGACAAGAGGCGAAGCGGTGCGCGTGGAATCGCGCCGATCACGCTCCGCTATCTCCAGCGAAAGGGCGGCAAGGTTAGCAGCAACCCCCTTTTCTTTCAACTGCTTATAGCGTCTCAGGGCCCTCTCCGTGGGGCTGGCGGTGAGAAAAATCTTGACCCTTGCCAGGGGGAATACCACGGTGCCCATGTCGCGGCCGTCGGCCACCAAACCCGGTGGCGCCGCAAAGCGCCGTTGGCGGTCCAAGAGCGCAGCGCGGACCCCAGGTAGGGCGGCGACCTTGGAGGCGTCATTGCCCGCCTCCTCGGTCCGAATGGCCCGGGTGACGTCCTGGCCGTCCAGCCACACCACTTCGTCGCCGGATTCATTGGAGCCGAACCGTATTTCAAATCGACCCGCCAGTTGCCCTAACGCCGGACCGTCATCCAGGCTGATGCAGGCCCGGCGCCCGCCTAAGGCGACCAGACGGTACAGGGCCCCGCTGTCGAGCAGCGACCATCCCAACGCCTTGGCAACCGCCCGGCTGACCGTGCCCTTGCCGGACCCCGACGGCCCATCGATGGTAATGACGGGAACATCCTGCATGGGAGCCCCTAAACGGCCCCCTGACGTATCGTGAGCCCGACCGATTGGGCCAGCTCCACGAACCCGGGAAAGGAGGTAGCTACATTGGCCACATCGCGGATCGTAATCGCCCCGGCAGCGCGCAGGCTCGCAATGGCGAATGACATGGCGATGCGGTGGTCGCCGAAGCTATCGACCTCCCCCGCCGTAAATGCCGCACCCGCGCTGCGGCCCTCGATCCGCATGCCATCGGGCAAGGGGCTGTGCGCCACGCCGAGTGTCGTCAAGCCTGCGCTCATCGCGGCAATGCGGTCGCTTTCCTTCACCCGCAATTCCTCGGCACCGCTTACCCAAGTTTCGCCTCGCGCACAGGCTGCTGCGATGAACAAGACCGGCAGTTCATCTATGGCCAGGGAGACCAAGTCCCGGCCGACGCGCACGCCCTGCAGCGATGAGGCCCGGATGCGCAAATCGGCCACCGGCTCCGCCCCGCTCTCGCGCGCGTTCAAAATTTCGATTCTGCCGCCCATGCTGCGCAAGATGTCCAGCAAGCCGGTGCGCGTCGGATTCAGTCCCACATTTTGGATCAGCAAGCCCTCCTCCGGCGCGGCCAGCAGCCCGGCGACGATGAAAAACGCGGCGGAAGAGAAATCACCGGGAACGCTCAAATTCTGGTTGCGCAAGCGCTGCGGAGGCTGCAGCGTCGTGCTCAAGCCGTCGCTGCTGATGCGCACGCCGCAGCCCTTGAGCATGCGCTCGCTGTGATCGCGGCTCACGCCCGGTGCGGTTATCGTGGTGGGCTCGGCGGCGTAGAGTGCTGCCAGAAGGATTGCCGACTTCACTTGGGCACTGGCGATCGGCATGCAGTAATCAATGCCACGCAAGCGCTGCGCGCCGCCGATGTCGACGGGCGGCGTACCGTTATGAGTGCGCACATCAGCCCCCATTTCGCGCAAGGGCTTGGCCACGCGCTCCATGGGCCGCTTCATGAGCGATGCGTCGCCGATCAGCTGCGAGTCGAACTCTTGCGCCGACAAAAGGCCCGTGAACAAGCGCATGGCGGTGCCCGCGTTTCCCATGTCGAGGGGCCTGCCCGCGGCTTGCAAACCGTGCAGACCGACACCGTGAATCAACACATGGGTGGCGCTCGGCTGCTCGATGCGCACGCCGAGCGCGCGCATGGCGCTCAAAGTGGCCAGGCAGTCCTCGCTGGCCAGAAACCCGGTGACTTCGCTGACGCCCTCGGCAATTCCCGACAGCATCAGCGCTCGATGTGAAATGGATTTGTCGCCGGGCACCGTCATGGTGCCGGAGACGCGCATCGCCGGATGCGCCACGAACATCTGCATCAGAGCACGGCCCGCGGATACGAGCCCAATACCTTGAACAATGAGGCGCGCGATTCCAGCGCGGCGAGGGCTTTCGCCACCGGCGGGTCGCTGACATGTCCTTCGACATCGATGAAGAACACATAATCCCATTTGCGTCGGCGCGATGGGCGCGATTCGATACGCGTCATGTTCACGCGATGCTGGGCGAACGGCTCGAGCAACTGGAACAACGCCCCAGAATCATCGGTGTCGCTGGTCGAAACCAACAGCGTCGTGCGATCGGCGCCGCTCGCGCCGAACAGCTTTCTCCCCACGACCAGGAAGCGCGTGGTGTTATCCGGCCGATCCTCGATCTCGTTGGCCAGCAGGTTCAGTGAATAAATCTCCGCGGCCGTGCGGCCGGCGATTGCCGCGGTGCCGCGCTCATCGCGCGCACGCCGCGCGCCCTCGGCGTTGCTCGTTACGCCCACGCGCTCCACTTCGGGGAGTTGCTCGTCCAACCAGGCGCGGCACTGTGCCAGGGCCTGCGGATGCGCGCAGACGCGTTTGATGGCCTCGAAGCCGCTCATTTTCCCCATCAGATAGTGGCTGATTCGCAGTTCCACTTCGCCGCAGATCTTGAGGCCCGAGGATAAGAACATGTCGAGCGTGTGATTGACCGTGCCCTCGCTGGAATTCTCGATGGGCACCACGCCGAAGTCCGCAACGCCGGCCTCAACTTCGTGAAATATCTCATCGATGGCCGCCAGCGGCAGCGCCCGGACCGAGGAACCAAAGTGCTTGAGCACCGCGGCTTGCGTAAAAGTCCCTTCCGGACCCAAGAAAGCCACTTTGAGAGGTTCCTGCTGCGCGAGACAGGCCGACATGATTTCGCGAAACAGCCGCGCGATTTCTTCGTCGCGCAACGGACCCTGGTTGCGCTTGAGCGCCATTCGCAGGACTTCCGCCTCGCGCTCGGGCCGGTAGTAGTCGACCGCCCTGCCGGACGCGGATTTGGAGATGCCGACCAATTGTGCGAATCGCGCACGTTCGTTGAGCAGGCCATGAATGCGCGCGTCGATGGCATCGATGCTGTCGCGAATATTTCCAAGACCTGCACCCGCAGGCGTCGCTGCCGGCGCGGCTGCCCGATCATCGCCGCTGCTCTTCGCTGGATGCGCCTTTGCCGCGGCCGTGGCGCGAGGCTTAGGCGGCGATTTTTTCTTGGCCCTAACGCGTCTCACGAGTGCCGGCTCTCGAAATCGCGCATGAACGCGGTCAATTTCTCGACGCCCTCCATGGGCATCGCGTTGTACAGGCTGGCGCGCATGCCTCCCGAGACGCGATGACCCTTCAGACCCTGCAGGCCGGCCGCCGCCGCGGCAGCCAGGAACACAGGGTCCAGGTCCGGATTGCTCAGAGTGAAGGTGACGTTCATCCGCGAACGAGAATCCTTCGCCACCGAACTCTTGTACAAATGCGACGCGTCGATGGCCGCATATAGTGTCTGTGCCTTGAGTCGATTGCGCTCGCCGATCCCCTGCACGCCGCCGGCGTCCTTCAACCACTTGAATACCAGTCCAGCCATGTACCAGGCAAATGTCGGCGGGGTGTTCAGCATGGATTGGCTGTCCGCGATCGCCTTGTAGTCGAACACGTGGGGTGTCTCGGTACGCGCATGGCCGATGAGATCATCGCGCACGATGACGACCGTCAGCCCGGAGGGCCCGATGTTCTTTTGCGCACCCGCATAAATCAGCCCGAATTTTGACACATCGACGGTGCGCGACAGAATGCTGGATGACATGTCCGCCACGAGCGGCACGCCGCCGGTGTCGGGGATATAGCCGAACTCCACGCCGCTGATGGTTTCGTTCGGCGTGTAATGTACGTAGCGGGCACGGCCGCTGAAGCGCAGCTCCTGCTGCGGCGGTACGCGGCTGTAGCTGCCGCCGGCATCACCGGCGACGTGAACCTGGCAATACCGGCCCGCTTCCGTGATGCCCCTTTGCGACCAATGCCCGGTGTTGATGTAGTCGGCCGTGGCCTGCGGTGCCGAAAGATTCATCGGCACCAAGGAGAACTGCGCCGAGGCTCCGCCCTGCATGAACACCGGGCATTGGTCGCAAGGTATCGACATCAGCTCGCGCAAATCGGACTCTGCCGCCGTCGCCACCTCGACGAAGGCCTTGCTGCGATGGCTGATCTCCATGACCGACATGCCGCTGTTCCGCCAATCGAGCAATTCGTCGCGCGCTTTTTCCAGAACCTCGAGCGGCAACACCGCAGGTCCCGGCGAGAAATTGAAAACGCGCACCGCGCAGATCCTATGCGTCGTCGACCGTGGGGTCCGCGGGCTCGGCGTCGGCCGGCCCGGACTCTGCATCGTCGCCCTCTCCTGCCAGGCCCTCGATGCGCTCGAGGCCGGAGAGCTGATCGCCGTCCTCGAGTCGGATCAAACGCACACCCTGAGTGTTGCGTCCGACGATGGAAATGTCCTTGACCGGCGTACGCACCAGCACGCCATTTTGGCTCATCAACATGATCTCATCGTCCAGGCTGACTTGCAGCGCTCCGACCATGATTCCATTGCGATCGGTGATTTGCAACGCAATGACGCCCTGGCCGCCCCGGCCGTGTTTCGGGAAATCCTCGAGCGGGGTCAATTTGCCGAAACCATTCTGCGATGCGGTGAGAATGAAGCCGTCCTGCGCGACGATCAATGCATTGACTCTCTGCTCGTCGCTGAGTTTGACGCCGCGCACGCCGGCGGCCTCCCGGCCCATCGCGCGCACCTCCCCCTCGAGGAATCGAATCGCTTTGCCGGCGGTGGTGAACAACAGAATGTCCTTCGTGCCGTCGGTAATCGCGACTCCCACCAGTTTGTCGCCCGGATCCAGCGCCACGGCGATGATGCCGCTCGCGCGCGGCCGCGAGAACAATGCCAGGGAGGTTTTCTTGACCGTCCCAAAGCTCGTGGCCATGAAGACAAACTTCCCTTCCTCGAATTCCTTGATCGACACCATCGCACTGATCCGCTCGCCTTCTTGCAGCGGCAGCAGATTGACGATGGGCTTGCCGCGCGACCCGCGGCTGGCCTGCGGCAGCTGATAAACCTTGAGCCAGTACAATTTGCCGCGGTCCGAAAAGCACAGCAGCGTATCGTGGGTGTTGGCCACGAACAGCTTGTCGACGAAATCCTCGTCCTTGACGCTGGTGGCGGCCTTGCCGCGGCCGCCGCGGCGCTGCGCCTGATAGTCGGAGATGGGTTGCGCCTTGGCGTAACCGCCATGCGACAGCGTGACCACGACATCCTCGGGCGAAATAAGATCTTCGGTGGTCAGATCCTCGTGATTGACGAGGATTTCAGTACGGCGCTTATCGCCGAAAGTGTCGCGGATGTACTCCAGCTCCATCCGTATCACCTGCAGCAGCCGCTCCGGACGCGCCAAAATGTACGAGAGATCGCGGATCTGCTCGAGCAGCTCTTGGAACTCGGCAATGATCTTGTCTTGCTCCAGTCCCGTGAGGCGGTTCAGGCGCATCTCCAGAATCGCCTGCGCCTGCGTTTCAGTCAGCCGATAGCCTCCCTCGACAATGCCCAGTGGGGCAATTTCGCCGTCGGGCCGGGTGCTGATGGCGCCGGCGCGCGCCAGCATGTCGGGCACGGCGCCGGAGGCCCATGTTCGCGATGTCAACGCAATCTTGGCCTCGGCGGGCGACGGCGACGCCTTGATGGCCGCGATGATCTCATCGATATTGGCGAGCGCAATCGCCAAGCCCTCCAAGATGTGTCCGCGCTCGCGCGCCTTGCGCAGCTCGAACACCGTGCGCCGCGTGACGACTTCGCGCCGATGCCGCAAGAAAGCATCCAGCATTTCCTTGAGGCTGAGCAGCCGCGGTTGGCCATCGACCAGCGCCACCATGTTGATGCCGAACACCTGCTCCATGGGAGTCTGCGCGTACAGATTATTGAGCAGAATCTCGGGCACTTCGCCGCGCTTCAATTCGATCACGACGCGCATGCCGTCTTTGTCGGACTCGTCGCGCAGGCCGTCGGAGGCAATGCCTTCGATGAGCTTGTCGCGCACCAAGTCGGCGATGCGCTCGATCAAGCGCGCTTTGTTCACCTGGTAAGGCAGCTCGGTGATGATGATGGCCTGCCGCTCGCCCTTGCCGACATCCTCGAAATGGGTGCGCGCCCGCAGGTGCAGGCGGCCGCGCCCCGTCTTATAGGCAAGGACGATTTCCTGGGCGCCGTTGATGAACCCCGCTGTAGGGAAATCCGGCCCCGGGACGATCTGCATCAGCTGGCCGAGAGTAATGTCCGGATTTTCAATGAGCGCGATGCACGCGCTGATGATTTCGGTCAGATTATGCGGCGGGATATTGGTGGCCATGCCCACCGCGATTCCCGAGGAGCCATTGATCAACAGATTCGGAATGCGCGCGGGCAGTACCGCCGGCTCATGCTCGGACTCATCGTAATTAGGATTGAAATCGACCGTTTCCTTGTCGATATCCGCCAGCAGCTCACCGGCCAACCGCGACATGCGCACTTCGGTGTAACGCATCGCAGCCGGCGGATCGCCGTCCACCGACCCGAAATTGCCCTGCCCGTCGACCAGCAAATAGCGCATCGAGAATTCTTGCGCCATGCGCACGATCGCGTCGTAAACGGACGCGTCGCCGTGCGGGTGGTATTTGCCGATGACATCGCCGACCACGCGCGCGGATTTCTTGTAGGCCTTGTTCCAGTCGTTGCTCAGCTCGCGCATGGCATACAGCACACGGCGGTGCACGGGCTTCAAGCCGTCGCGGACGTCGGGCAACGCGCGTCCCACGATGACGCTCATTGCGTAATCGAGATAGGATTTGCGCATCTCGTCTTCGAGATTTACGGGCAATATTTCGCGTGCGATCTCGGCCATTTGCGAGAGTCCGGTGCCTTTGTTCGGCTTCTATTGAGGGGTTTTAAAGGGGACAAGGCGGGTCTGAAACATCGCGGAATTCTAGCACATATCCATCTGGTTCTTAAGCCTACTGCGCGGCTTTTGCCGATATACTTCCTGCATGCCCTTTGTTGCCGCCGATTTACGTATCGAGGTCCGCTGGATCGCGTGCATGACCGCGCGAAATGCGCTCCTTGAAGACCATTCGTTGGTGGTTCGCGATGGTCGAATCCTCGATATTTTGCCGAGTTCGATGGCGGCGATGCGCTATTCCGCGACGGCGGTGCTGCAGCGAAATTCGCACCTCTTGATGCCGGGCATGGTCAATGCGCAAACCGATGCAGCCTCGCTGCTGTTTCGCGGCGCGAAGCACCCGGCCGCGGCAATCGATCGGATCGTAAGTCCTGATTTTGCGCGCGACAGCACCCTGGCGGCCATTGCCGAAATGCTGAAATCCGGGATCAGCTGTTTCTGCGATCGCTCTTATTTCCCGGAAGAAACGCTGCGCACTGCGGTTGAACAAGGCATGCGCGTGGTGGTCGGCATGCCGGTGACCGAGATCTCGACACCCTGGGCGAACAGCGCGGCGCAGTCTTTGACGCGCTCCCTGAGCTTGCGCGACAAACACAAAGGCGATCC
>Ga0193716_1000469_pt1 | contig 24502 bp, 29 predicted proteins | sample U2c1metaG_FD_145901 | JGI IMG/M metagenome (GOLD analysis project Ga0193716, IMG submission 145901) | Soil microbial communities from a riparian zone of the East river system, Colorado, United States - U2c1 | ecosystem: Environmental > Terrestrial > Soil > Riparian zone | place: USA: East River...
TGCCCGGTCAGCACCCCGGCGCGGATCTCGGGCACCGACCGGTACGCGACCGAGTCGAGGCGTGCCGGGTCCGGCCGGCGACATAGCGACTCCACCAGCTTGTAGTTGCGGGACTGGATCGCGCTGGCGCCCTCGGTGTTGGCGCGGAAGGTCCGGAACGACGACACCCGCATGGTCGCCAGCAGCGAGAACAACGGCGCCGCCGCGCCGAGCGCGTCGGCCGCCTCGGTCAGGAACCGTTGCGCGGCAGCCGCGTCCGCTGCCAGCACACTGTCCACCGTGGACCGCAGCAGGACCGCCAGCAACGCGAACGTCGTCTCGAACGCCTGCAGCACGCGGATGAACAGGTACTCGTCGTGCAGGGTGTCCACCGGCAGCATGCTGACGCTCAGGACCCGCGTGTCTGGCACGTCGGCGCCGACGCGACCACGTGCCGCCGCCATCGCGCGGGAGGCGAGCCGGAGCCGTTTGGCGACCGTCGCCGCGTCCGGTCGCTGTTGTGGCAACAGGTCGGTCTCGCCGTCGCGGACCGCGACCTCGAACCGTGCCACGTCCGCGACCAGTGCCACCACAAGCTGGTCGGCCCGCCGGCGCGCGACGGCCGGGTCGTCGGTCACCGCCGGCATCGACAGCAGATCCAGCGCCAGGTAGCTGAGGTAGTCGTACCGGTCGTCGTACTTGTCCAACACCGTGTCCAGGAACCGGCACAGCCGCGGTTCCGGCGTCGCCGCACGGGCCTTGTCCAGCGCCTCCAACAGCTCTCTCGGCACGTAATGCTTGCCCACCCGCCGCACACCGTCCACAACGGACTCGTACGGGAAGGTGTCCGGATCCGGTTCGTCCAGCCACGCCACCAGCTCACGCATGCGTCCCCCGATAGTCCGCGATCGCCGCGCACACGGCGGCCACGTCGTCCGCGTTGTTGTAGTAGTGGAACGACAGCCGCACGGTGTTCCCGCGCGGGCTGACCACGATCCGGCGCGCCGCCAGCCAGTCCGCCATCCCCCTCGGGTCCCGGTCGACGAGCGCGACATGCGCGCCTCGGTCGGCCGGGGTCGACACCCGCTCGCCCCGCTCGACGAGCGCCGCGGCCGCCGAGTCGACCAGGTCGCCGACGTGCCGGCGTACGGTGGCCAGGTCCAGCTCGCCGATCAGACCGAGTCCCGCGTTCGCGGCGTAGCACGCCGGCACCGCCGGTGTGCCCGTCTCGAAACGCCGTGCGCCGGAAGGAAAGTCGAGCCGCAGCGGGTCGAAGGCGAACGGGTCGACGCGGCCGAACCAGCCGGTCAGCCGCGGCGGCAGGTCGTCGACGAGCCCGTCGCGCACGTACAGGAACGCCAGCCCCGGCAGCCCCAGCAGGTACTTCAGCGTGCCGGCCACGAGATAGTCACAGCCGAGCGCCGTGACGTCGACCGGCAGCACGCCGGCCGCCTGGTACGCGTCGACGAGTACCCGCGCGCCCACCGCGTGCGCGGCCGCCGCGATCTCCGCCACCGGCAGCCGGGCGCCGTGCTGGTAGGTGACCAGCGGGACCGACACCACCGCGGTCCGATCGTCCACGGTGGACAGATAGTCCGCCGCCAGTACGTCGCCGGCCCGCTCCGGCACGTGCACGATCTCGGCGCCGCCGGGCCGCTGGGCGAGCCAGACGTGGGACAGCGACGGGAACTCCGCCTCGGTGCTGACCACCTTCTGCCGACGTGCCCAGTCCAGTGTGGACGCGACCTGGTAGACACCGACGCTCGCATTGGGCACCACCGCGACCTCGTCCGGTCGCGCGCCGATCAACGCCGCGAACCGGGTACGCGCCAACGCGACCTGGTCCTCGAACAGGTGCCATGGCGCGCCGTGGTCGGCCATCGCGTCGGACATGGCGGCGAGTGCGGCGTCGAGGTCGACGGAGCGGGCGCCGAGACTGCAGCTCGCCAGGTGCACGGTGTTCGCCAACATCGGGAACCTGGCGCGGAAAGCGGCCGTCATGGCAGCGGGACCGAGTCGGTCAGCTCGGTGCGTACCCGCCACAGCTCGGGGAAGAACTTGTGGCTGAGCAGTCGGGTCAGCACGTCGACCGGTGTGCCCTTGGTGCCGACCACGTCGTGGCCGATGACGCGGGTCGCGACCTTGTAGTGCCTGGCCCGCCACAACGCGACCCGCTCGTCCCACTCCACCATGGCCTCCGCCAGCCGGTACAGCGGCACGTCCTGGCTGCCGCGGTAGAGGTCCACGAGCCGAACGTCCACTGTGGTCACGAGCGAGTCGAACGCGAGCCCCAGCTCCTGACTGGTCTGCCGCACGGAACGCCAGCCGGGCGACTCGAAGCCCGAGCCGTGGCCGAGCACACCGCGTACGGTCTGGAAGTCCCACGGGCTAAGGTGCCGCATCATCTCGAGCTGCTGTGTGACGAGGTCCACACCGAGCGCGGCTCGCGCGAGGAGCCGCGCGGCGCCGTCGGGTTCGTTGGCACGCACCAGTTCTGTGGCGCCGGTCACCTCGAAACAGGCGTGCTTGAGCCACAGCTCGGTGGACTGGTGCACGGTCTGGAACAACAGCTCGTCGCGGTGCACCATCTCGTCGGGTCCGCGTTGCAGGGCGAGCAACGCGTCCGTGCGCATGTACCTCGCGTAGTCGTTGTCCCCTTCTCCGGACAGAATCGGGACCTCGAAGTCCACCGTCCACTGTCTCCTCTGCGTGCCGACGTCACGCACCCCGTTGTGCCCCGCCGGCAGGATGCGGGACGGCTCTAACAAACCGCTAACAACGGGTGGAGATCCTCAGGCGGACCGGAGCTTGCTCGCGAAGCGTTCTGGCTTGGGCCAGCGGACGTTCGTCGCCCAGCCAAGCTTCTCGAACACCCAGATCACCCGCGCGGAGATATCGACCTGACCCGGCCGCACACCATGACGCGCACACGTCGGATCAGCGTGATGAGAGTTATGCCACGACTCACCCATCGACGCGATCGCCAACGGCCAGAAGTTCGCCGACTTGTCCCGAGCCTCATACGGCCGATCACCGATCAAATGACAGATCGAGTTCACCGACCACGTCACATGATGCAACAACGCCACCCGCACCAAACTCGCCCAAAAGAACGCCGTCACCGCACCCCACCACGACAACGTCACCAACCCACCCACCAACGCCGGCGTCACCATCGTCACCACCGTCAACAACGGGAACAACCGCTCCACCCGCTGAATATCCCGATCCGCCAACAAGTCCGGCGCGAACCGGGCGGCATTCGTCTGCTCACGCTCGAACATCCACCCCATATGCGCATACCAAAACCCCTTCACCAACGCGCCCGGCGAAGTCCCGAACCGCCACGGCGAATGCGGATCACCCTCACGATCGGCATACGCGTGATGACGACGATGATCAGCCACCCACCCGATCACCGGCCCCTGCATCGCCATACTGCCCACCACCGCCAACACCACCCGCAAACCACGCGTCGCCTTGAACGCACCATGCGTGAAATACCGGTGATAGCCAACAGTCACACCAAGACACGTCAACGTGTAAAAGAACGCCGCGATCCCGATATCGACCCAACCCAGCCCCCACCCCCACGCGAACGGCACCGCCCCCGCCAACGCCACCAACGGCACGATCGCAAACAACTTCACCAAGTTCATCTGCGTACGAGACTTCTCACCCGACACGATCGGTTCGGGTTCCGCACGCGCGTCCGACGCGGGCCGTTCAAGAGTGGTCATGTGTCGCTACCTCCCGGGAGATCGGAGCATCACCGGGGTCTGGGGCGACTGAGTGGAGGGTTGACGGCGAGACAGTGACTCAAACGTCGCCCGGTCGGGCCGCGTGGGCGTCCATGGGTAGGACCTGCGACGCGGCTACGGACCGCCCACCGCCGCCAGCGCCGACGGTAGGTCTCGATGGGAGGACAACAGCTCCGCCCCGGGGATGAACTTCAGGACGCGGCGGATGGCGTGGGCGTCGACGAGTGCGAGCGGCACGCCTGCCATGGTGCTCCGGTCGAGTAGGCCGACGAGGGATCGACCGCCGCTGATCGAGCAGAACAACACTCCGGACACGTCCACCACCAGCGCGGTCGTCCCGACCCGCGGTTGGTCGCTGAGCTCACGGTCGAGCCGGTCGAGGGTGCCCGCGTCGATCTCACCGGTGACGACGACACGGACGAGACCGGCACTGCTCCGCTTGGCTGTCACCGCGAACTGGGCCGGCGCGGTGAGTACGTTGGTAGACTGGCTGCTGTCGCACCGTCGGGTCATGACCGGACTCCTGGGTTGACCCATCAGTCCAGTAGGTGTTGGTCACCGACATGGTGGCGACTACCGGGCCTAGCGTCTTCTGCGCGGGGGCGAGGGTCTGGGCCCGATACGTCATTGACACTACTCGCAGTAGTAGCAATACGACCCCGTCACGGGTGAACTGTTAGGTGCGGTGTTTCAGGATGGCTTCGATGTCCGCCGCGCCGTCGACGACCTGGCGGGCAAGGTCCGACAGCCGGTTGTGTTGGGCGCGTGCGTAGCCGCGGAGCGCGTTGAACGCCTGCTCGGGGTTGAGGGTGGCGCTGCTCGCGGCGAGCATGCCCTTGGCCTGTTCGATGATGACGCGGGTGTTGAGCGCGGTCTGCAGCTGTTCGGTGACCTGTCCGGACTGTTCGATGTTGCGTTGCTGCAGGATGCCGATGGTCGCGACGTCGGCGAGCGCCTGACCGAGGTCGGACGACACTGTCCGCACGCCGTCGGCGTGGGTGTCGAGCAGTGACAGTGCTCCGATCACCTGACGTCGGAGTCGCATCGGCACGGCGTGCACGGCGACGAACCCGCACGCGTCCGCGGCTGCCGCGTACCGCGGCCAGCGCTCGGCGTCCGCGGTCAGGTCCGCACTGCTGACGGCCCGTCCGGTGTGGACGCAGTCCACGCACGGCCCACCGTGGGTCTCGGCGGCGAACACCTCGAGCAGCTCGGCCTTCTCCGACGACGCGGCCGCCATCCGGACCCCACCACGTTGGTCGGCGAGCAGCACGCCGGCCGCGGCCACGTCGAGCAGGTCGACGCAGTGGTCGACGAGCAGGTGGAGGAAGTCGGCGAGGTCAAACTCGTCGACCATCGTGTCGGCGAGCTCGACGAACGCTCGCGCGATCTTCTGTTCGCGAAGCGCCGCGGACCCGGACTCGCTGCCGGACGCGTCGCGACGGCTCGTGACGTCGGCGGGTTTGGTCGGTTCATGCGGTGCCATGATCGGTCACTCCCCGTTTTCCAGTCGCAAGCGGCGTTCGATGATCTGGCGGGCGACGTCGGCGAGTGGCATCTCGTGTGCGAAGGCGTGTCCGCGAATGCGCAACAACGCGTCCTGCAGACTCACTCCGAGATCCACCGCGACGAAACCGGTCGCCTGGTGCACTTCCGGCTGGATGTCCACCAGCCCTGGCAACGTCATCGGCGCCACCCCGTGCAGGTCGTCGAAGATCGCGTCGGTGGCCGTGTCCGCGAGCAGGAACGCGTCGGTCAGTGCGGCGTCGGACAACACGCCGGCCCGTTTGCGGTGTAGCTCCAACACTCCCAGTCGGACCGCGCCGACCTGTAGTGGGAACGCGAAGATCGCGGTCACGCCCGCACTGAGCGCCCCCGCGGCGAACCCCGGCCAGCGCGTGTGCTCGGCGGCCAGGTCCGGCACCAGGATCGGGTGCCCGCCATCGAACGCGTCGAAACACGGGCCGACGCCGGCGGTCACCGCGAGATCCTCCAGTCGGTCGCTGGTCGGGTCGGTGGCGTACACCACGGCGCCGCCACCGTCCGCGCTGACTCCGCCCAGCACCCGCACTCGGGCGCCGGAGACGGCGAACTCGGAAACACACAGCTCACAGACGCCGCACAACACGTCGGCCACGCCGTCTCGCGCGGCGAGCATCGCACGCAACTGGGCACGGCGGTCTGCGCTCACCGAACCGCCCTCTCATCACGCCCAGACGGGCTTCCGCTCAGCCTAGAGGGATTCCCGTCGGTGCGGGCCCACCGAGGTCGCCGACAGGCTCCGTGTTGCGGGTGGAACGGTGAAGTACCGGATGCGCGCCGGACTACGCCGACTCCGCTCGCGGGTGGGACTCAGCTCAGGAAGCCGCGGGGTGTAGCGACTTCGGGCCGTCGACGCGTTCGTCGTCGGTCAGGGGGTCGGCCGCCCCCTGGAAGTCAGCCAGCGAGTCGCCGTGCAGGCAGGTCGCGGTAGGCACGGTGATCGCCGCGAGACGGGCGATCGCCTCGGTCGGCAGCGTGTTCGCGCACACGAGGATGAGGTTGACGTTCGAGTCGTCGGTCAGCTGCTCCGGCCGGACGAGCATCAACACCGTGTCGTAAACCGAGGTCATGGTCGCCACCACCCGGCGGGCGAACGGCCGCCCTGGTGCGTCGATCACGTTGACCAGCGCGACCCCGCCGGGGCGCAGCAGACTCGCGACCCGGCGGGTGGCCTCGACCGTCACCACCCCGCCGACGCACGAGCCACCCTCGTAGGCGTCCAGCAACACCACGTCGGCCGACGCCGCCGCTCGCGCGTCGAGATACTCCCGACCGTCGCCGATCCGCACCTCGAGACCGGGCACCTCGTCGATGCCGAACTCGACGCGCACGAGATCCACCAGCTCGCCGTCCGCCTCGACCACCACCTGCGTCGAGCCCGGCCGGGTCGCCGCGAGGTAGCGCGGCATCGTGCACCCGCCACCACCGATGTGGACCGCGGTCAGCGGCACCCTCGGCCCGGTCACGCAGTGCAACGCGACCGCCATCTGACGCAGGTAGGGAAACTCCAGATAGGTGGGATCCTCGACGTCCAGGTAGGACTGGGCGACCCCGTCGACACCCAGCAGCCACCCGCTCGGCCGCCGGGGATCCCTCATCAGCCCGGCCATGCCGAACCGCACCTTGTGCAGACCCGCACGCGGTCGCTCGTTGGTATCCACGCCATCAGCACAGCACATCCGCCCACCTCATGTCCGGCCATCGGCGAGAACGGCGGCCACGACATGGTCGGGTCACACCGACCTGTCCGCGAGAACTTCCGCGATCACGTGGCGGGAGTTCTCCGCCAGTGTCGGGTTGGTGTGTTGGTAGTACGGCAGCTGGATCAGCGCGATCGACAACGCCCAGCCGCGACCGCGGCGCCACGTGTCCTCGTCCGGCGCCAACGCCTGCCGGAAGGCCGGGCGCGCCGAGGCGGGCAGCAGGTTCCACGCCACGACGAGGTCGACCGTCGGGTCGCCCGCGCCGACGCCGCTCCAGTCGATCACGGCGGTCAGCCGGCCCGCCTCGACCAGCACGTTTCCCGGCGAGAGGTCCGTGTGGGCGAGCGTCGGCGGGCCCGGCCACTCGGGCAGCCGCAACGCCTCCTCCCACACGGCGGTCGCCGCGGTGGTGTCGATGAGGTCGTGCGACGCCGCGATGGCGGCTCTCGTCGGGTCGTCCCGGTCGGCGAGCGGCACGCAGCGACCCGACCTCGGGGCGTCGGACGCGTCGAGGTCGCGAAGGGCGGTGACGAACGCCGCCAGGTCGTCGGCCAGCCGTGCCGACGCGCTGGTCGGGTTGTGGCCGGGCAGCCAGCGGCACACCGACCACGACCACGGATAACCCGGACCCGGCCGGCCCGCGCCGACCGGGGTGGGCACCGCCACCGGCAGTCGCTCGGCGAGCCTCGGCAACCACTTCTGTTCGACCGCAACGTTGTCCGCGGCGCCCGGGATCCTCGGCATGCGCACGGCCAGGTCCGCGCCGAGACGGAACATCGCGTTGTCCGTGCCGGCGGAGGCGACCGGCTCGACGGGCAGGTCCGCCCACTCGGGAAACTGCGTGGCCACGAGTCGCCGCACGAGCGGCACGTCGATGTCGACCTCGTCGATGTGCATCCGCATGGCCGGTGATCATCCGAAACGGAGACGGGCGGCGTCAACCTCGTATTCGTCGAATTGATCAAGAACTGAAGAGGCCGGCCGCCGAACGGAGAATCTGGAGGGAGTGCCCAAGCGGCCGACCCATTCACAGAATAATGCCGCGTGGCCGGCCCGGACAACGTTCCCGGGCCGGCCACACACCTTTGTGTGCGATTTCCGGAAATGGGTAGCGGCTATGGTATCGGCGGCGCCGGGATCGGGATGCCGGCACCGAGCAGGCTGTCGATCAGCTAAGACAGGATCTCCAGTAGCCGCTGCAACAACAGGTTCAGCAGTTCCGGCACCGTCGGCAGATCCACTCTGGCCACGCCGTCCGGGAACTGCCGCGCGAGATCCACCCGCGCCGTCGCCGCTGCCTCCCCCGCCGTGCCGGCGAGTGCCCTGCTCTCGGTGCGTTGTGCGCCATCGACCTCGGCGAGCAGCGGGTCGAGCCGGTCGAGTGTCGAGCTGACCCTGGCGACATCGCCCTCGGCGGCGGCCCGCTGGAGCCTGTCGTGCATCGCCTGCACGGCCAGCACTTCGGCCCTCGGGTCCGTCGGCCTGCTCGCGCCGGCGGACACGGTGCCGGTGACCGCCAACGCGATCGCCGTCAGAACGGCTCCGGCGCGCGCTAGTGTGCCCCTCATCTGAACCCCTTCCCCGCTTCTGAGATCATTTACCGATCTCGCGTCGCCATCGTCACCAGATATCCCCACAAAAGCCAGCGGCCGGGCGCCGAACGGCGCAGTCGCGAATTCACAGCGTCACGTGCCGCCGCCGCGATTTCGCGAGGTCGCGTCACCGCGGGTCGACCGGGTGGCCCAATCTCACGGAGACGACGAACACGGGGCGTGAACGCGCCGAGGGCCCGCGCGGGTAATAGTCGCCGGAAAGATTGACGCGGTCGTTTTTCGGGTTTCCCTCAATTCGATCACCCGGAACTACCGGCGAAGGGACAGCTTCAGGGCCTCGAGTAGCCACAGGTGCAGCGAGCCGGCCGTGGCCGGCTCACCGGTGACCTCGCCGACCAGAGTCCAGTACCGCAGCATCCGGGGGTCGCGGTCCACTTCGGTGTAGGCGAGCAGTGCCCGCCGGAAGTCCGGGGTGTCGCGGTGGCCGCGGACCGACGCGTGGGCGTCGACGAACCGGTCCAGCGCGACCCCGGGCGCCGGCGGCAGACCCACCAGCGGCAGGACCAGCTCACACGCCGCGCCGACGCCGGCCAGCAGCACCACCTCGTCCGCGATCACCTCGCGGTTGACGCGGGCACGAGCGGCCAGGCGAGTCGTGAGCGCGCGGTCGCCGACGAGTCGCACCAGCTCCGCGTACGCCACGACCTGCGCCGGTGTCGGACTCTCCGGCGGCTCCGGGACGTTCATGGCGACGAACGTGTGGAACACCTCTTGCGGCACCGGCCCGGCGAACAGTCGCCGCCAGAAGGTCACCAGCGAACCGTGCGCGGCGGGACCGTTCCCCGCGGCGGACAGCAGCTCGAGCCGCGCGGCGCGGTCGGTCGGGTCCGCCTGCTCGACGGCCCGGAGCGACGCGCGCCGCCACGCGAGCGCCGCCAGCTCGACGTCGAGGTCGGCGCGTTCGCGTGCGACGGCCTCGTCGAGCGAGCGCTGCCCGGTGAGCACGTCGGTGATCGCCGGCAGGCCGAGGCCGAGCGAACGCAGCCTGCGGACCAGCGTGAGCCGTGCCACCGCGCCCGCGTCGAACCGGCGGTGGCCGCCGCCGCTGCGCCGCGTGGCGAGCACGCCCTCGTCGCAGTAGAAGCGGATCGTGCGCACGGACACGCCGGTCAGCCGGGACAGCTCACCGATGCCCAGCGTTGTGTCTCCGGTCACAGTCACTCGCACCTCCACCCGGCTGGAGTTCCTACGGTTTCACCGAGCCCGACCGCGAGGAGAAACCCATGCACATCGACCAGCTTGCCCAACACCTGCGGGAACAGACCACCGCTTTCGCCGCCGCCGTGGCCGGACTCGCGCCGGACACCCGCGTGCCGACCTGCCCGGACTGGCGGGTACGTGACCTCGTCGGGCATATCGGCCAGGCGCCGAGATGGGCGGCGGGGGTCATCCGGTCGGGCGTCGCCGCGCCGGTGCCGGACCCGAAGGAGGCCGAGCCGGGGCCACCGGACGAGTGGGCCGGCTGGCTGCGGGAGGGCGCGGCCGAGCTGCTCGACGCGGTCCACGACGTCGGCGCCGACACACCCGTGTGGACGATCGTCGGGACCCGGCCGGTGCGGTGGTGGGTACGCCGCCTGCTCGCCGACCTGGTTGTGCACCACGCGGACGCGGCGTTCGTGGCCGGGGCGCCGTACAAGGTCGAGCCGGAGCTGGCGGCGGAGACGCTCGACGAGGGGTTGGCGCTGCTGTCGACACCGGGTGTCGCGACGTTCCAGCCAGGCGACGGAGTGATCGCGTTGCACGCGGCCGAGGGCCACGACTGGGTGCTCGACGGGTCGCCCGGCGTCGCGGACACGACCGTGACCGGGACCGCGCAGGACCTGCTGCTGGTCGTCACCCGCAGGCTGCCGGTCGAGCGGGTCGAGGTCGCGGGCGACCGGGCGCTGTTCGACCGCTGGCTCGCCTACGAGATCTGACGCGCGGCGGCGCACAGCGCGGCGACCTCGGCGGCGTCGGTCTCGAAGTGGTCGTGGCCGGCCGGCACCCCGACCCCCGCGTACGACACGTCGCCGCCCCGCGCACCGGCAACCGGGACGCGGGGCGCGGCGTGCAGGTCACGCACGCCGGTCGCGGCGAGGACCTCGGCTGCGTTGGCGGCGCGGACCCCGCCGCCCGCCATCACCTCGACCCGGCCGTCGGCACGGTCGGACAGCTCCCAGATCAGTGGCGCGCCGTCGAGTGCCGAGCGGCGGCGCCCGGACGTGAGGACCCGCGTGAACCCCAGCCCGGCGATCCGGTCGAGCGCGGCACGCGAGTCCGCGCTGACGTCGATCGCCCGGTGGAACGTCGTCTGCATGCCCTCGGCCGCCTCGACGAACGCCGCGCACACCGCGGCGACCGCGCCGTCGTCGTCGAGGGCGCCGACCACCACGCCGGTCGCGCCGAGCCGGCGGGCCGTCGCGATGTCGCGGGTCATGACCGCCACGTCGTCCGGCGAGTACCGGAAGTCACCCGGCCTCGGCCGGATCAGCACGTGCACCTCGGCGACCGACGCGGCCAGCTCGATGAGCGCGGCACTCGGCGTCAGGCCGCCGTCGGACAGGCCGGCACACAGCTCGACCCGGTCCGCCCCAGCGGCGACCGCGGCCCGCGCGCCCGCCACCGACTCGACACTGATCTCCACCCGCATGGCGGAAAGTGTTCAGTAGCGTGCGGCGTACCGAGTGGGCGACTCCCCGAACATGTGCTTGAAGTCGCGGGTGAAGTGCGCCTGGTCGGCGTACCCGAGGTCGGCGGCCAACGCCGCCCAGTCGATGATGCCGCCGGCCGCCAGCCGTTCGGTTACCTCGTGCAGCCGGTAGCGGCGGATCACCCACTTCGGTCCGATGCCGACGTGTTCCGCGAACAGCCGCTGCAGCCCGCGCACGCTCGTGCCGAGGTCGCGGGCCAGCGCCTCGACCGTGGTCAGCTCCGGCCGGGCGACGATGGTCGCGACGATGTCGGCCGCCTCGGCGGCACGCGGGTCCGGCTCCGGCATGCGGTCGGTGAGGAAACGCTCGACCGTCTCGACGTCGGGTGTCGCGGGCAGGTCGGGACCGAACACCGACGCGGCGTCGACCACCCGGTCGGTGATCGTCGAGACCGGCGCGCCGAGGAACGGCCGGAAGGCGCCCGGCCGGAACGCCACCCCGAACACCCCGCCGGCGCCATCGAGCACCTTGGTCTGGTGACCGCTACAGACCCCGTTGACGAACACGCCGTCGGCGCCGAACGACAGGTGCACGTTGGGATACGGGACGATCAGCTGTCGGTACGGCTCCGCGTAGTCCCAGGTGACGACCCAGTAGCGGTCGACGTGCGCGGCGAGCGCGGGCGACGGGCTCGGGAACGCGTGCCGCTGGTGGCGCGTCCACGCACTGCCCAGCTCGCGGACATCCCTGGTCACCCGGCCGAGTCTATGTCGCGTTTGTTCAATACAGCGCAGGCGGACCGGACCTACCTTGACGTCCATGTCCGATCTCATGGCCCGTGCGGCCACCGCGATGGCGGCGACCGTCCGCGACGTCAAGCCCGACCAGCTATCCGCCCCGACCCCGTGCGCCGACTTCGACGTGCGCCGGCTCGTGAACCACCTGCTCTTCTGGGGTCCGTCACTGGAAGCCGCCGCACGCAAGGAGTCCGTGCCGCCACCCGCCGCCGCCGAGTCCGCTGTGGACCTGACGACCGGGGACTGGGCGGCGGATCTGACCGCGCGGCTCGACCGCATCGCCGCCGCGTGGGGCGAGCCGGCCGCGTGGGAGGGCACCACCCGCATGGGCGGGCCGGTGGACTTCCCGGCCGCGATGATCGGCGGCATGCTCGTCGGTGAGCTGGTCGTGCACGGTTGGGACCTCGCGCGCGCCACCGGCCAGACCGTCGCCCTGGACGACGACCTGCTGACCTACCTGTACGGCGAGGTCGCGGCCGGCGCCGAGCAGGGCCGGCAGATGGACCTCTACGGTCCCGAGGTCGCGGTGCCGGCCGACGCGCCGACGCTGGCCCGGATCCTCGGCCTGACCGGCCGCGACCCGGCGTGGTCGCCGCTCAGTGCCGGTGTCGCAGCTCGCGGGGCTGTTGGCTGATCCACACCAGCCGGTCGAAGTCGACGGCGACGCCCCGGAGCAGCACGTCGACCAGCGTGCGCGGGTCGAGCGGGGCGTCGCCGAACAGCGCCCGCTGGTAGACTGCGGCGGCGAGCAGGTCGACGATCACCTTCGGTGCGACGTCGGGCCGCAGCTCGCCCCGGTCGACCGCGCGGCGCACGGCGGTCATCGCGGCCTCCCGGCTCGGCGCCACGAGCGTGTCGACCAGGTGCTGACCCAGCTCCGGGTCCGCGCAGTCCGCGACCAGCGGGGCGAGCACGCCCGTCGGCAGTCGGTCGTGCAGGGCCTCTGCGAGCAGCGCGACGCTCTGGATGAGGTCGCAGCGGGTGCAGCCGTTGTCCGGCGCGGGCGGGGTGACCAGCAGGGCCGCCAGCGCGTCGATGACGAGGCGCTGGCGGACCGGCCACCGCCGCCGGATGGCGGCCTTCGTGGTGCCGGCCCTGGCCGCGACCACCTCGAGCGCGAAGCCAGAGTAGCCGCGCTCGCGGAGCACCGCGACGGTGGCGTCGAGCACCGCCGCGTCGATGGTCGCGTCCCGCGGCCGGCCGGGGCTCACTCGGAGACGTCCTGGGGGTACCAGCGCAGCTCGATCATGTTGCCGTCCGGGTCGCGCACGTAGATCGACGTCGCGTCGCCGCGCGCGCCGTATCGGCCGACCGGGCCCTCCAACACCTCGAACGTGCCGGAGTCGATCACCGCCTGCCAGTCCAACGGCTCGACCACCAGACAGATGTGGTCGACGTTGGACTCCCCGCGCGGCTTGTGCACGAGGTCGATGATGGTGCGCTCGCTGACGCGCATCGACGGGAACGGCACCTTGCCGTCCCGCCACTCGTCGACCCGCAAGGGCGTCAGCCCGAGGGAGCCACCGTAGAAGTCCAGCGCCTTCTCCACGTCCGACACGTTGAGCACCAGGTGATCGAAATCCACTACCCGCATCATGTCCTCCAGTTTTCAATTCGAACCGGTTCGGATCGTAACAGGTACGCCGCGAAGGTGACAGGATTACTCGTCAGCTGAGCTGTTCGGCCAGTCCGACGATGATGCCCTCTGGGCCGCGGACGTAGCAGAGCCGATAGGTGTCCTCATACTGCGCCAGCTCGCCGACGAGTTCGGCGCCGTGAGTACGCAGGCGGGCAACGACGTCCTCGATGTCGTCGACGGCGAACATGATGCGACGAATGCCCAAGGTGTTCGCCGGTGCGTCCTTCGGCTCGGCGCTGATCGCCTTCGGCGCGTGGAACATCGCCAGCTCGACTCGGCCGTGACCGTCCGGGGTCCGTAGCATTGCGACGTCCTGTCGGACGTCGTCGATCCCGATGACACGCTCCACCCAACGTCCCTCGATCGGGCCCTTGCCCTCCAGCTCCATGCCAAGTTCGACGAAGAACGAAATAACGGCGTCAAGGTCGTCGACAACGATGAGGACGTTGTCCATCCGCTGGATGGTCATGCTGGGTCTCCTTGGTGTTGTACGGCCACGGTCGCCGCGGCCGCCCATGAGACGTAGCCGCCAGGCCGTACTCGACATCCTCGCAACATCGTGCCCGCGCCCAACTTCTGTCAGGCGAGTCCGGCCGCCCTGTCGTTGAGATAGCGCTGTTCGGTGAGGCTGTGCGTGCGCGCGGCGGCGGCGAGGTACGCGGCACGGGCGCCTGCGACGTCACCCGACTGTTCGAGCAGGTGGCCGCGTACCGCGTGCAGCCGGTGGTGGTCGGCCAGCCGCTTGTCCGCCGCGAGGTTCGCGACCAGTGCCAGGCCGGCGGCCGGTCCGTCGGCCATGGCCACCGCGACGGCGTGGTTCAGTGCCGCCATCGGGCTGTCCGACACCCGCGTCAGCACCTCGTACAACGCCACGATCTGGCGCCAGTCGGTGTCCACTTCGGACGCCGCCTCGTCGTGGACCGCCGCGATCGCCGCCTGCAACTGGTACGGGCCGGACGGCCCAACCGGCAGCGCGGCGGTGATCAACGCGACGCCCTCGGCGATCAGACCCGCGTCCCACCGCGTCCGGTCCTGCGCCGCGAGCGGGACCAGCCGACCGTCGGGAGCGGTGCGCGCCGGGCGGCGGGCGTCGGTCAGCAGCATCAGCGCCAGCAGGCCAGCGACCTCACCGTCGCGGGGCAGCAGCCGGTGGACGACGCGCGCGAGGCGGATCGCCTCGGTGGACAGCTCGTCGCGGTACAGGTTCGGGCCCGAGGTGCTCGCGTAGCCCTCGGTGAAGATCAGGTACAGCACGCGCAGCACCGCGGCCGTCCGGTCGGCGCGCTCCGCGGCCGCCGGCATCCGGAACGGCACCCCGCTCGCCTTCACGCGCTGCTTCGCCCTGCTGATGCGCTGCGCCATCGTCGACTCGGGGACGAGGAACGCGCGGGCGATCTCCTGTGTCGTCAGGCCGCCGACCGACCGCAGTGTCAACGCGATCTGCTGTGCGGGCGGCAACGCGGGATGGCAGCACATGAACAGCAGGATGAGCGTGTCGTCGGCGTCCTCCGGCCGGTCGACGTGGCTCTCGGGCAGCGTCCGCGTGGCGTCCTCCCGGCGCTGCCGGGCCTGCTCGGTGCGCAACAGGTCGGTCAGCCTGCGCGCCGCCACCCGGATCAGCCAGCCGCGCGGGTTGTCCGGCACGCCGTCGCGCGGCCACTGGGTGGCGGCCGCGATCAACGCCTCCTGCACCGCGTCCTCGGCGGTGTCGAAGTGGCCGTAGCGGCGCACCACCGCCCCGAGGGCCTGCGGCGCGAGTCCACGCAGCAGGCCCTCGACAGCGGTGTCGGTCATCCCTCGAGGTCGGACAGGCCGTCGACGATCGGCCGGATGTCCGCGTACGCCCGGCCACGCGCGTGCTCCGGCGCGGGCGTATCGGTGAGGCGCGCGGCGATCTCGGTGGCCCGGTCGAAGCTGTCGCACTCGACGATCGTGTAGCCGGCGAGCACCTCGGTCGTCTCCGCGTACGGGCCGTCGGTCACCACGCCGACGCCGTCCTTCGACCCGATCCGCCGGGTGTGCACCGGCGCGGCCAGCCCACGCGCGTCGACGAACTCACCGGACTCGACCAGCTCGTTGCTCCACTTCCCCATGAACTCGCCCATCGCGGCAACCTCGTCGGGCTGCCACGCCGGCTGGTCGGCGGTGCTCTTGCCGGCCATGGCGTCGTAGTCGGCCTGCGAGGCGTAGAGAAGGATCATGTACTTCATGGCTGTCTCCTTACCGGTAGGCACCTCGTGGTGCCATTCGCCGGGAACGTCGGAGCGGCAGAACCCCGCTTCGACAACCTTCCCCAAATGTGACCCGCGTCACTAGTCCAGTTATCCACAGGCAAGATCGACATCGCTGTCGCCCGGCGACCCGCGCCCGCGCACGTGCTGTGAAAGGCGCGTTGACGGCGCTGGGTGCCCTGAACGGCGCCTTTCACAACATGGTTGTGGGGCCATCGGTGGCTTCGGGGTGAACCGACTTTGCCGGGACAGGGTGGGGGGCGCATCGCGCGCGGGGGGTCTCACTCAGCGGTCGCACGCCGGCACCCGGCCCTGCGTGGCGAGCCACTCGAGTGCCTCCCGGATGGCGTCGAGCGAGCTGTACCTCGGCCGGTAGTCGAGCAGTCGCGTCGCCTTCGCGATGCTCGCGTTCGGGCTGTGCGCGATGTGGTCCCAGGTCAGGTCGGCATCGCCCGGTGCCACGGTGCTTCGCCAGTCGTCCAAGGCGAGGAACGTCAGCCGCGCCTCGCGGCCGTACCAGCCGGCCACCGCCTCGGCGTACCCGCGCAGCGTGAGCGCGGCAGGCGACACCACGTGGAAGCTCTCGCCGACGGCGACCGACCACCGCGCCATGGCGGCGGTGAACGACTGCGCGACGTCGTCGGCGTGCACGTGGTGCACGGTCTCCATGCCGAGGTTGGGCAGGGCCAGCTCCTCGCCCGCGGCGAGCTTCCGGAACACCTCGACGTCGAGGTTGCCGGCCGGGTTGATCGGCACCCAGCCCGGCCCGGTGATGTGGCCGGGGTGCAGCACGGTCGCGGGGAAGCCGTGCCGACGCGCCCGGTCGAGCAGCCACGCCTCGATCTCGGCCTTCTTCGTGCCGTACGCGCCGAACGGGCGGCGCGGCGCCTCCTCGGTGGTCGCCACCTCGACGCTCGGGCCGTGCACCCAGACCGTGCCGCAGTGCAGGAAGTGCTGGACCCGCCCGTCGAGCGCCTCGACCAGTTGCCGCGCGCTGTCGAGCTCGAAGCAGATCAGGTCGATCACCACGTCCGGCTCGAGGTCGCGGACCCGCCCGGCGAACGTGCCGGCCGCGTCCTCCGCGTGCCGGTCGGCGGTCACGGTCGTCACCGCCGACCACGCGCCGTGTGTCCGGTACCGCGTCGCCTTGCCTCTTGTCACGACCGTGACGTCATGGCCGGCCGCGACCAGCCGCGGTACCAGGTAGCCGCCGATGTGTCCGGTGCCGCCGAGCACCACAACCCGTGTCATGGCCGCGATGCTACGACCATCGTGATGTCCGTCCGGGTCGGCGAGCCCGTGGCGGTGACCGGGTACGGTACGGCCGCTCGTCGAACCCTGGGGGCCGCCGTGTCACTCGAGACCATGCTCGCAGCCGCGGCGGTCGTCATCTCCCTTCTCGCCTTCGTCGGTACCCGGCGGCTGGAGATACGGCTGCGCCGTGCGGACCTGATGCAGAGCTACACCACCGAGTTCCACACCTCGCCGCCGCTACGGACGATGTTCCTGGAGATCATCTACGACCGCCTGGCGATCGACGACACGTTCTACGACACGGACCGTGAGCTGGCCCTGCTCTATCTGCTGGACCAGCTCAACGTGGTCGGTTACCTGTCGCGCTCGCGGGTACTGAGGTTCCGCGAGATCGTGCCGACGGTCCTCGGTTACGCCGCCATCCGCACATGGGACAACCAGGTGGTGCGCGACTACCTCGAGCGCCTCAGGACGCTCGACCACGCGGGCGGCTACGCGGCGGTGTCGGGCTTCCCGTACTACGAGCAGCTCGCCAAGCGGCTGTCGAAGCTGAAGACGAGTCCGAGCTAGCTGTCGAAAACCGTGGGGTCCGTTCGCCGTAGAGGTGCAGGCGTCATCCGACGCCCGATGAACGGAGTACTTCGACATGCGGAAACTGCTGGTCTCCACCTTCGTCTCGCTGGACGGTGTCATGCAGGCACCCGGTGGGACGGACGAGGACCGCGAGCTCGGCTTCGAGCACGGCGGCTGGGGCGCGCCGCTGTTCGACGAGCACACCATCAGTCTCATGGCGCGACTGACCAAGCGGGCCGACGCGCTCGTGCTCGGCCGCAAGACCTACGACATCTTCGCCGCGACCTGGCCGCTCGCCGAGGCCGACGACCCGATCGGGGCGAAGCTGAACGGGATGCGCAAGTACGTCGCGTCCCGGACCCTGGACACCGTGTCCTGGCAGAACTCGACGCTGCTCACCGGCGACGTCGCCGAGGCGGTCCGCGAGCTCAAGCGCGGCGCGGGCGGCGAGATCCAGGTCCACGGCAGCGGCGACCTGGTCCAGACGCTGCTCGCCAACGACCTCGTCGACGAGTTCTACTTGCTGACCTTCCCGGTGCTGATCGGCTCCGGCAAGCGGCTGTTCTCCTCCGGCACCATGCCAGGCAGCCTCGAGCTGGTCGACGTCGAGCGGTCGGACACCGGCATCGTGATCAGCACGTACCGCCGCGACGGGAAGCTCGACTACGGCGCGCTGGGCCCCGAGACCGGCAACTGGTGACCGACGAGAGGACAGGGACGACGAGATGCCGCAGTACGCGATTCTGATCTACGAGAAGGAGACGCCGGGAGGCGTGGCCGACATCCCGCCGGAGGTCATGGCGGCGAACGAGCGGGCAGGTGCGCAGATCGCCGCGATGGGCGTGCGGGTCGTGCACGAGCAGGCGCTGGAGCCGAGCAGGGCCGCGCGGACGATCCACAAGAGCGGTCTGGTCACCGACGGCCCGTTCCTCGAGACCAAGGAGGTGATCGCCGGGTTCTTCGTGGTGGAGACCGAGGACCTCGAGACGGCGGTCGCCATCGGCAAGCTGCTTCCGATCATGGACGGCGCGGTCGAGGTGCGACCGCTGCTCGCGATGTGACGGAGCCAGCGGAGGCGGTCGCGACCGCGCACCGTCGTGAGTGGGCCACGGTGCTCGCCGCGACGGTGCGCGTCACCCGCGACCTCGACCTCGCGGAGGAGTGCGTCCAGGACGCGTACACCGCCGCGCTCGACGCGTGGACCCGCGACGGCGTGCCGGCGCGGCCGGGCGCATGGCTGACCACCGCGGCGCGGCACAACGCGCTCGACGCCGTGCGCAGGGCCGCGACGCTGCGGTCGAAGCTGCACCTGCTGGTGGAACCGGCCTCGGCGGAGGTCGACCTGCCGGCCGACCCGGTGGTCCACGACGACCGGCTGCGGCTCGTGTTCCTGTGCTGTCACCCCGCACTCGCCGTGGCGGCGCAGGTCGCGCTCACGCTCCGGCTGGTCTGCGGCGTGCCGACACCCGACATCGCGAAGGCGTTCCTGGTCGCCGAGCCGACGATGGCCGCGCGGATCACGCGTGCGAAGAAGAAGATCACGGCGGCGCGGATCCCGTTCCGCATGCCAGCCGCCGGTGCGCTGCCGGACCGCCTCGACGCCGCGCTCACCGCCATCCACCTGCTGTTCACCGTCGGCCACACCGCACCGGCCGGGCCGGAGCTGACGAGGAACGACCTGGCGGAGCGTGCGGTCGACCTGGCACGGGTGCTGCGCACGTTGATGCCGGATGACCGCGAGGTACGGGGATTGCTCGCGTTGTTGCTCGCCAACCATGCCCGGCGCGCCACCCGCACCGCGCAGGACGGGCGGTTGCTGCAACTGTCCGAACAGGACCGTTCGCGGTGGGACCTGGCAGCGATCGCGGAGGCGGACGCGCTCGTCACGAGCGCGCTGCGCGGCGGCGGGCCGGGCCGGTTCGCGCTGCAGGCGGCCATCGCCGTGCTGCACGCCACGGCTCCGTCTTACAAAGAGACGGACTGGCCGCAGATCCTGGTGATCTACGACGAACTGGCGAAGGTGTGGCCGTCGCCGGTGGTGGCGCTCAACCGCGCGGTCGCGGTCGCGATGGTCGACGGCCCGGCCGCCGCGCTGACCGAGGTGTCCGCGCTGGCACCGCGACTGTCCGGCTACCGCTACCTGCCCGTCGTGCTGGCCGACCTGCTCGTCCGCCTGAACCGCCGCGAGGAGGCCGCGCGCGCGTACGAACAGGCCATCGCACTGACCGACAACGATGCGGAACGCGCTTTCCTGGTCGGTCGTCTCGCCGAGACGACCGACCAGGAACCCCCGCGCTAGACGGCGGCGCGCTCACCGACGGGACGGCGGCGCAGCGCCGGCTCGGTCAGCACGCGGGGCGTCCACGCCCCGTCGGCCTTGTACAGGTCGACACCCGGCGGCACGATCTCGTCGATGCGGTCCAGCGTGGCGTCGTCCAGCGTGAGCGCGGCGCCCTTCAGCAGCGACTCGAGGTGCGCCATCGTCCTTGGGCCGGTGATCACCGAGGTCACGGCCGGGTGCGCGATCGGGAAGGCGACGGCGAGCTCCGGCAGCGTGCAGCCGAGGTCGGCGGCCAGCTTGGCGAGCTGCTCGATGGCCTCGTACTTGGCCGCGTTCTCCGGCAGCGTCGGGTCGAACCGCCACGGCGTCAACACGGCCCGACCGGACGACATGTCGACCGGCTGGTCCTTGCGGTACCGGCCGGACAGCACCCCGGACGCGAGCGGGCTCCACGTCAGCACCCCCATGCCGAGGCGCTCGGTCGTCGGCAGCAGCGACCGCTCGATCCCGCGGGCCAGGAGCGAGTACGGCGGCTGTTCGGTGCGGAACCGGTACAGGCCACGGCGTTCCGCGACGTGGTAGGCCTCGACGATGTCCTCCGCCGGGAACGTCGAGCAGCCGAACACGCGGATCTTGCCGGCCCGCACGAGGTCGGTCAGCGCCGAGAGCGTCTCCTCGATGTCGGTCCGGTGGTCGGGCCGGTGGATCTGGTAGAGGTCGAGCCAATCGGTGCGCAGGCGCCGCAGGCTGTCCTCCACCTCCTTCACGATCCAGCGCCGCGAGTTGCCGCCGCGGTTGGGACCGTCCCCCACGGGGAAGTGGACCTTCGTGGCGAGCACCACGTCGTCGCGGCGCCCCTCCAGCGCCTTGCCGACGATCTCCTCCGACTCGCCGGCGGAGTACATGTCCGCGGTGTCCACGAAGTTGATGCCCGCGTCGAGCGCGGCGTGGATGATCCGCGCGGAGTCGTCGTGGTCGGGGTTGCCGACCGCGCCGAACATCATGGTGCCGAGGCAGTGGACGCTGACCTCGATGCCGGTGCCGCCGAGAACGCGATAGCGCACGGTGCTGTCTCCCCTGTTTCCGTTGGTGTGCCGCACCATACGAGCTGGAGCGAACTCCAGGTCAAGCGTCACACTGAGAAGTGAGGTTGATGTTCGCTGCGCTCCGTCCGGCTACCGACCTTGATCGACTGAGGAGCACCATGCGCGTGAACATCGCCTCCGGCGGCGACTTCGAGGACGTCTACGGCTACTGCCGCGCGGTCCGGGTCGGCGACCACGTGCACGTCGCCGGCACCACCGCCCGCGACCCGCACCTGGACGGCGCGAGCATGTACGAGCAGGCGCGGTCGGCGCTCTCGATCATCGAGGCCGCGCTGGTCGAGGCCGGCAGCTCGCCGGCCGCCGTGGTGCGGACGGTGACCTATGTGACCGACATCGCCGAGTACGAGCAGGTCGCGCGGGCGCACCGGGAGACGTTCGGCTCGGTGCGCCCGGCGGCCACACTCGTGCAGGTCGCGGCGTTGATCGACCCACGCATGACGGTCGAGATCGAGGCCTACGCGATCGACCCGGTCTGACTGGCGACGAGCCCGCGACTCGCGGGTCGTGAACCTGCGACTCGCGGAGTGGGGCGGCGGCCAGGCCACTCGGACGGCGGAATCTCTCGGTATCGCGTTGCCGTTGGCGCGCCGGGGGTCGACGATTCGGAGGTGTTGGAACTTCTCGCTCGTCGGTGGCAGCTTGTCGTTCTGCGGGGCGCGGTGGCGATCCTGTTCGGAATCCTCGCCATCGCGTGGCCCGAGATCACCGTCTTGTCGCTCGCCATTCTGTTCGGCGTGTACACGCTGCTCGACGGGATCACGGCGATCGTCATGGGTTTGGGGCGCGGCTCCGACCGCGGCTACCTGATCGCGCTGGGGGTGCTTGGCGTGGTGGCGGGCCTGATCTCGCTGATCTGGCCGCAGATCACCGTCGTCGTGCTGTTGTTGGTCATCGCGGTGTGGGCGATCATCGCCGGCATCGCGCAGATCGCGGCGGCGGTCCGGCTGCGCAAGGTCATTCGCAACGAGTGGTTTCTCGCCCTGTCCGGGGTGATCGCGCTCGTGCTCGGGCTGCTGCTGATCGTCCAGCCGGCCGAAGGGGCGATCGCGCTCCTGATCGCCATCGCCACTTTTGCCCTGGTCTGGGGGATCACGCTGGTCGTGCTCGGGTTCCGGCTGCGAACCCTCAACGCGGTCCCGCGCGCCTAGCGTCCAGACGTGAGATGAACAACGGGTGCACGCAAAGCAGACCGCATGAGTTTACCGTGAAGCGATGTACCGCAGATATGTCGCGCTCGGGGATAGCTGCGCCGAGGGCCTCGACGATCCGTACCCCGACGGCAGCGGCTACCGCGGCTGGACGGACCTGGTGGCGGCGCAGCTCGCGGCCGTCACCCCGGAGCTGCGGTACGCGAACCTCGCGGTACGTGGCAGAAGACTTGACCAGATCCTGACGGAACAGGTTCCGCTCGCTACCGAGCTGAAACCGGACCTGGTTACGTTGTTCGGCGGTGGCAACGACCTGCTGCAGAGTCGTTGGCAAACCACCGCCGCCGCTCTGGACGCGACGGTCGCCGCGATGTCCGAGGTGGCCGGCACGATGGTGTTGTTCACGCTGCCGGACATCGCCCGACTCCCCGGCCTCGGCCGGCTGCGGCCACGCGTGCGGCAGCTCAACGATCTGATCAGCGCGACGGCGGCGAAGTACGGCACGCTGCTCGTCGATGTCCGCGTCGACCCGTGGTGCGACGACGACCGCCTGTACGGCCCGGACCGGCTGCACCTCGGCGAGCTTGGCCACCGGCGCGTCGCGGCGCACTTGCTGACCTTGCTCGGCGCACCGACCGAGGAGGAGTGGCTCGCGCCGCTGCCACCCGCGACACGCGAACCGCGCTGGCGCGTGGCGGCCCGGCACTGGTCGTGGCTACGCCACCACGTGTACCCGGCCGTCCACGACACCGTTCGGAACAAACTGATCGGTCGCGAGCCGGGCGACGGCATGCTGCCGAAACGCCCGGAGCTCGCCCCGCTGAGACTCGCTCAGCCGCCGTTGGACGGGCGGTAGGCCGGGGTCCGCGCCGCGCGGGTGCCGGCACCCGGCAGGGCATCGACCGAGTCGAACAGCGCCTTGCCCAGTGCCTGGCGGGCTCGCAGCGCCGGGTGGGTCGCGCCGAAGTCCTCGTCGTTGACCGTCGCGTCGCCGGTGAACGGGCCGGCCGCGAACAGCGAGTAGACGGCACTCGGGCGACCGTCCGCCGCGAAAACCACGCCGGCCTCGTTGCGGCCCGCCTCGAACCAGCCTGCCTTCGTCGCCACGCGCAGGCGTTGCGGCGTCGTCAGGTTCAGGCGCATGCCGTCGCTGAAGGCGGCCATCGAGCGGACCACGTTCAGCAGGTAGTCGGTCGACGTGGCCGACAGCAGCTCACCGGCGACCAGACGGGACAGCAGCGTGTGCGTCTCGCGCGGGGTGGTCTGGCCGAGGAAGAACCGGTTCGGATTGGACACCGGGACGACCTGGGTGTGCACGAAACCCTTGCCCCGCAGGATCTCGTTCAGCTCCAGCGCCGGGCACACCAGCCCGCACAGCCGCACGGCCGTGTTGTCCGACACGGTCAGCAGGTTGGCCATCGCGTGCCCGAGCGTGATCGAGCTGGGGTAGGCGCGGTCGAGCGCGAAGATCCCGTCGGTGTCCTGGATCACGATGTCGGCGCTGACCTCGACCCGCTGGTCGAGGGTGAGCAGCCCACGGTCGATCTTGTCGAGCACCGCGGTGGCGACCGCGAGCTTGTTGACGCTGTACGCCTCGACGACGGTGTCGGCGCCTTCCTCGACGACCGTGTCGGCGCCGATGGTCAGATAGGACGACCAGACGCCACCGGCTCGGGCGGTCTCCCGCGCGTACACGCGCGCGACCCGGCGCACGGGATCCGAGGACGAGACGGACGGCTCGGCGGCGGCCGGAGCGGCGGCGGCGCCGAGGACGGCGCCGGCGGTCGCGACGGTGCCGAGGCTGAGGGCGGACCTACGATTGATGATCACTCCAACACGTTACCGTGTCGGTCATGACCACCCTGCGGGCCGACTGCGCGAACTGCTTCGGTTTGTGTTGTGTGGCACCGGCCTTCGCGGCGTCGGCGGACTTCGCGATCGACAAGCCGGCCGGCACGCCGTGTCCCAACCTGCTCGCCGACTTCCGCTGCGGCATCCACGAAACGCTGCGCCCGCAGGGGTTTCCCGGCTGCACGGTGTTCGACTGTCTTGGCGCGGGCCAGAAGGTGGCCCAGGTCACCTACGGCGGCCGTAGCTGGCGGGAGGCGCCGGACACGGCGGCCGAGATGTTCGGCGTGTTCGCGGTGATGCGGCAGCTACACGAGATCCTCTGGTACCTCACGGAAGCCGTGACCAGGTCCCCGGCGGCGGACCTGACGGCGGCCCGCGCCGAGGTGGCGGACCT
>Ga0193716_1000470_pt1 | contig 24470 bp, 30 predicted proteins | sample U2c1metaG_FD_145901 | JGI IMG/M metagenome (GOLD analysis project Ga0193716, IMG submission 145901) | Soil microbial communities from a riparian zone of the East river system, Colorado, United States - U2c1 | ecosystem: Environmental > Terrestrial > Soil > Riparian zone | place: USA: East River...
GGGTTTTCGTCGTATCATCCAGGGTATTGGAGGCTTTATTTAGCTTACTGTATGCGCCGGTTATGAGCAGTTTTGACGTTGGGGTCATTTTGGCACCGACTGTAGTCATGATCAGGTCGAGGGATTCGAATGCCTTTTGCCCTGAGAGGGAGGCTACGATCAATGCAAGGGGTTTGTCCTGGAAGACAGTGGTGGCTACGGTCCACTCGATGGCGTTTTTTAATATTCCCGGCAGGCTGAAGACGTATTCGGGGGTGCAGATGATGACTCCGGCTGCGCCTTCGATCAGCGTGAGGAATTCCCGGACTTTTGTGGGGAGGTGTTCGGCGTCTGTGTTGTCGGGGTTGAAGTAGGGAAGGTCTGAGAGCTTGTCGTAGATGGTAATGTCATATATTGTTGCATAGGTGATCCTGATAAAGTCGAGGATGGCTTTATTGACGGAGGTCTGGCGGGTGCTGCCGGAAAGGGCGAGAATGGTCGGGAGTGGCATGGGGCAAATGTACAGCAGTTAATTCCATCGAATTCGATGGAATCATATAAGAACGGAGGGCAGCCATTATATCTATGAAAAGAACGGGCGAACCTACCCTTTGCCTTATCATGGAGCGAAGGAAATGGGTAAAGGTTTGGAGAAGAAAATTAATAAAGAGATGGGACTAAAGTAATCCTCTCTAAATAACTAAAAATGAAGGGTGTAAAAGTAATTATTGAAAGGACGAAGAATATGTACTCTTCGTATGCAGATAATGTACCGGGTATATATGGTGGGGGTGATACTGTCGAAGAAGCCAAGAAATCAATCCTTGAAGCAATCAGGCTTTTAAAGGAACATAATGATAAAAAGAATATTCCCACCATTCTCAAGGGGGATTATATTATTTCTTACAAGTACGATGCGGAAAGTTTTTTAAAGCATTATAAAGGGATATTTACCAACGCGGCTTTAGAACGTATCACCGGAATTAATCAAAAGCAATTCCAGCATTATGCCACAGGGTTGAAAAAGCCAAGGCCTTCACAGGCAAAAAAGATACAAGACGCTCTCCACAAGCTTGGCAGTGAGCTTTTGTCCGTAGAACTATAAAATAGCTATCAATTTACAGTTTATACAATACTGCCAGGCCGCGGCCGACGCTGCTGACCGGGAGGATACTCAGTTTGGAGTTGCGCATTAGTTTTGTCCGGTGGAGGATGGGGGTCAGGAGACCGGATGCTACGCCGACTACGGTGCCGACGGCGATGTCCGAGGGAAAGTGTTCGCCTGCCTTGTTGCGCCAATAAGCGGTGAGGCCTGTTATTACACCAGCTCCGGTGTAGAAGGCCCATTTATATTTTGATTCGGGATGATAGTCTGCATAGGCCTGGGCGATGAAGAAAACGGAGGTTCCGACCAGCGCTACGTGCCCGGCGAAAAAGGAATTTTGGGAGTTGGAGGATCGGCGTTCCTCCATGGGGCTTTTCGATTCATAGACGAGTGGCCGGCTTCTTTTGACCCAGTGTACTGCTGAGGTGTAGAGCGCCCCGGTAAGGATCATTGCTTCTCCGTACAGGTAGGTTAGTTTCCAAAAGTCTTTACGCATTCTTCTGTCTATTCCAAAAAATGCGAGTGGAAGAGGTACAGCCACATAAAAAGGTACATAGCTCAGCTGATCGATGCTATGGGAATAGGGATGTACGGCCCAACGGTCGAACCAGTTGATGTCGCTTTTTTGTTTGGCGAGTACCTGGGCTTCGGTGAGGCCGTCTTTTTTTGAGATCTCGGCGAAGCCGTACGAATCGTATGCTGCGCCGCCTATTACCAGCGGGAGGTCTACCCCGGGTTTGATGGTATAAACACTTGTCCTGATCTTCTTATAGACGATACTGTCCGCGACGGTCTGCGCCAGGAGGCTACCGGACATAGAAAGGGCGCAAAAGAGTGTAATGTAAACTTTTCTCATACAGTTCATGTTACGACAAAGGTGCAACGGAAAAGTACAAAAAAAAATGTATAAATGGGGGTTTCCATTGTATAAATCTCTTAGTTATTGGCGATGGTGAGAGGTGAAGGGTGACCTTTGCTGCCAGGAGGGAAAATCTTAAGCTAGGTTAATGGATCAGGGTAATGAAGAGTAGTAGTTTTGTGGTATAAAAAATAGCAACTATGAGCAATACCATCTTACATAAAGCAGAGACCCGGGGGCATGCGGATCATGGCTGGCTGAACAGCTATCAGTCGTTTAGTTTCGCCGGTTATTATAATCCAGAAAGAACACAGTTTGGAGTACTCCGGGTGCTGAATGACGACGTCGTGACCGGCGGGAAGGGCTTTGGGTCACATCCCCATGATAATATGGAGATAATCAGTATTCCGCTTGAAGGAAGCCTTGTACATGAAGACAATATGGGGCATAAGGAGGTGGTCAGCGCCGGTGAGATACAGGTTATGAGCACCGGGAGCGGGGTATTTCACAGCGAGTATAATAATAGCCCGGACAAGCCTGCGAAGTTCTTGCAGATCTGGCTGTTTCCGAATAAGCTGAATGTGACACCGCGGTATGACCAGGTGAAAATAGACCCTTTAAAGGGGAAGAATCAACTGCAACAACTTATTTCCCCTGATGCGAACGGTGAGGGAACGTGGATCTACCAGGATGCGTGGTTCCTCAGCGGTCGTTTTGACAAGGATAGCCGGTTTAGTTATGAAAGGAAAAAGAAGGAGAACGGGGTTTATCTTTTTGTCATAAAAGGGTCTTTTACGGTAGATGGCCAACTGCTGGAAACACGTGATGGATTTGGGATAACGGATGTGGATGAAATCGAGCTATTGTCTCTTGAAGAAGGTTCGGAGATATTGATCATGGATGTCCCGATGAAAAATAAAATCCAATAAGATGGAGAAGATCCAATTGAAGATCCTGGCGGTGGGCCGCGAGCCGGCCATACTGCAGGTGGTGGAACGGCTGATCAACGGGCATGAAGGCTGGGCTGCGACGATCGTCACCACGGATGAAGCAGCGATTGCGGCTTTTGATAAAACGGATTTCCGGATCGTGTTTGTCTGTGCCGGGGTGTCGGCGGAGGAGGAAGAAAACCTGCGCCGGAGATTAGAGGAATTGCATCCGGGAGTTGTCGTTACCAGGCACTTCGGTGGCGGCAGCGGCCTACTGGAAAATGAAGTGCTGGCTATTTTAAACTCTCAAAAAAAATAAAATTATGGCAAATAAAATCCTTGGGATCCACCACATTACCGCTATTGCGGGGGATGCTCAGCGCAATTATGATTTTTATACAAAGACACTGGGTCTTCGGATGGTGAAGAAGACCGTCAACTTTGACGACCCGGGCACCTACCATTTTTACTATGGGAATGAGACCGGCACGCCCGGGACTATACTGACCTTCTTTCCCTGGGAAGGCATTCCCGGAGGCCGCGCCGGTACCGGGATGGCAACGGAGATCGGTTATTCCGTACCGAAAGAAAGCCTTGAATTCTGGGCCAGCCGGTTCAAGGAGCTGAATGTAAAACATGGCGAAGTGACCGAAAGGCTTGGGGAGACTTTTTTGCCTTTCCAGGACCCCGATGGGCTTAAGCTGGAACTCATCGCGTCCAAATATGCGGATGACCGCAAGGCCTGGGCCACGCCTGAGGTAAGTGCTGCGGCTGCGACCAAGGGCTTTCACAGCGTGACGCTAACGTTGAGGAGTATCAAGCCTACGGCCGCGATCCTTACCGACGTGTTCGGATATGAGCTGAAAGAGCAGGAAGGGAACCGGTATCGTTATAGTACGGATGCGGTTGCTACCGCTTCTATTGTAGACCTTGTCGAAGCTCCCGATGAAAATCGCGGACACAGTGGCAGCGGGACCAATCACCACGTAGCATTCCGGGTACCCGACGAAGCGGTCCAAATGGAGTTCAGGGAAAAGATACTCAGCAAGGGTCTGAATATTACTCCGAAAATCAACAGGGACTATTTCTTCTCTTTGTATTTCCGCGAGCCGGGCGGGGTTCTTTTTGAAATAGCGACGGAAAATCCGGGATTTACGGTTGATGAACCGTTGAATGAATTGGGGACTCATCTCAGGTTGCCAAAACAGTATGAAGGGATGAGAGAGGAACTTGAGAAATCATTACCGGCGCTTCACTGACAAAGAGAGGATAAATTTATGCATACAAAAAAATACATAACGGCAGGTAAGCCGCTGAGCGAAACCGGCAAGGCTCTTATACTGCTTCATGGGCGGGGAGGATCGGCTGAGGACATCCTGTCTTTGGCTGACTCTTTACCAGTGGAGGACTTCAGTCTTTTTGCGCCGCAGGCGGCGGCTAATTCGTGGTATCCGTATTCGTTCCTGTCCCTGCCTGCGCAAAACGAGCCCTGGCTGTCTTCGGCGCTGGATCTGGTTTTGGATCTGGTAGAGGATATCAAGGCGCAGGGGGTAGGGGCAGACAAGATCTGGTTTACGGGGTTCTCACAAGGGGCCTGTCTGATGTTGGAATATATTACACGTAATGGTGCCCGGTATGGAGGGGCGGCTGCTTTTACCGGTGGACTGATAGGGGATAAGATCTATCGGGAGAATTATAAAGGAGATTTTGGAGGGACGCCGGTGTTTATAGGGACGAGCGATCCTGATCCGCATGTGCCGGTGGAGCGGGTGCGGGAGAGTGGTGCGGTTTTGGAGGGGATGGGGGCAAAGGTTACAGTGAAGGTTTATAAGGGGATGGGGCACACAATAAATGGACAGGAAATAAAGGACGCTGTCAATGTTTTTTATACATAGTGCTGCGGACTTTGCTGAGGAATTCGGGGGACACGCCGATGTAGCGTGCGATCTGGTGTTGGGGGACACGTTGGGCGACCAGCGGGTATTTCTCCATGAACTGGATGTAACGTTCTTCGGCCGTCTGGGACACTGAGGCGTAGAAACGTTGTTGCAGGACGCCCAATGCGCGTTGGACCAATATTCGGAACATATGTTCGAAGGCCGGTATCTTTTCGAAGAGCCGGCTTTTGCTTTTGTAGTCGATCGAAAGGAGTTCGCAGTCCTCGATGGTCTCAATAAAGAGATTGGATGGTTTTTGTTCGGAAAAGCTGGTCAGGTCGCTTACCCACCAGTCTTCTACTGCAAACAGGAGGATGGTTTCGATCCCGTCCTTGTCGATGTAATAACTCCGGATGCAACCTTTAAGAACAAATGCTTCGAAGTTGCAGGTCTCTCCTTCCTGAAGCAGAAAAGTCTTCTTCTTGACCTTTTTGTGTCGAAGCAGTCCATGAAAGAAGCTGAGCTCTTCTTCGGTCAGCTGGATGTATTTGGCGACAAACCGGTCGATGGCTTCGTACATGGATTGATTTTCAACGAATTTAGGGAAGAGAAAATTAAATTTGATAGAATATACCGAATGGTATAATTTTACCATGATAAACGGAGTTTATCACGTACACGAAGTGTACAGACATTAATGATATTGCGCCAAGAAATTATTTTTCCTCGAAATTTTTTGGCGCAATTAATGAAAAGGGGACATCATGAGTAAAGCAGAAAGAACCCGAGAATTTATCATCAAGAAAACGGCTCCCATCTTTAATATGAAGGGTTTTGCCGGAACTTCTCTCTCCGACATGACTGAGGCGACCGGTCTGACCAAGGGTAGTATCTATGGGAATTTTACGGATAAGGACGAAGTAGCGCTGGCTGCCTTTGATCACAATACAAAGGTCGTCAGCGGTGCTATCCGGGCTGAAATGGCCAAGCAGGCCTCTTATAGAGATAAGCTGATGGTATATGTGGAATTTTATGGCAATTTTCCAAAGTATACCTTTTTTGAGGGTGGCTGTCCTGTTCTGAATACTCTTGTCGAAGCTGATGACACGCATCCTAAACTGAAAGAGAAAGCGGTTGAAGCGTTGCTCCGCTGGAAAGACAGACTTGCCGGGATCATCGAAGAAGGTATTGCAGCCGGAGAGTTTAAGGCGGACACCAATGCAGAGGATACGGCGGTTACGATGATAGCGCTTTTTGAAGGGGCTATATTATTTACGAAGGCAACCGGCAAGATGAGCTATAAAAAGGCGATAGTGAATTCTGTTGAGAAACTTATTAAAGCACTATAAAAAAAGATCATGAAAACGTCTAACAACACGATCCTTATCACAGGCGGAAGCGCCGGGATCGGATTTGAATTTGCAAAACTGTTCAGTGTTGATAACAAGGTTATCATTACGGGTCGTAGCGAGGAACGACTGAAGGAAGCGGCTTCGAAGCTGAAGAATGTTACAACCATCATCGGGGATGTATCTGATGCCGGCGATGTTGAAAAGCTGGTAGCGATAATTTATAAGGAGCATCCGGAGCTGAATGTGGTAATTAACAATGCGGGCAGGGCTCATGTTTTTGATCCTCTCGCGGAGAATGCGAATGCTTTTGAAAAAGCGAGCGAGGAAGTGATGACGAATTATTTGTCTATTGTCAGGCTGAACGAAAAGCTTTTGCCGCTGCTGAAGAAACAGAAAGAGGCGGCTATCGTGAATGTTTCGTCCATTGTTTCGGTTGTTCCCAATGCGCGGATGGCAGGTTATGGCGCCAGCAAGGCTGCGCTGCATTCTTATTCTTTGTCCCTGCGGCTTCTTTTGTCCAGGTCTACGGGTGTGAAGGTATTCGAGATCCAGCCGCCATTGGTCGACACGGAATTCTCTGTTGAAATAGGCGGGAAAAATGGGATTGCGCCTTCGGTGGTTGCGGAAGAGTTGAAGAAGGGATTTGAGAATGATACTTATGAGATAAGGGTTGGAAGGACGGAGGATATTTATCGGCTTTATCTCCAGTCCCCGGAGCAGGCGTTGGCGGCTCTGAATCCACAGCCGCAAAAGGCGTAAGGTGAGGGGTGAGCGCGGGCGGAGGGTGCAACATGGGCAGAGGGGGCGGGAGCCGGCCTTTTTTTTAATATAAAATATACCGATCGGTATAATAAGAGTAAAGATGAAACGGACGATATTGATGATAACGGTGATAGCAGCCGCCATTATGGAATTGATAGATACTTCGATCGTTAATGTGGCTTTGTCGTACATGAGTGGTAACCTCGGCGCCACGTTGGAGGATACTTCCTGGGTCATTACGGCGTATGCTATCGCCAACGTCATCATCATCCCGATCACGAGCTTCCTTTCTGCAAGAATTGGGAGGCGGAATTATTATATCGGGTCGGTTATTATGTTCACTGTGTTCTCTTTTTTATGCGGTCAGGCTACCAATATCTGGATGTTGGTAGTCTGCCGTTTTTTTCAGGGGATGGGTGGTGGCGCCTTGTTATCGGTATCGGCTTCTATCGTGTATGAGCTATTCCCCAGGGAAAAACAAAATGTGGCGAGTGCCTTGTTTGGGGTGGGGATCTTTGTGGGTCCGACGATCGGGCCGACGCTTGGGGGATTTATAACCGAGCATTATTCCTGGCCCTGGATCTTTTATATCAATGTTCCTATCGGTATTGCGGTGGCGGTGATCTGTAGTCGTCTCTTAGGCGAGCCGGCTGTCAAACCCACTGTCGGGAAGATAGACTGGACGGGCATCCTCTTATTGGCCGCGGGTGTAGGCTCGTTGCAGACGGTGCTGGAGAGGGGGGAGACGGACGACTGGTTTGCCGCCAATTATATCGTTGTGCTGACGGCGGTTGCTGTATTTGGTTTGAGTCTTTTTGTCTGGTGGGAACTGAAGGTAAAAAGTCCGGTGGTCAATCTGCGGGTATTGAAGAGTAAGAACCTGAGCATTGCGGCGGCGCTGACATTTGTGTCGGGGATCGGTCTCTTTAGTTCGGTCTATCTTACGCCTGTGTTTGCGCAGCGGCTATTGGGATTTACGCCGACTGGCACGGGTCTGCTTTTGTTGCCGGGGGCCATTTTTGCAATTGCGGGTCTGCTGGTTACGGCGCGTCTGCTGCAAAAAGGAACTCCGCCGGTGGTCATGATCACGATGGGGATGATTCTTTTTATCGTTTTTACCTGGCAGATGTCGCGGCTGAACCTGAATGCGGGCAGCGGGGACTTTTATATTCCGCTGATCTGGCGGGCGGTGGGCATTGCCATAATCACGGTGCCATTGTCTTCATTGGCGATATCGGGGCTTGAGCCAAAGGATATGCCGCAGGGAACGGCGCTGAATAATATGATGCGGCAGCTGGGTGGGTCTTTTGGGATCGCGATGGTCAATACCTTTCTTACGCGTCGCGGTGCCGTGCATCGCACGGATCTGTTAACGCATATTACTGCGGGTAATCCGCAGGTAGTGGAGAGGCTTGCGGGCTATACGCGTTATTTTGAAGGGAAAGGGGCCAATTCCTTTGATGCTCAGCACCAGGCGTTGGGTTTGCTGGATGCGGGTGTGGTGAGGCAGAGTACTGCGTTGAGTTTTACGGATACCTATCTTTTGCTGGGTGCTATCTTTTTGGCCGGTTTGCCTATGTTGCTGTTGTCTTCGAGGAAAAAAGGGAAAAAACCCCAGGTTGTGCTGGCAGACCACTAATTCCGTAATTTAGTGGCATGAACGTGTTACTCTTCAACGGCTGCAGCGACACCGGCCCGGAAACGACCGGCCGGAAATTGTCCGCTTATCTGCAGCAGCAGTTAATTGGCAAAGGCTACTCGGTTACGCAGGTAAACGTCTCTGATGGCCATATTCCCTTCTTTCAATTGCGTCAGCCGCATCCGCCGGCTGCTGTCGAAAAAATGGTGGAGGCCTTTCTTCAATCTGATCTTCAAATCTGGCTTACTCCACTCTATCATGGGGGGATGACGGGCGCCATGAAAAACTGTCTCGACTGGCTGGAGCTTACGGCCCGCCATGAAAAACCATATCTTACTGATAAAGTGGTTGGACTGGTCTGCTGGGCAGATGGCGGGCAGGCCATGCAGGGCATCAATGCTATGGATGCTGTGGCCAAGGCGCTGAGGGCCTGGGTGATACCGTATTCCGTTCCACTCGTTAAGAATAGCCTTTATACGGACGCTCATCGCCGGGAATTTTCCGCAGAGCATATTCGCAAACTGGACAGGTTGATCGCGTTGCTGGGCAATGCGAGGCAATCGTTAACGATATGAAAGCCATAAGTACTATTCTTGATACGGCGGTGCTTACCGTCAATGGCAGCCTTTGGCTTGAAAGCAACGGCAAACGTTTTTTCGGGCCGGGGCCGGTAGAACTATTGGAGTACATAGAGCTTACCGGTTCCATCAACCAGGCCGCGAAGAAAATGGGGATGTCTTACAAAAAAGCCTGGGAGCTTGTCAACAATCTCAATTCGATAACGCGTCGGCCCCTGGTTGTCACTACTACGGGTGGGGAAAAAGGCGGGGGCTCAACGATCTCCGACGAGGCGAAGGAATTGATCGCGTATCATCGGGATCTGAGGATACGATTTAAAAAATTCCTTGAAGAAGAGACGTTGCGGGCACGAAAATAGCTGCCTTCGTTGTATATTTAGTTATATAACGTAACTTCTTATGAGAAAGCTAACGTTGATAGCGCTCAGCGGCTGGAGCATTTTGCACGGACGGATGTCTCGCATGCGCTTGATCTGCTGCCGGGTGTCAATGTCTCGGCGGTGGGTCCACGGAATGAGTCGATGGTCTATGTCCGGGGTTTTGATTTGCGTCAGACGCCATTGCTGCTTGATGGTATCCCTGTATATGTGCCTTATGACGGATATGTCGACCTGGCGCGTTTTACTACGTTTGATCTCTCGGAGGTGAAGGTTTCCAAAGGATATACATCCCTGTTATATGGACCCAATGCCATGGGTGGTGCGATCAACCTGATCAGCCGTAAGCCGGTAAAGTCTTTTGAGGTGAATGGGGCGACGGGATGGCTCAGCGGTGGTTACCGGTCCGATCTGCATGTCGGCAGCAGGCTGGAAAAATGGTATTTCCCTGCCGGTATATCGAGGCTTAACCGGGATTCTTTTCCCTTGTCGAAAAGCTTCACCCCTTCGAAGAATGAGGAAGGCGGTTGGCGGAATAATAGCTATAGCCGGGATGATAAGGTGGATGTGAAGGTGGGTTATACGCCGACAAAAAATTCAGAATATGCGATTGGTTATATCTATCAGCATGGAACGCAAGGCACGCCTGTTTATACAGGAACGGATACGCTGAACAGCCAGTTCAAGAGTCCGCGTTTCTGGAAGTGGCCGTACTGGAACAAACAATCTTTGTATTTTCTTTCCAATACGGCTGTAGCCCGCAATCAGTATATAAAGACCCGGCCGTACTGGGATCAGTTCAGGAATGGGCTGGATTCATATGATAACAACACTTATACCACTATCACCAGGCCGTATGCTTTTCGCAGTATCTACAATGACTATACGTTTGGAGGGATTGTCGAATATGATGAAACTCCTTACGGGGTTTAGCTTTAATAACCGGGCGAGCATCGAGGCGCAGAACTACAACAGCACTACGAGGACGATTACCGATTTTCCTTCCAACAACAACAGCGCCTGGAATTTGCAGGGTGGGCTTGAGATCATGCCTGATGCAAAAAATACCATCACTTTTTCCGTGGCACGAAAAACGAGGTTTGCGACTGTTAAGGACCGTTACTCCTATAGTCTGGGGACGGCGATACCCAATCCGGATCTGAGATCGGAGTATACGGTGAATTATGATCTCGGATACAAGGGCAATATTGGCCGGTTCCTGACGCTGGAGTCTTCGCTATTTTACAGTCATATCGGGAATACGATCCTTAGTGTGAACAATGTGTTTTATGATTCGGTAAGACATGTTTATGAAAGCCAGGTGCAGAATGTCGGCAAGTCGGAATATATTGGCGGGGAGATTGGTCTTGAGGCTGCGTTGGGTGGGGGTTAAATTTGTCAACGTGCCGCGTAATAAGCTGTTTAGTTTTGTGCAATATTCGCTGCGTGATCTTTTTTATGTACAGGTAAATGGGGAATATAATTCCAGCCGGTATAGTACAAGCTATGGGACGAGGGCGGGGGCTTATTCGCTGTTCAATGGTTTGGTCTCGTATCATGTGTGGAAGTATTTTTCCGTGGAAGGCGGGGTGAACAATATTTTCGACCGCAACTATGCGCTGGTTGAAGGGTATCCCGAGCCGGGCAGGAACTATTTTGTCAGCTTGCGGTACAGGTATTAAATTGTGGGTGAATGGGGGGATTTATCAGATACGTAATGGCGGTGGGGGCGACTTTTTTGTCGGCCTTTGTGGTTGGACGGGCGGGGTTTGTGCAGCCTACGCCGTACCGGCTGAGTTATCCGACTTATTTTGGAAATCGTACGAATTTTTCCGATGACAATCCGCTGACGGTTGAGGGGGTGGCTTTGGGGCGTCGTCTTTTTTATGAGAAGCGGTTGTCGCGGAGCAGTACGATCTCCTGTGCCAGCTGTCATCAGCAGGCGCGGGCTTTTACCGATGGGAGGGCATTTAGTGTGGGTTTTGATGGGACGCCGACCAAGCGGAATTCTATGTCACTGGCTAATCTGTTGTGGGTGAGGAACTTTTTTTGGGATGGGCGGGCGAGTAGTCTTGAGGCGCAGGCGATGGTGCCTTTGACGGACCCGCATGAGATGGGGCAGTCGATGGATAGTTCGGTCGCCAAGTTGCGGGTTAGTGGTTTTTATGAGTCGTTGTTCGAGGCGGCGTTTGGGGCGGGAGGTGATGCGGCGGCGACTGGTGGGGCCGGGGCCGATGGGGCGGGGAGTATCACTGCGGATCGTATTGTGAAGGCGCTGGGGCAATTCGAGAGAACCCTTATTTCGGCTGATGCGCCATATGATAAGTATATTAGAGGTGAATATCAGCTGACGGCTGAGGAGAGTGCGGGGTTGGCGTTGTTTTTTGGCAGGGCCAACTGCGGGAACTGTCATGGGGGGCCGAAGACTTTTAATGAAACTTATCACAATAACGGGCTGGATCCGGAACCAAAGGACCCGGGCCGTGCTGATGTAACGGGGATGGGATATGACAGGGGGCGATTCAGGGTCGTTACGCTTCGGAATATAGCCTTGACGGGGCCTTATATGCATGATGGGCGTTTTGCATCCCTGGAGCGGGTGATCGATCATTATAACGAACATGTAGAGCCGGGTGAGACGTTGAGCCCGACGTTGAAAGATACGCTTAATGTGCCGGTCAGGTTACGACTGACGGCCAGGGAGAAGGGGGAGTTGTTGGCTTTCCTGCGTACGTTGACGGATTCGGCATTTGTGACAGATATGAAATTCTCTGATCCTTTTGTAAATACAAAATAATATGAAAATGAAATTTTTGACGATGGTGGTTGTGGCGGCGCTTTGTTTGCCCGGAGCGGGTGTTTTTTCGCAGGCCATACCGTCGTATAGTGTAAAGGTGAGTGGAGAGGTTACAACCCCGTTGACGCTGACTGCGGCTGATCTAACGGCTATGCCGCGGACTACGGCTACTGCTAAGGATAAACAGGGTGTAGCGCATACTTTTACGGGGGTGGCTATTGCGGATATTTTGAATAAGGCGGGGGTTACTACGGGTCGGCAGCTGAAGGGGGAGAATCTCGCGAAGTATCTGTTGGTGACGTGTGCGGATAATTACCAGGTTGTTTTTTCATTGGCTGAATTGGATTCGAGTTTTACGGACCGGGTGGTTATTTTGGCGGACCAGGTGGAGGGGAAGCCGTTGCCGGCGGGGATGGGGCCTTTTAGACTGATTGTGCCCGGGGAGAAGAAGCCGGCGAGGAATTGTTTCCAGGTAACGGGGATGAGTGTGAAGTTTGCGAAGGAATAAATTGGCGCCCGCGACCTTCTGGTTGCGTACTATTAAAAAATTATTGCTATGAAAAGAATATGTATTGCTGCCTTTATGGTATTGTTTGGTCTTATTGTACGTGCGCAGGAGCTTCATTCGCGTTGGGATGAGCTGACTGCGAGCGATTGGCCTAAGGCGCTGGCCCGTTCCGGCGGGACTTGTATTTTGCCGATCGGCATATTGGAGAAACATGGTCCTCATGTGCCAATCGGGTCGGACCTTATCCAGGTCAGGGAGTGGTCTGCGCGGGCCACGAAGAAAGAATATGCGGTGGTCTTCCCCGATTATTTTTATGGCCAGATCAATGAAGCGAGGCATCAGCCCGGTACTTTTTCCTTACCGGAGCGGATCGTATGGGATCTGCTGGAGGCAACATGTGACGAGATCGCGAGGAATGGGTTTAAGAAGATCGTGATCATCAACGGGCATGGTGGTAATCCGCAGCTGATAAGATATTTTATTCAGACCCGTCTGGAGAAACAGCGTGACTATGCGGTGTTCTTTTTCGAGCCGAACAATGATAGTGCATATGTGAGGCAGCTGAGCGCGCTGCATAAAAGCGATCCTGCGGGTGATCAGCATGCCGGTGAAAGGGAAACGTCTTCCCTGTTGTATCTGCGGCCTGATCTGGTCCAGATGGATAGCGCCTCCAACCAGTCGGGGGCCAATCAGCATCGTCTCAATATTCCGAATATTTATACGGCTATATGGTGGTATGCCGATTACCCCAATCACTATGCGGGGGATGGGTCGAAGGCTACGCGTGCAGAGGGGCAGCTGGTCAATGAACATTTTATCAGTCAATTGGTCCAGGCGTTGAAGGATGTCAAGGCGGATACGAAAACGCTGGAGCTGCAGAAGGAATTTTTCGACCGGGTGAAGAAGGAATAATCTGTAACTTTATAGTAAATCGTGAGCATATGGAAGAAAGCACAAAACAATCGTTTGGGGACCTTATAAAAGGTCATAAGCCTGTTCTTGTAGATTTTTCTGCTGAGTGGTGTGGACCGTGTAAGATGATGCCGCCTATTTTAAAGGAGCTGAAGGATAAGGTCGGGGATAGTGTTACTATTATCAAGCTGGATATCGATAAGAATCCGGCTGTGGCTAATGCCTATCAGATACAGAGTGTGCCGACGCTGATGGTTTTCAGGGATGGGGTGGTGAAGTGGAGGCAGAGTGGGGTAGTGAGGGCTGATCAGCTGAAGTATGCGCTGGATGGGGTGATGCGAGGCGAATAAACGAAATGGGTAGACAAATAATTATATTTTGTTTTTTGGTGGCCTCTTTTGCTCCGGCGATGGGGGCGCGTATTGCGATGTTGTGTGGCGATACTGCGTCCAGGCCTACAGTTTATGATACGGTGGCATTGGAGCTTCGGGTTATCGACTATGCTGACCAGCGTTATCGATTACAGATGGACGATACGAGCCGGAAGTATGGGTATAATTCCAAACAGGTGAAGGGGCTTTTTAAGAAGATGGCGATGGTGGATTCGATGAACCTGAGAAAAGTGGATAGCCTGATCAATAAATATGGATGGCTGGGCCCGGACCAGGTGGGGTCGGATGGGGATGCGACTATTTTTGCGGTGATCCAGCACTCGAGTCTAAAGTCGCAGGAAAAGTATTTGCCGCTTATGCGGGAGGCTGTTAAGGACGGGAAGGCAAAGGCAAACCATCTTGCGTTGCTGGAAGACCGGGTCGCGTTGGGTGAGGGTCGCAAGCAAATTTATGGGAGTCAACTGAGTTTCCCGGGATATGCCGTGTTGCCGTTGGAGAATCCTGACAGTGTCGATATACGGCGTGCAAGTGTAGGGCTTGAGCCGTTGGGTGTATATTTAAAAGAATGTTGTAATATAGATACGGTGAAATTTGCGCCTTTGCCATCGGGGTCGGCGCCTTCGCCTGCACGGAAGTGAATATGACTACGCTTGAACAAATACTCGAACATAAGATTGTTGCTATTTTACGCGGCTGTAAGCCTGCGAATATTTTGGAGATAAGCCAGGCTCTTTATGATGGAGGGATCAGGCTATTGGAGATCACGCTTAATTCGCCGGGTGCATTGGATGCCATTCAGCAGGTGGCTGAGCAATTTGGGGATCGGATGGTTATCGGTGCGGGTACGGTGCTGACTGTTGAGGAGGTGAAGGCTGCTGTGACTGCCGGGGCGCGTTTTGTTCTTTCACCTTCACTGGATATGGAGGTGATTCGTTTCACGCGCGATCTGGGGGCGGTGAGTGTTCCGGGGGCGTTTACGGCTACAGAAATATTAACGGCGTACCGGGCCGGGGCGAATATCGTCAAGGTATTTCCTGCTTCTGTCGGTCCCGCTTATTTTAGGGATATCCGGGGGCCGTTGCCCCAAATACCATTAATGCCAACGGGGGGTGTTAATATGGATAATATCCGGGACTTTCAGAAAGCCGGTGCCGTGGCTTTTGGAGTTGGGAGTGCGTTGGTACCGGCGTCGCAGGGGGTGGTTGTGGGGGAGCTTAGGGAGTTGACGTCGCGGGCGGCGGGTTATGTGGAGGCGATTTTTTGAAATGTTGCCCAAATCCTTCCTACCTTTGTTTTGAATGCCGAAGTTTTGGACTATAAAAGGGAAAGTGCTGTTGATGCTGGTTGCCTTTACGGCTAACTTTTGCGTCATTTGTCATTGTGCGGCCAGTGCGGCTCCGGTGATGAAGGGCGGGCGTTGTCACAGTTGTTGCGGCTCCGATGAGAAGAAGGGGGAGAAGAAGAAGGGGCGGCCCGGGAATCATGGTTGCCAGGGCATGCAGGCGGTGAAGTTTAATTTGCTTGAAAAGCAGGTGTCTTCGTCGATCAGTTCCGGGGAACAGCCGGTAATATTGATCTCGTTCAATTATTCTATATTGGTTCCTGGTCGGCCTGTTGTTGATGGGAACAGGGCGGTTTCCGATCAATGGGTATATAAACATGCGCCGCCAGATCTACAAGTCTTATATCAGCGTTTTCTCATTTGATGCCGATTGAAGTTGATCTATAGCTGTGCCTGCAATGCGGGGGCTATTTGTAATTATTATTAACGTTCAATCCATTCAAAATGAAAAAGATATTTTTTGCGGCTGCGCTTGTTGCCGCTGTTTTTGTCCAGCCTGTATTTGCCCAGGAGAATATGCCGCTTTCTCCAATTCTCAGTGATTATTACGGTGTTAAGGATGCGCTGGTTGCCGGTGATGCGAAGGCCGCGGCTGCGAAGGCCGGGGATATGGCGAAGGCTATTGCCGGTGTCGACATGAAGACGCTGCCGGAGAAGGATCATATGGCTTTTATGTCTTTGAAGGAGAAGCTGAGTTTTGATGCACGGCATATTTCGGAGTCTACGGATATCAGTCATCAGCGGGAGCATTTTACCGCTTTGTCTGCTAATATGGCTGCTTTTGCCAAGAAGGCGCATTTGTCGAATGATCCTATCTATGAGGATTATTGTCCTATGAAGAAGGCTTATTGGCTGAGTAGCGGGACGGATATCAAGAATCCTTATTATGGGCAGAGTATGCTTACCTGCGGGAAAGTGAACGCAACACTGAAACCCCGGAATTAACATGAAAAAATATTTTTTTGGGGTGCTGGTCTTTTTGACTGGTGTGCGGGGGTATGCGCAGCATGGGATGGAGGGGATGGATTCCGGTGAGGGGCGGGGTGGTATGGTTATGGGGAAGCGGGAGCCTTTTTTGACGCGGCCGGCGGGGCATCCTCATCTTGTGGTGTATCACTTATATATTACGGATACTATCGTCAATTATACCGGGCGGAAGCGGAGCGCTATTGCGGTGAATGGAAGCTTGCCCGGGCCGCAGCTGGATTTTACGGAGGGTGATACGGCTGAGATACATATCCATAATGAGATGATGATGGAGACGTCTGTGCACTGGCATGGGCTTATCATTCCCAATCAGTATGACGGGGTTTCTTATCTGACGACACCGCCGATCAGGCCGATGCAGACCTATGTGGCGAAGTTTCCGATCGTGCAGAACGGGACGTATTGGTATCATTCGCATACGATGTTGCAAGAGCAGACGGGGTTGTATGGGGCGTTGATTATTCATAAACGGGTTGTGGCGCCGGAGGCTATGCCGGAGCATACGGTTCTTCTTAGTGATTGGACCAATGAAAAGCCTTATGAGGTGGAGCGCAGCCTGCATTATGCCACCGACTGGTATGCTATCCGTAAAGGGAGTACGCAGAATTATGTCGAAGCTATTCGTGAGGGGCATTTTAAGACAAAACTTACCAATGAATGGAAGCGGCTGCTTTCGATGGATGTCAGCGATGTGGCTTATGACCGGTTTCTTGTGAATGGGAAGCCATCAGAACAAGCGTCTGAATACCGGGTTGGTCAGCGGGTCAGGCTTCGGATCATCAACGGGAGCTCTTCTAGCTATTTCTGGTTGCGTTGGGCGGGTGGTAAGATAACTGTGGTTGCGAGTGATGGAAAGGATGTAGTGCCGGTGGAGGTGGACAGGCTTATTGTCGGCGTTTCCGAGACCTATGATGTGATAGTGACTATACCCGATGCCCGGAGCTATGAATTTCAGGCTACGGCTGAGGATCGGACGGGATCGGCATCGGTCTGGCTGGGGGCTGGGGAGAAGGTGAAGCTGGCGGCGCTGCCAGCGCTGAAATATTTTGAGGGGATGGAGATGATGAACGACATGATGAAGGCGAACGGCGATATGAAGGACATGGGCATGCAGATGAGCAATCAGGCTATGGACATGAATACGGTGATGTACCCGGAGAGCGCCAGCACCACGCTGAATTATGCTATGTTGAGAGCTCCGGAGCGGACTGTTTTGCCGGATGCTCCTGTGAAGCTGTTGCAGTTCAATCTTACGGGAAATATGAACCGTTATGTCTGGACCATCAATAACAAGGCTGTTTCAGAGGCGGATAAGATCTTGATCCGGAAAGGGGAGAACGTTCGGATCATTCTTTACAACGGCACCATGATGCGGCATCCGATGCATCTTCATGGGCATTTCTTCCGGCTGTTGAACGGCCAGGGGGATTATGCGCCATTAAAGAATGTGGTAGATATCATGCCGATGGAAACGGATACCCTGGAATTTGCTGCATCGGAAAGCGGGGACTGGTTTTTTCATTGTCATATCTTATACCATATGATGAGCGGGATGGGTCGCATCTTTCACTATACGGATTCAACCGGGTCGGCGTTCTCGCCAATCCCGGGGATCGATGATCCGCGGAAAGCGCTGAAGAAGATCTATTCCGATGACCGGGAGATCAGGCCGATGGCCCGGGTCGGACTTGAAAGCAATGGCAGCGACGGGGAGATTATGTTTGCGAATACGCGTTACCGATTCCAGTCAGAATGGCGTGTCGGTACTGATGCCGGCAAGGGGTATGAAAGTGAAAGTCATTTTGGGCGCTATCTCGGCAAGATGCAGTATTGGCTGCCCTATGTCGGTTGGGACTTTCGATATCGCCGTGACAGCAGACCGGAGAAGAATCTTTTTGGGCAGACCGATACCAAGGACCACCGGAATGTGTTTTGTTTTGGGCTGCAGTATACCTTGCCGATGCTGCTTATTGCCGACTTGCGGATGGATCAGCGTGGTAATCTTCGGCTTCAGCTGGGTAGGGAGGATGTTGCTGTTACCAGCCGGTTAAGGCTCAGCTTTATGGTCAATACCGATAAAGAATATATGGCGGGCTTGCGGTATATACTTACGAAATATATTGGCCTGTCGACACATTATGATAGCGACATGGGTTTTGGGGCCGGGCTTACTTTTAATTATTAGCAGGCTGGATCAGATCCCATTGATTCCCATATAAGTCTTCAAAGACGGCGACCGTCCCGTACGCTTCTGTGCTGGGCGGTCGCACTATTTTTACCGCGTTTTCTTTTAACTTTTGAATGTCGCGGCTTATATCGTCAGTATGTAAAAACAGGAAGACTCGTCCGCCTGTCTGGTTGCCGACGCGGCTGAGCTGTTCGTCACCGGATGCTTTTGCCAGGAGAAGCTTGCATTCGGAGGCGGGGGATGGGGCTACTACTATCCAGCGTTTCGTTTCGCTCAAGGGAGTGTCTTCTATTAGTGAGAACCCCAGTTTGTTCACATAGAAGTCGATGGCTTCGTCGTAGTCTTTTACTATCAGGGATATTTGGGCAATGGTTTGTTTCATAACGCTGAATATTCCAATGAAATTAAGAAATTGTCGCGATCACCCCTTACAAATGTCAGGCTTACCCCCTGATCATCCGGCGAGAAATTGCCATCTTTGTTTTTGATAAAAAGAAAAATATGGACACTCAAAAATTATCCATGCAGGTCGAGCAAACCGGCGCTGCTGTTATCGATGAATTGAATCTCTTCAGCGAAGAGCAGCTGAACATCGTTCCATTCGAAGGAAGTTGGACCGGTGGCCAGGTAGGGGAGCATCTTCTCAAATCCGCCGGGGTAGTAGAGGCGATATATGGGCGTACGGCTCCAACCACAAGCCGGCCTCCCGACGAAAAAATACCCATGCTCCGGATGTTCCTTGATTTTAGCATCAAGATGAAGTCGCCTGATTTTATTCTGCCGTCCGACGGTTTTCATGCCAGGCAACCACTGATCGATCAGCTGCAAAAGGATTGGGAACGGCTAGGGGAAGCTGTCGATACACTGGATCTTAGTGAGACCTGTCTGGATTTTGAGATGCCGAGTGTCGGGCATATGACAAGGTTGGAATGGATCAGTTTTTATGTGTACCATTCGAAAAGGCATTTGCATCAGCTACGGAATATCCTTGCCAGTTTGCAATAAAAGTTAATTTTGGCGGACAAACCGATCAAAATGAAAAATGTAGTACTCCTTCCCATGCGGCGGTCGTGGACCTGGGCAACTGTAAAATGGTGATCATGTCTGGTCAGGTAGCTATTGACAAGCAAGGGAATCTCATTGGCAAGGATGATATGGAAAAACAAACAGAACAAGTATTTCAGAATATCAGGGAACCCGCCTGCCAGTACGCTTGTTCAGGTCAGCAAGTTATTTCGGGACGATGTGCTTATAGAGATAGAGGCGACGGCTATTATACCGAAGAAGTAATATAATACCTAACTTTATCTCTCAACCTTAAGTCTATGACTCCTTCGGAGAACTGCATCAATCTCATCAAATCGCAGGAAGGCTGCATCCTTCATCCCTATCTCGATCAGGCTAAGATCCCGACCATTGGTTTTGGGACCATTCGTTATCCCGGCGGCGCGCATGTGACTATGCAGGACAGGCCAATCACACAACAACAGGCCGAGAATTATTTGCTCAACGACCTGCAGGATACTGTGGTAGCGGTCAATGCCATGATCCCTGCGGGGCTTTCGCAAAATCAATTCGATGCGCTGGTGGACTTTGCTTACAACGCAGGCACGGGGGCGCTTCATGGGAGTACGCTGCTGCGGCTGATCAAGGCCAATCCCGCGGACCAGGGCATCCCTGCGGCTTTTCAGCTATGGGATAAGATCCATGTGGATGGGAAGCTGGAGGTCAGCGATGGGTTGCTGGCAAGGAGGAAGGCGGAGGCTGCGTTGTATTTTACGTAGTGCCAATTTAGGCGAGCCGCGCAGGCGCAGCTTAAAGCCAGAATTTTCCCATTTTTTTGAACAGGACAGGCGGCACAGCAGACTTATTAGTCGATGGCTGCGTAAGGAGTATGCCCTTGATGGCATGCTGTTCGGATATGATGCCGTAGAGGACGGTTTCCTGGCGGGACTGAGTGGGCTGAAAGCTATATACTTCGTTGATGTCAAATTCATCGTGGCGCAGGTAAATTTTCTGTTGTGCGCAGAACAGCTGGTTGTCCATAACGATAAAGTCGGAGGAGTAGCCGCGCGTTTGAAGATCTACGATTGCATCGACGATGTTTTGAGTGCCTTTCTTTGACATGTTAAAGTATTTTAATGGTTTTTATGAAAGCCACGTCTAGTATTGTAAAAATTGTGCCAGTAATTAATCCATTGATTTTCAGAGATAATCCTGGATAATTGGCGTTTAGGTGCGACGATATTTCGTCGGAATGCTTAGTAGGAAGCGATATAGCGCCAGGAGCTGGAGGTAAACTAACGGAGAGATAAGGCCGACCGGTTTCGTTCCGATCGGCCTTTTTTTTTCGCGGTTTGCGACTGTTGCGTTTCTGTGCCTTTTACGGCTTTATGCTTTTTATGCGCTCAGGTTGGATACCATGATATCGACGATGGTTTTGGTTGTTTGATTTATCTGGTCGATGTGTCCTTCGAGCGGGCCGGCTCCGACGAGTGACCATAGGGGTCTTTCGCCTTGTTTGGCATCTACGAGTTCGAGCATTTTATCGGCAACAGGTTGTGGGTTAGGGCTTGTCTCTTTTGGCGTGAAGTAGTAGTCTAAGGAGTTCTTCACTTTTACTACATCGGCTCCGTAGAATTTTTCAGCATCGGGGTTACCGGCTTTTATGCCTTTGGTGATGATGTCTGTGGTGGGATAGCCGCCGGGCTGGATAACGGCGACGTCGATGCCTGAGGAGCGTAGTTCATAATGGTAGCCAACGGAGAGTGAATCGAGTGCAGCCTTGGAAGCGTTGTATACATTCAGAACGGGGACCTGCTGCCGGGCCTGTACGCTGGTGACATTGATGATGAGACCGGACTTTTGCGTGTGCATGGTGGGAAGTACGGTTCTGATCATGCGGTCGGCGCCGATGGTATTGACCTGGAAGAGTTGATCGGACTGCTCGGTGGTAAGTGTTTCGCTGATGCCGATGAAGGAGATACCGGCGTTGTTGATGAGGACGTCAATGGTGCCGCCTGAGTTAGCGAGGATAGTTTTAACGGCGGCTTGTGCTGAGGCGTCGCTGGTCACGTCGAGCTCTACGACTTCTATTTTTGCGTTGTTGGTTTTTGCCCAGTCGCGCAGGTATTGGGCATTTTTGGCGTTGGCGCCGTTGATGTTACGCATTGTTGCGTAGACGGTGTGGCCTTTTGCTGCGAGTGTTTTTGCGGCGAGGAGCCCGAAGCCTGAGGAACTGCCTGTTAAGAGGACTTTTTTCATTTTGTTTGTTATTAGAAATTAGAAAATGTTTAATACACTTACTTGCACACAAGTAAGTTAAATGATTAAAAAAAGATATTGAGGCCGGCTGCTTTAGCGATTACGTTAATGGGCGGGCCGGCTATTGGGCTGCGACCTGCAAGCTTCCGCTTAATTGGCTCATTACCTGATCGAAATAACCCTTGCCTCGTGCTTTTGAGGCCTGGAGGGCGCCCGGAAGTGTGGCCAGCCAAAGGGCGGCAAGATCTTCGGGGGTGTCGGTAAAGTGGAACTCTCCGCTCTCGAGGCCCTGTTTGAAATTGGCGACCAGCCAGTTATAAATAGCGTCCTGGTAATTTTTGGATGCGATTGCCATTTTTTCCGGCATTTCCGCATAAGCGGATATACATGCACCGATGACGCAGAGGTTTTTGTCTTCCTGCTGATAGGTGCGATAGCCATCGATAATAGCGTTAACTCTTTCGAAAACCGGTTTTTCTGCTACAGAACGGGTCATCCATTGGAAGTCAGCCAGGTCTTTTTCAATTATAGCTACACCAAGATCTTCCTTAGCGGGGAAGTAATGGTGGATTGCGGCGTTCTTGATGTTTAACTCCTTGGCTATCAATTGATACTTAAAGGCATGGTAGCCGAGTTTCTGGACAAAGTCTCTGCCCAGCTCAATGATCTTATCCCTTGTTGTTAATGACCTAAGCATTTTTTTCGAATGAGGTTATGATGACAAAGTTACTTACTTGCATGTAAGTAACAAAATTTATTTATAAATAATATTTTGGGAAGCAATCGCGGGTTTAAAGGGGGCTGCCGGAGGGCATCATGCCGGAATTATATTCAGAGGGCGAAGTGATCGGAATCGTGTTCTTTATAGGCGAGAGGTGATTTTTCTTGGGCGCAAGTTTGCCGGCAGGCTGATCGTTAGTTTAACAGATTACTAATTGAATCCTGTAACTGTTTCTTTGTGAATGGTTTGCGAAGAAAGGTGTCGGCTCCGATCTCCAGGGCGACGTCAGAAACTGATATGTCTACGCCGGAGATCATGATGATCTTTACTTCGGGGAAATTTTTTTTGAGGTAGGTGAGGAAGTCGATTCCCAGTCCATCGGGCAGGCGATTGTCCAATAGGATCAACGATGGCCTTTCGGTCTCAAGAAACTTTTTTGCCCCGCTCAGAGTCTTGACATGATCTACAACCATTTCATTTTGATTCAGTAAAAGATTAAGCAGTAAACACATATCTCCTTCGTCTTCAATGATTAGAATCTTCTTCATATCAGTTTTATTACAGAAAGTCGCAATTGTCGTACCATTTGTTGAAACATAGAGAATAAGATGTGTTATCCGGGTGGGATACATACCACGGATGCGAGACCCAGCCTGCGATTGCGGGTTATCTACCGGGTTATGCGGCGTTTCTGATTACCGGTGACCGGGCGGGCGATTTGTTTGTGTGGTCTTTTCGCCACAGCGTCGAGCTTTGTGGAGTTCGTTTTTTGCTTTTCACGGGCAAGGTTGAACGGGTAAAAGCGGTTGTGCCTCAGGGAGCGGTTTGGGCGGTGTAGGGCCGGGCATGATTTAATTTTGTAATTTCCGGGATGGAATCAACCGAGAATATTTTAGCGATAGATGTCGGAGGGTCGCATATAAAATGTACTATACTCAATCCGAAAGGCGAATGGCAGATGGAATATAAGCGGGTAGATACACCCAAAGAGGCTAAGCCGGCCGATGTACTCAGCACTATCAAAGACCTGGTAGGAGGCATGCCGGACTACGGGAAGATCTCGGTTGGGTTTCCGGGTTATGTTCGGAAGGGAATCGTTTATACTGCTCCCAACCTGGGCAATCTTAACTGGAAGGGCATCGACCTGGGTCAGCAGATCAGCGATGCCTTTCAAAAGCCGGTGCGGCTGGTGAATGATGCCGATCAACTGGGTCTGGGAGTAGTCAGCGGGAAGGGGTACGAAGTGGTTATTACGCTGGGGACCGGTTTCGGGACGGCGTTTCTGATCGACGGTTATTTATTGCCGCACATGGAGCTGGCGCATCATCCGATCCATAAGGACATGGATTATGATGGTTATATCGGCGAAAAAGAGCTGAAAGAAGAAGGCAAGGAGAAATGGAATAAGCGGATGACGAAAGTGCTGGAAGTGTTGAAGGTCGTATTCAACTATGACCGGCTTTATATTGGCGGCGGCAGTTCGGAGAAGCTGACGATCCCGCTGGAGGAGAATATGCATCTTTTTACGAATAAGGATGGTATTAAGGGTGGGGCTAAGCTGTGGGAACTGGAAGACAGATACCATATCAGCACGAATTATCCGAAAGCGCAGTAGCCATATGAAGAAGGTCATACTATTTTTTTTGATCGGCTCTTTTTGTGTGTTTTCAAAAGGAGCTGAGGGGCAAGCTATCGATCTGTCGGGGCAGTGGAATTTCCAGGTCGATCCGTTGGATAAAGTCGTTGGCGGGCGATGGTTTGACAGGGGATTAAGCGATAGAATCTACCTGCCTGGCTCGATGGCAGGCAATGGAAAAGGAGATCCTGTTACGGCGGATACAAAGTGGATCGGTTATTTTTCCCGAAGCGATTGGTATAAAGACACCTCCTACCAGCGTTATT
>Ga0193716_1000471_pt1 | contig 24428 bp, 21 predicted proteins | sample U2c1metaG_FD_145901 | JGI IMG/M metagenome (GOLD analysis project Ga0193716, IMG submission 145901) | Soil microbial communities from a riparian zone of the East river system, Colorado, United States - U2c1 | ecosystem: Environmental > Terrestrial > Soil > Riparian zone | place: USA: East River...
ATCCCCGTCATCATCTTCGATACCGGCGGCGTTCGCCTCCAGGAAGCCAACTACGGATTACTCACCATCTCCGAGATCCAGTCGGCCATCGTCGCACTCCGTGATCATGTTCCCGTCATCGGCCTGATCCCCGGCAACGTTGGCAGCTTCGGCGGCATGTCCCTCACCGCCTCACTATGCTCACACCTCATCATGACCGGGACCGCACGTTTTGGAATGAATGGTCCCGAAGTAATCGAACAGGAAGCCGGCATAGCCGAATTCAACTCAAGAGACCGCAGGCTGATCTGGGATACCATCGGCGGTATCACCCGCTTTCGCACCGGCCTTGTCGATCAGCTCGTCGAAGATGATGTGCAGACATTCAAAACAGCCATCCAAATTGCCATCGATCAAAAACCAGGCATCCCCCGCACCCGCCAGGTCGACCGCTTTCTTTTTGCGATCAAACAGCTCGACCCCAATACAAAAAATTCGGCCAATACCGTCGCCGCCCTCCTGGACCAGCAGCCAATAAAACCCCAGCCTGGCGCAGATGCCCAAACCATCCAGGACACAAAAACCATCCAGCACACCCAAACCATCGAAGACGCCCACACTCCCAGCCGCGGCCGGACCTGGTTTGCGGCCCTGACCGGCAACGCAACTTCGCTTAGCGAATTCCCCGGTCTCCTCGTAGCCGACAAAGATTTCAACGGCAAGCTGACCAGGTACATCGCAGTAGTACCGAATACGGCTAACCGCTATCCCCGGGCCCGCCATGGCGAGGTTGGTCTCCGGGAAGGCTGGGAACTGGCCAAATATGTCCGCCAGGCCATCGAAGCAGACGCCAATACAACGGACAAACGAAATATTGTCGCCATCATCGATGTCCCTGGTCAGGCCTACGGCTACAACGAAGAGCTGATGGGTATCCAATTTGCCTGCGCCGCCGCAATAGATGCCTACGCCACCGCGCGGCTGAGCGGACACATCGTCACCGGCCTCATCGTCGGCAACGCCATCTCGGGAGCATTCCTGGCCCATGGTCTTCAGTCAAGCAGGCTCATCGCCCTCGATAATAAAGCCATCAACGTACAGGCCATGTCCAAACAATCGGCCGCACGAATTACCAAACGCACGATCACAGAACTGGAAGCCGCTACCGAAAAAGTGCCGGCCATGGCATATGATATCACCAACTTCTATAGCCTTGGCGCATTGGATGCTCTGGTGGAGGACATCAATGCAGACAACCCCGGCAGCGAAGATGTCAAAAAAGTAGAGCTGCAACTCCGGCATGCCATCGCAGCAAAAGACTTTACCCTCCAACGGAGACTCAATACAGAACCCGCTATCTCAAAAGGTAGGCTCCCATCGATTTTGGTAAGAAATAAACTCGCTCAACAATGGAACTGAGACCACACGATCTGATCAGGATCAGGGGCGTGGAAGACCTTTTTCATGGCCTTCCATTCCCCGGCCTTGAGGGCGCCACTCCTCCCTGGGCAAAGGAATCCCTTCAATTGGCCCCATGGATAGTCATTCGAAGAGCAGCCGGCAAAGACGGCCTGATCCCTGTCGGAGTAAGAGGCAGGGAAAGAGGTCTGCGTTTCGCAACCTGGCTCTCCCCGGATAGGATCCTCAACGTCATCTCTCCGAAAATGCTGATCAGCTCAACCAACTGGAAGATGACCTACCCAAACGGCCTGCCACAACCGATCCAAAGCCTCCGCGCCATAACTCCCTTCCTGCAGGCCTCAGTTTGCAGCTGGGGCCCCACCGGCAGCGTGGCATTTGAGCTGGCCACCGGCATCCCCTCAATAAAAGACGCCAGCGACCTGGATCTGGTATTGGAGATGCCGAAGCCTATCACCGTTCCGGCCGCCAGGTCCCTGCTGACAGTAATGGAAGCACTATCCTCCGTTCGCCTCGACGTTCAGATGAATACACCAGCCGGCGCGGTAGCGTTGAAAGAATATTGCAAATCTGGAAATGTATTGGTAAAAACAGCCCTCGCACCTGTTCTGCGCGAGACAACTACACTATGGAAACAACAATAGACAAACCAAATGGCACCTTAGCCTCCTTCCCGGTAGGTATGTTCGGATCTACCGTGGCCATAGCAGGACTTTCCAACGCCTTTAAGCTGGGACATTCCTTGTTCGGTATTCCCGCCTCCTGGGAATTAATTACTACAGCCATCTGCTGGCTCATTTTTATACTGCTGATCGTCGCTTATGCACTGAAGTGGTTTTATTTTCCTGCTAAGGTCACCGATGAGCTAACCCACCCGGTCACAGCACATTTCGCAGGCACTTTTTTTATCTCGGCCGTCCTGCTGGCCGGACTGACCGTCAATTTCTCAATGGCCTCCGCCCGTATTGTCTGGATCGCCGGCACAAGCGGCGGATTGATTTTCATGTATGTCCTTACATCAAGATTATTCAAAGGCAGACTGGCCGATACAGACGCAGTCCCGGCCATCCTGATTCCCGGACTGACGGTATTGAACGCCGCAACATCGGGAGCCTCGATTAACTTCAATAGCTCCGGATCTCAAACCGACAGTTTCCTGTTTTCATTAGGGATAATCTATACCTTCACTTTTTTTATCCTGATTTCCTACAGGCTGATTCACCACGGACCAGTAACGAATTTCCTGAAACCCTCCTTATTGCTCATGTGCGCTCCCTTTGAAGTAGGCTTTCAATCCTATGTTTCCATGGTTCAGCGGGTTGACCAGTTCGCCTCGGTGATCTTTTATTTCGGGCTTTTCATCTTTGTCGTCTTATTCTTTCATGTATTCAACAAATCCCTGACATTCGAGACTTCCTGGTGGGGTGCCTGTTTCTCAACCGGAGCGCTAGCAAATGCAGCATTACGTTATGCCCATCTAAGCCGGAACGGAGTAATATTAATAATTGCAGCAATCCTGCTCGTATTACTGACCGGGCTGATCCTCCTTACGACTTTCTATACCCTTCGTTGGTTACTCAAACCCATCATACATATCCCTACTTTCACTCATTGACCAGAACGATCCGCCCATGCTTCTTCAGAGGAAAAATATTCTTCATCGCCCCCGCTGCAATTGCGATATCGATATGATTGACTGCCGTCGCATGAATTTTAACCAGCACCTGATCCGCACCAGCAACTGGTGTTGCGATCTCTTCGAAACGCAGGTCTTCAACCGACCCATAGTTATTAAAAATGACTGCTTTCATTGTTATGTATTATTATGTTATCCTAAATAATCCGGTGGAAAAAGTCTCTGCCCGTACTTTTCAACGATCGGCAATATCTTCTTCATGGCTGCCTCATCCATTGGTGGAGGAGGAAGAAAAGCCCCAAAGGCAACCGGCTGCCCTATCTCCATAAAAAATTCTTCCAGCCCGGACGGAACAACCGTACAAAGAATATGCGCCATCTGATCCGTCTTGTTCTTAAAACAATGAACAACCCCGCCTTTCGGGATACTGACAAACGATCCTTTCTTAGCGGCATACGTCGAGACTTCGGACTTAACCTCGATCTCACCATCGATAACATAAAAGGATTCCTGAAAATCCGGATGCGAATGAGGACCCGGGCCGCCCCCCGGAGGTATCAGCATATCAATCACGGCAAATGCGCCTCCTGTCTCTTTACCGGTAATTAGAATGCGATACGTATCGCCCACAACCGACAGGTTCTGGCCATCCTGTGGTCCATTCACGGTCGGAGCTACTTTTGAATTTTCCATATTGTGAGGTAGTTTAATGCAGGTCAAATCTTCCACTCCTAACCAAAGCAAAATAATCGGATGAGACGCAAAAATAGTCCGATCGGTCGCCCCGATTATTCCAAAGCAAAAATAAGATCACTGTATACACCACCGTCATCACCGACCAAAAACAAAAGGCTTCAAAAGCGGTTTCAGGAAATCTTGGCCGTTCGTCTGGTCCTTTGTTTTTGGCCAGGCGGCAATATGGTCGAGGGGCATTGCCATGCCGGCCGGAATCCATATTGCAATCAACGTCCTCCAGAATATTATTGGTCTCCGTGGAAGTAAGGGATTGCTGTGGAGGATCAGCTTTCCGGAAAACCATCCTGAGAGACCCCAGCTTATTGGCTGGATAATACAATTCTGCGTGTTTGCAGCAAGCATTATTGCGATGGAAGCTTTCAATCGCCGAAGCCGGAAGAACCCGCGTCGGTTTCCGCCACCCTGCCCACCTGCCCATCCGTCAGCCGCACCTTAATCCCCCGGGAATGATACGCGGCTGACGTCAGCAGATCCTTCACTATGCCATAAGTCAACTTCCCGCTCCTTTGATCTTTTTTCAGGATGATAGCGACCTCTTGTCCTGGATAAATATCTTTCCTGTACTGGCCATTCATTGCTTTATCACATTATTGATTAGCCAGCAAAGTTACTCAATCACAGCTTTCAACGCGAAGATCACATAGTATAAAAGTACTGCTCAGAATCGATCTTCCCGTCCTTGACATGATAAACGATCAGCTCATCCATATTCAACCGGCCCATTCCCTTCATCGTCACATCCATCAATATAGCGATGCTGAAATATTCACCGGCGATTACCGGTTCACTGACGGTGATCCCATGAACCGCCTCCAGCATACCCTGGAACTGATGTCCCTTCTCGATTATCGCGTCGCGGCTCGTGACCGACTCCATATCCGCACCAGCCGGCTCGATCCCCGCCGCGTCAGCCGTCAGCAAATCTTTCTGGGCGCCCTCAAAGTCACCCTTCTTGCAATACTCTACCAATTTGGCAGCAACTTCCTGGATAGTCATGATTTATAAGTTTTAAATGAACTCCGAACTTACCTACATTTTCCCGATTCCGACTATTAAATAATTGTACAAAAGATCCTCTTCATGCTCCGATATTTTTGGTAATTAAACATATTATCATTATCTTTTCTATGAACCTCGCTTAAAATAGCAATGAAATATACCACCCTTGCCATCCTTGTCCTGGTGCTAATAGCCATAGGCACCGCCTTCCGCTCAAAACCAGGAAAAACCCGTCTTCCTGCTATGGAGAGTCCCATCGGATGCGCACCACCGTTACTAACCCTTAGACCAGACATTAATGGCAAGTTCATTCCTCCCCTGCCAGGTCTGGGCAAACATACTTATACGATCAGCACCCGCCAGGACAGCACTCAGTTCTATTTCAACCAGGGAATAAATTTCTATTATAGCTATCATTTACGCGAGGCGCTGGCTTCTTTTAAAGAGGCATCACGCTTTGACTCTTCCTCCGCAATGGCCTACTGGGGACAGGCGCTTTCGATGGGACCTTACTACAACGCCTACACGTATAAAATGAAAAGCGGAGTTCCCGCCGCGCTGGCTTCGATGAACAGACACCGGGACAACGCAACGGCAAAGGAACAGGGATTGATTGACGCGATGCGGAAAAGATATTCGACGGATACCACCAATGCCGACCGTCCTGATTTGGACAGGGCCTATGCCAACGCGATTTCCGTACTGGTAAAACAATATTCCGGCGACAACGACATAAAGGCCTTATATATAGATGCCGTAATGCTCGAACATAAATGGGATTTCTACAATCCAGACCGCAGTCCGAAACAATGGACATCGGAACTGGTGGCTTTATGTGAAACGATCCTGAAGAACGACCCGGATCACCCCGCCGCCATGCACTATTATATTCATGTCACCGAAGCCTCTGCCAACGCATCGTTCGCGTTGGCGGGCGCCGACCGGCTCAAAGATGACATGCCCGGCGTGGGACATATGGTCCATATGGCGACGCATATGTATCAACGGAACGGGTTATTTGCAAAAGGTGTGACCGTAAATGAGGATGCCAATACGGCATCGAATACAGTAGATTCCCTGGCGCCGATGATAGGTCTGGGGAAAAATAATCTGATACATGTTTATGCAGTACAATCCTATTGCGCGATGAGCGCCGGAATGTACAGCAAGGGTCTGCCCATTTACCAGCGCGTACGCGACAAGGTAATTGCAGACGGGCAAGCCTTTGAACAGGACGCCTATGCGCAATGGGTCTATATGATTCCAACGATGGCCCAGGTGAGACTGGGCAGATGGGATGAGATCCTACTGGCCAACGCCCCCAGTCGGCAGTGGAAATATGCCCAGGTGATCGATCATTTTGCCCGCGGGATGGCCAATGTACGACGTAAAAACCTGCCGGCAGCAAAATCTGACCTCGATAACCTTGAAGCAAATTTGTCCGACGATCTTTTAGATATCCGCCTCATGCCTTTCAATAAGCCGGCAGAATGCGGAAAAGTAGCCGCGGACATCCTGATAGCAGAGATCCTCTTCGCAGAAGGGCGGCACGACGCAGCCATCACCGCTTTCAACAGCGCCGTAGCAGCCGAAGATGGGCTGATCTACCGCGAACCCCAGCAATGGCTGATCCCGGCAAGACAATACCTGGGTATGTACTTGTTAAAAATGAATAAAGCGCATGAAGCGGAACAGGTCTACCGGCAAGATCTCGACAGAAATCCCGGCAACGGCTGGTCCCTGTTGGGCCTTTATCAAAGCCTCCTCGCACAGCAAAAATCCACCGAGGCTGCCGCCGCCAAAGAAAACTATCAAAAGGCGTTTGACTCAGCCGATGTCAACCCCGTCGCCTCTGTATTTTAATGCAGCCATGCACGCTCACCCCTTCAACCATCCACACTCACCCCTTATTTCGCCGGCTCAGGCGCAAATACCTCCCGGGCCACCCTCAACGCATTGCTCGTAGCCACACCCCCGGCATAAAACAACATCTGTAGGATAACCTCTACGACCTGCTCCTTTGTACCACCCACCTTCATTGCAGCTTCTATATGTGCTCTCAATTGCGGCGCCGCAAAACCAAGGGTCGTGCAGGAAGCGATAAGCAAATATTCTCTTGTCAGCAGATCCAGGCCTGGACGGGCCATAATCCCGCCCAAAGCCCATTCCATGATATGATCAATATGATCAGGAGCAATATCCTTCAGTTCATTGACCATTTGCTCCCCGGCATGTCCGCCGTGCAGTTTCTCCATCAGTGCCAGACCGTTCTGGTAAGCGGCAGATTTTTCCATCATGATTATTTATTTACCCGCAAAGTTATACCGGGTAGATAAGGCAGGATAGTAAAAATGGGACATGAAGTTCTTTTCCTGCAGGAATTCCGTAGGCGTGCACTGCAAAAAATACCTAAACTCCTTTATGAAATGCATCTGATCGAAATATCCTTTATCGAGGACAGTAGAGAGATAGTGTTTTTCTTTATGGATCAGCAGCGGCTTCAATACCGAATGGAAACGCGCCAATCGCTGAAACTGCTTGGGGGCCATGCCCGTCTCCTCAATGAACCGCCGCCTGAAATGCCTGTAGCTAATGCCCTGACGCTGGGCCAGTTCATCCAGCCGGATGACGTCCTGGTGATAGTAAAGGTCATTGATAATGTTATTCCACAAACCGCTGTCCTTGTTAAACTTCCAGAGCAGAGCAGTCAGGAATTGCTCCATCAGTTCCACTTTTTCCGAAAAATCTTCGGCACTGTTCAGTCTTCCCATTAAAGCTCTGCCGTTGCTTCCCCAGAGATCTTCCATACCAGGATAGAGGTCCGTCAACCCTGCAAGTGGTGCGTCCGTGAAATTTTTGAACATACCCGCCCTAAACCGGATGGCAATAAAACCGATACTTTTCGAAGGAAGTATGGTCGTCGCTCTTTCCCACGAAAAGAAAAGATGACTTTCAGCCAGCCTTCCCTTCCCTTCGATCTCAAAAGGCTTTCTGTAATGCAGGTACAAATCCAGCCCTGCACCGGGCGGCACGACGGGCAGATAAAGGCTGTTGTTGTCCGTCGCATCCCAACTCCAGTATCGGTCAATATAAGGTTGCAATACCTCACTTGGCTTGCTGAACTGCACTTTCATAGACTCAAAATTAGGGCATATTCGGAAAAAAAATATAGTACCCATTCCCTACCGGCAAATCCACCAGCCAGTTCTCCGACACTTCCCTCATCCGGCCCGGTGTAAGACTACGCTTTTACCTCATACCCCGTCCCAACCGACTCCGTTTCCCATTCATCCACCTCTTTTGTCATCTGCTCGGTCTTCGTTCTAAAGGAATCTATCGCATCCTTCCCAATTGGCAAATGCAGCGGAGGATTTTCCTCATTGGCAAGCTTCACAAGAAGCTGAGCAAGTTTTACCGGATCACCGGACTGGTTGCCGTCGAGCTGATCAATGGCTACCCTGATAGTTCCTACGGTATCCTTGTAAGCGTCAAGGACGATACGGGATGACTGATAGGACTCGGCGGAAGTGAAACTGGTCCTGAAAAGGCCAGGAGCGGCAGCAGTAACATGAATGCCAAACGGTTTTACTTCCAGCGCCAGACCTTCGGAGATCCCTTCGACCGCAAACTTGGTAGATCCGTAAAGCCCCAGACCCGGTAACGTAGCTAAGTAGCCGAACAGCGATGAGATATTGATAATATGACCGGAATGCTGGCTCCGCATATGCGGCAGGACCGCCCTTGTGACGTTTAGCAAACCAAAGACATTGGTAGCATATTGTTTCTTTACTTCTTCATCGGAAACCTCCTCCACCGCACCAAGCAGACCATAACCCGCATTATTGACCAGGACGTCGATCCTGCCGAACCGTGCAATGGCTTCCTCTACTCCTTTTTTCACCTCCGCTTCTTTTGTCACATCCAGCGTGACTACAAGTGTTTCTCCGTCCGCACCTGGCGAGGTTTCACCGCCCGCACCCGGCAAAGTCTTACCACCCGCACCCGGCGAAGTCCCATCTCCGCCCTTCGGCCCTACCAGGGCATTCTTCCTCCCCGCCAGAGCCAACTCAAGCCCTTCGGCATTACTTCTAACAGTACCTACAACCTTGTCGCCGGCAGCAAGAGCAGCCTTTGCGATCTCGAATCCAAAACCTTTTGATGCGCCGGTAATAAACCAGACTTTTTGCTTTTTCATAAACTTATTTTTTTGTGACCGATCGGTCATTTTATAAAGAAAAAAAATTCATCGTTTAAATCGACTGTTCATTGATCATCTGCTTGAGAGTACGGGCTATGACCTTCATTTTATTATTATTCCCCACAACCTTGCCGATCACAACACCCCCTTCAATCGCAGCAAACATCACCGTCGCAAAATCCTTATAATTCCAGTCGGGCTTAAAGACCCCTTCTTTGATCCCCGTTCTTATGAGTTGCACGATGACCTCCTGGCTTTTTTCAATCACTTCACTCACCTTTTTCCTGACCTGCAAATTGGTATCATCGGCTTCCGTAGCAAAATTCATCATCGGACATCCTCCCATAACAGGTGGGTTCATCGGGTCGATAAAGACATCGATATAAGCAAACAACTTAGCCTTTGCACCTTTTTGCCGACCGATAGCAGCCATCACCTTCTTCTCAAGAAGCGCCATATTATGATCCACTGCCGCACCCGCAAGTACGTCCTTATTGTCAAAATGAACATAAAGACTTCCCTTTGACAATTTGGTGGCTTCCATTATATCGCTCATCGCCGTAGCCGCAATCCCCTTCGTGTTAAAAATGGGCGCCGAACTCTCGATTATAAACTGCTTTGTTTTTTCCGCTTTTGTCATATCCTTATGCTTTACGACATAAAGGTAAGTGACCGATCGGTCATAAACAAATCTTTTTTTTGCTACCCCCGCGATCCCGCCCCGGTGGCGGCGGCCCCCCCAAAAAAATCTTTTTTAGCAAAAATGTCAAAATAATTTTCCACAATAAAAAAATACCCCTTACCTTTGTTTAACAAATTTGCTAAAAACAAACCCATGCCCGTTGTCGATGCCCATACCGAACAGTTGATCAAAGAAACCGCCATGCGCATTTTCTTCGTCGAAGGCCGACTCCATGCCACTACGCAGGTCATTGCAAAAGAAGCAGGAGTCAACCGCGGACTGATCTACTATTATTTCCAGGGCAGAGACCAACTCTTCGAAGTGGTGTTCAAAGAAGCGATCATGGTCGTTCGCAACCGCATGCGGGAAATGTTTCTCTCAAAAAACATCTCCTTCAGGGATAAGATCAGCGAATTTGTAGACATGTCTATCGATCAAAGCCTTAAATATCCATACCTGGAAATGTTTCTCATCACAGAAATAAACCGGGATGCATCAACTGTCCTTCTGCCATTGGGAGACGAAGTACGAAAAGAAATGCTCAATAGCATGAACGAAGGCTTAAAAGAGGAAATTAAAAAGGGAGGTGTTCCAAAAATGTCTGCCGAACAATTCATCGTCAATGTTCTTTCATTATGTGCCTACCCTTCCCTGAATAAAGGATTGCTACAGCAGATGATGAACCTCGATGAAGCCGGATTCCGGAAAATGATAAACGAACGAAAAACCATCATAATGAAAGTGCTCTTCAAAGACTTCTAGATCATTGCGGATTGCTAGATCAACGCGGATTTCCAGATTGCCCCGGATTTCCAGATCAATCCGCCTTTTCAAACGTCATCCCAAAAAGATGATTTTTATTTGCTTCATTATTAGCAAAAATGCTAACTGCCGGCGCAGCAACAAGTCGCTCCGCAACAATCGCGCGCAGCGCCCAAACTAAAAAAAGTAAAAAATGAGACCTCTTCTGCTTCTTTGTTTTGTCTTCGCATCCACTCAATCTTTCAGTCAATCATTCACTCAGTCCATCTTCCAAAGACTTTCCTTTGGACTCAAAGCCGGTGGAAACTACAGCAATTATGCCAACGCAGACTTCAAGACCGAATCCATCGCCGGCTTCCACGCAGGCGCAATCGTCAATTTCAGATTGTTTAAAGGCCTCTCGATCCAGGAAGAATTCCTCTTCTCCACCCAGGGAGCAAAAGTTAAAGACAACCTGTTCGGCAAAGAAAATGTAAAAGTGTCTTACATAAATGTCCCCTTTCTTTTGAAGTATCGCAGCAACTTAGGGATCTATATCGAAGCAGGCCCACAGGTAGGAATGCGGGCAAGTGAAAACATCAGTAATATGCAAATCGGTGAATTCGCCAAAAAACTGGACCTCTCAGCCGTTGGCGGGATCGGGTTTCAATCCAAAAGCGGCTTCGGCTTCGGAGCAAGATACATCGCCGGTTTGTCAAAAGTTGGAGACTTTCAGCTTTCAACCGCAAAAACAGATTTTCACAATAGTGTTATCCAGGCAAGCGTCTTTTACATCTTTTAATAGTACATTCAATCAATCCACCAATTGTTTTTTACTGACGGGCCAGCCCTTCTCGTTACGCAGATAGTTATCCATAACAAGCGCCGCCGCCCCGATGATTTCGGCATCGTGACCAAGAGTCGATATTTCAAGCGAAACATTAGCGGCCAGCCTTGGTATACAATGTTCATTCAACGCCTGCTGAATGGAGGTCTGTAAGATCTTGCCGGCAGGAACGCCCCTTCCGCTGATAATGACGGTTTCCGGATTCAGGAGATGGATAAGAATCGCCACTCCGCGACCGATATTGTACCCCGACTCTGACAGCAGCTCGACAGCAAACTTGTCCCCCTTCGCTGCAGCAGAGACCACGGCACGACAAGCCTCGTCGGCATTCCGGGCCGGCAACAGCTTGTCCAGTTGGGTCAACCTTCCGTTCGCGATGCCTTGCATTGCCTTTTCGATTACGACAAGCAAAGAGGCTTCCGTTTCCAGACACCCGCTTTTTCCGCAGCTGCATAATTTGTTGTTGGCGAACAAAGGCAAATGGCTAAACTCGCCGGCAAAACCGTTATGTCCCCGGAAAACTTCACCATTGAGGATCATCCCAAGCCCAACGCCCCAACCCGGGCTGATGACCATGCTGGACTTCCTATCCCGTGCTGCCCCAAAGCGATACTCGGCAAGCGCCGAGACGCTGGCGTCGTTCTCGATAAAGGTGGGAAGCCCCGTCTTTGCCGCAATATGATGAGCCAGCGTCTCGTTACCAAGGTCGAGAAAAGTATAGTTGATGCCCTTTTTGGCATCTACAAAACCAGGCATGCCGATACCGATGCCGACAATCCTTTGCTTGGATATCTTAGCTTCCGCAATAACGGTTTCAATGCTTTCTAAAAGCCGTTTTACCGCCTTGGGATTGCCCGTGAGAGGCAGTTCGATTTCCCTGATCGGACTGACACGAATGTGCTGCATATCCAAAATGGTGATTCGCGTAAACAACTGATCCATCGCGACGGCAACGACGTATTGCGCCTCAGGCCTCAGGGAATACAACAGGGGCCGCCGGCCGCCGGTAGAGGGGGCATAACCCGTCTCAATAACCATCGATTCCTCTATCAATTCGTTTAACATTTTCGTCACCAGTGGCAGGCTGGTCTCGATGCGCAAGCCGAGGTCGGAACAACTTAAATTACTGGCGAAATATAATTCCCGAATGATCTTTCTCTTATAAAGAAAGTTCTTTTTCTCGCTCATAGGACTGAGAGTTAACGTAAACTTATTTCCATAAGACGCTCGTAAAACATTTTAGTAACACAAGGTACCAAAAAAAATGCCCGTTTTATAAACGCCTATAAGTCAATAACGTATACTTAACCGTCATCTTAAACTGTCCGTTTATTGAATCAATACTGTACGTTTATGGAATTAATCCTGTCCGGCTACGATCTTTTGCAATACCTAATCTTGTCCGGCAACGATCTTTTGCAATACCCAAAGCCCGATCTGCCGGCCGCAAACGAGGCCATTTTCTATCGCCGCATGATAATGGATGCCTCCGTAGAATCTGGAGACTGCGGCCTCTGCCGCGGCTTCGTGGAAGGAGGAAAAGGCGCGGGCAGGAAGACCAAACTCCATCTCGGTCGTGTCATCGAAAGAAAAACTATCTCCAAGCAGCCCTTCCAGAACAGCTGCCGTCGCGGCTGAAATGACGCTATGGCCACTGTTGTACTCGGGAAAAGGAGGCGTCTGCAGCATCGGCCGCCAGCCTTCATCAATATAAGCATCGATATAGGTCTCCGGGCGGATGACATTGCTCCTGTATTTTTCGTCCCAACAGGCGATGAACGCATCAAAGAGGGCTATCGACGCAATGGTATAGAGCCGGGAAGCGCCGAGAATATCCTCCCCCTTCTTTTTTGAAGCAAGCCCCGTAATGGCTATCCAGTGTCCGCCAGGGGAGATCTTTTTGACGGCATATCTCAGGTGACCTTCCATGGTCACAGCAAAAGGATTACAATCCCAGAAATCCGCAATATGTTTTTGAGCCGGGGTAAGCCCCTTGCCCGCAACGTATACCTCATAGGCCTGTCGATAGAAGGGACTGGCCGTGTCCGTGCTAAAAGGTACCGGCGGCGCCGGACGGAATTGACTGGCGCTGTCCAGCGTCACCGTTCTGATGCGATTCCAATACGGTTCTATCGCAGCCATATAGGCCGGTGGCGTGGGTATCCACTTTCCCTCCGTTTTAATGATTCGATAACGGGGCAGCTTGCGGGTCTCTTTATACTGATCTTTATCCGACCATGCAATGATAGAGTCGGCCGCCTGGCGGCCATAGCGCAACGAGGCATTGTATACACTTCCGGATAGCCCGTCCTTGAATCCGGCAAGGATCATTTGCAGCGAATCCTCCAGGACCGGCTCGCTAAAGACCATTTTTTTTCCGACCAGCATAAAAGCATAAACGGCCGCCAGCGATCCGTCGATCGTTTCGCCGGGTGCCGGCAGATCAGGAAACGCCCGCAGCCGGTGAAAAAGACTCGTATACCTGCCGGGGAAAGCTTTTACCAGCACTTCATACGCGGCAACATTGGTATATAGATAGATGCGGCTTGCAACCGGGGGAGAAAAGATATCATGAACGATCACATCGGTCAGGGCTTTTTCAGCCCGGTGCAGCACGGCGGCATCCCTCTGCGCCGCAGCATCCCTCGCAAACGCAGCGCTCCCAATCAATAATAATATTAATCCATACATTCTTTTCATCGGGAATTAACTTTAAGTACCTGTACTGCGTCATCATTCTTGGCGATGACGAGCAGCCGCAATCCGGAAGGATTCTTAATTTCCAATACCCTGCGGACATCACCTCCGATGTAAAGCCCGCTGACAGTGGCATCGACAGGCTGAAAACCCGAACTGCCGCCTTTCAACAACAAACCCAGGCTGGCGTCACAACGCCCGAGTTGTGTACGGTAAGGGAAAAAATTACCCGCAATCAACAGGTCCGGGATACCGTCGCCATCAAAATCGTCCTGTAGCCCCGAATAAACCTTTGAGAACTGAGCAGGCAGCGGCAACGGCGAAAAACTATATTTCCCGTTCCCTTGCTCCCGGAGGATCCCGGATGCCAGCTGTTCGCAATAGAGCGTTTTCGCCGCATCGAGCTTGCTCTTCGGAAATATATCGGCCATCGTCGCATCTGCATAGTCACTATACCGGATAAACTTCTTCCGCAGTGGCACGATCTGATCGAGCAACTCATCCCGCGAAGCCATCGGATAAGATTTCCCCTGGACATAATAACAAAAGATGGGATCCAGCGAACCGTTGTCGTCAAAATCCGCGGCATACAGCGTCATTGGCTCGCGCACGGACGCCTTGAACTGGCCGTTATACCCCGCATTACCAAGGAAAAAGCTGCAACGTCCTTCTTTATCCCGCGCCAATGCTGCGACGGCCGACCACATCCCGGTGAGCTGGTCAAGTCCCGCTCCGGCCGACACATCGGCAAGCCTCCCCTTATCGTTGTGATACATTCTCACCGCCATCCAGTCCCCCGCCAGGATCAACTCGGGATAGTGGTCATTGTCTATGTCCGTCCAGGTGGCGGCCGTAACCATGCCGGGTAGACGCAAAGCCGGATTTACAGAATCGGTAACATCGGTGAAGAGGATTTTTCCGTTTTGCGAGTCGTTTCTCAGTAGATAACTTTTTGAAGGAAGAGGAAAGGATCCCGATACACCACGGCCACCAATGAACAGGTCGATGTCGCCATCGTGGTCAAAGTCGCCGGCAGCAATGGCCAGCTTACTGCTCAGCATCGGCGGTAGCGCAGATTCAGGCGCCCTCGTGAAATTACCCTTGCCATCATTAATATACAGCATGTCCTCATATTCCGGGGACTGATCCGCATATTCATTGCCGCCAGCGACGATGTAAAGATCAACATCTCCGTCATTGTCTGCGTCAAAAAACAACGCATTTACCTGCTCGTGCACCGTGTCCGTCAGCCAGGGCTGGCTCGGAGCGGGGGTGAAACGCCCCTCTGCCGTTTGCAGAAAGAGACCTCCGGGCTGCCCGATGGCGCCACCCACATAAATATCCTGCAAGCCGTCGCCGTTGACATCGGCCGCAGCAAGAGCAGGCCCCTCCCTTGACAGCTGATAAGGCAGCAGCACTTCCTCTTTAAAATCTATAAAATCATTCTCCCGGTGCCGGAAAACAAGCCCCGAGCTTTTAGTGACATCGGTAAAGAGAGCCCCCGCAGTCGCTCCAGCCGCCTCGGAGCCAGCCCCCGCGGTCGCCCCAGTCGCCCCAGCCCCACCCCCTTCTTCCTTTACCTTCAATATTTGGTCGGAGCTTACATCCCTAAGCCCCGTCACCCTGCCGGATGGCCAGACCACCGTCAATTCGCGGATGGAGTCATTCGCCGGAAAACCGAAGAAAAGCTCGGCCGGCATAGAAGACTGATAACCCCGCACCGGATATAGTTCCTGGTACTGTTTCATCCCGGACTTCAACACCAGCGTCGCCTTGGCTCCAAAGGCCCGGGTATTCAGTCCTTCACCGGTAAGCCGCAAACACAGATAATGATTTTTCCGCAACTGACTTTCTTCATTGCGATACACTTCGGCGGGCTGATTATTGTTACAAATGACAAGGTCAAGATCACCGTCATTATCAAGGTCGGCATAGGCAGCCGCATTCGAGACCGAAGGCAGGCTCAGCCCCCACTCGCTGCTCGAGTCGGCAAAAGTAAGATCACCCTTGTTCTTAAAGATGTAGTTGCTGAGTTTATTGGAAGGCATTAGTTTAACAAGGTCGTAGGTCTTAAAATTCTGATGTCCCTCTTTGGCGGCCTTCACCTTTGCATCCGGGACGATATATTTTAAAAAGTCCAAATTTGTATAGTCGCGGAGATAGCCATTGCTGACAAAAAGATCCTTCCATCCGTCATTGTCAAAGTCAGCAAAAAGTCCGGACCAACTCCAATCAGTATTAGCAACGCCCGCCAGCTGCCCGATCTCGCTGAACCGAAGGTTTCCGGCTTCGTCTACCCCTTCGTTCAGATGCAGCATGTTGCGCATCTGCTGGTGATAGTAACCGCTGTCAAGAAGAAGATGATATTCATCATATTCATCAGGTCCCTTTAACAGCTTCTGCCGGTGGTTGTCTTCCGGCAGCATATCCAGCGTAAATACATCCGGGCGGCCATCATTGTTAAAGTCGGCGATATCACTGCCCATGGAGTATTTGGAGACATGCGTGAACGACCTGGCCAGGGATTCGGTAAAATGACCATTCCGGTCATTGTGGTAGTAACAATCTTTTTCAGTATAGTCGCTGGTGGTATAGAGATCGGGCCAGCCATCACCATCCAGGTCGCTCACCGTCACGCTGAGTCCGAAATTGAGCGCATTGTTCACGATGCCGGCAGCCAGTGTCACATCGGTAAAATGATTGCCGTCATTGCGAAAGAGACGGTTTCCAAAATGAAAGTCAGGCGTGGACCGAACCTTGCGGGTATTTAGAAAGGGATTATAGGTATGATTCGAGTGGTTGAGCAGGAACATATCCAGGTCGCCGTCTCTATCAAAATCGAAGAAGACCGCCTGTGTCGACTGCGTTCCGGGAGCGTCGAGACCATAGGCTGCAGCCATGTCTTTGTACGTCGGGATCCCATCCTTTATGGATTGACAAATAAAGAGCTCATTGCGCAGCTGCGCCGGATCATCGTATTTGCCCGAGTGACAGACATAGATGTCCGGAAGACCATCTCCATTGACATCGGCAATACTGACACCGGTGCTCCAGGTTCCATTCCCCCCAAGCCCGGCCTTACGGGTCTGATCTTCAAACCGGAAATTCCCTTTATTCAGAAATAGTTTATTGGGGCCCGTATTGCCCGAAAAAAACAGATCATTCAGTCCGTCATTGTTGAGGTCGGCGATCCCGATGCCTGCACCATTGTAGAGATACTCATACCGCATGACGTTAAGCGAATCGTCCTCGTGGATGGCATTCAAAAACGAAATGCCGGTTTGTTTTTCAGTAAGCCGGGTAAAAAGAGGAGTCTGCGCCAATAGCTGCTGCCCCGCCCATAGAAAGGCGATGAAAAAGAACAGCAGTTTTGGGTTTCGTTGTTTCAAGATTATGGGTTTATTGCAGATCAACTGTCTCATCTCCCGGCCGGTAAGGCAGGAATATCATCATCAGGGTCATCATCTCATCAGTGGTCTTCATATCTCCATAGGAAAAAATATTTCTTGGCGGACTGTTCGGATTGAATGGATTGTCGGCCGTATTATCGTAGGTACATTCCAGGTGTATCACAGACCCCTTTGGGATCTTCACCAGTCTTTTGAACCGGTAGATCTCCTGCCAGCGGAAGTCCCAGCGGGGAATATGTACAAGGCGAATGGTATCGCCGCCGTCGGGAGGAATTGCATAGGCAAGGTATTCTTTGCCGATGAGATGCATGTGCGGCCACACATAAAGAACGGACTGGTCTTCGTTGGGGTTGCTAACCTGCAGTGTAAATTTCTGCACCTGGTTGGCCCTGATATAAAAAGGCGGGTCTATCTGTTTTTCTCCGATCCCCCCCGACCCGAAACTAACTACCTTCACCCGTCGCTGAACTGGCGTTTTCTTAAAGAAAAGGTTAACCCCCAGTTGTACGGACTCGTCGACGGCCGTTGGTGCAAAATGCACGGTCAGCAGGATCACCCCCCTGCGCGGCATCACCCATCCGATGTCACTTGGATAAGATTCATAGCTGGTGCCGGGTATCCAGCCTCCATAATAGGTGATAGTCTTCCGGTACGGCTGGTATTGATCGAACTTGCGGCGATCATCCTCGGTAAGATTGATCAGGGCGTCTGTCTTATAAAGGTCGATACCTGGGTCGGACACGGTATGTATAGCATAGTTCGCATGATGGATCAGCTTTTTATTATTGCAGTATAGCTCGATGGCCTCGACATTGGCGGAATCTTTTAGTTCAAAAGGTATCTTGAAGATGATATATCGTTCAATATTGTCGCCCGTTACGCGGAAGCTGTCGGATGTTCTTAAGACCAGGTCAGGCTTGCGATAATAGCTGGTGCCGGGAATGGAAGCCTGCTGAAGACGGGCTGTATCAGGCTCCTTGCCCCTTGGCGCCTTATTATCGATCCACTGCAGCAGGAGAGTCTTTTCTTTTTCCGTTAGCGACCGGTCGTTGGCAAAGGCAACATAATGGTTGTCCGCCTTCCACGGCGGCATAAAACCCCGGGTCACTACATCTCGTATAAAGGATAATCTTTTCGTGACATCTTCATAAGTGATCAGGGAGAACGGTCCCGTCTGACCAGGTTTGTGACAGATCGAGCACTTGGTGCGGATGATGGGGGCAACATCGGAAAAAACTACTTCCTGGGCAGCGACCCTCTCTTGCGCAAATACAGACAGCAGTAATAGAAAACGTAGGGTTCTTCTCATGTCAATAGTCATTGATCAGGCAGCCAACAGGTTTATTGAACGGATGGACAACCGGCTGGTGCGCCAACGTTTGATCGATGGCGTCCTTAAGATAAAAAACAGTCGGGCGGGCGCTGGCCATACCCAGGTCCTTTATCCAGTTGTCGATGGAGCCATGATAGTATACTTTCTTATCGGGGCCGATCAAAAATACCTCCGGGGTTACCGTGGCCTTTAAGCCGGCCGTCATAGTTTTTGTCGAGTCTATAACAACGGGAAAACTGATCTTGTACTTCGATGTGAAAGCCTTCACCTCCAAAACGGAATAAGCCCTGCCGGGAATCACACCCGTAAATGCCACCTTGCCGGCATATTCCCGCTGCAGGCTGTTCAGCGTCAGCGAATAATTTTTACACAGCGGGCATTCCGGAGAAAGGAAAACCACTGCCTGTAAGGAAGGAACAGCCTGCCCCCACGCGCTGGTAAGAACCAGTACACACCACCCGGTCACCAACAGAACTAAATTCCTCATAAGGCAATTTGCTTGATCCTAAAATTAAAAAACTCCGGGCTGATAGCAACCCGGAGTCCAATATATTTTCCTGTCGACTAAGGAGCATCCCACCAAACGCGACCAAAGAAGTCGTTGGGGCCGGTACCCCAGTTGCCGTCGGAGGTCATGTTTTTGAAGGCTGCCTGCTGATTGTCGTAGTTGCGGTCCGTCGTCTGCAGAATCGTGATAGGCGCACGGCGAGGAAGGGGCAGTATCGTTCCACTTGCCGTGAGCTGTTCCCATGCGATCGTAGAGGCCGTATTGGGGTAGCCCGTCCGTTTCCACCAGGCCCAGGCCTCGCTGGGTTGACGGAAGAAGTCGAGATAGGCCTGGCAAATGATCTGGTCGAGACCCGTCGCAGGAAGGTAGGCGACCTTGGGTTTTGCGAGGTAGACCGAGATATCGGTAGCGCCGATCTTGGTGTATCCTGCTATCCCGGCCGCTTGTGCGCGCTTGTCGTAGAAGGTAATGGAAGCCGTCACGCCGTTGTTGTACCAGGTGGCGGGAGCATCGGCGGTTATCCCTCTGTTGCCAAGTTCCGCGCGAATAAAGCAATACTCGGCGTAGGTCAGCAGGGGGAAGAATGCAACACCGGTACCGGTACCATTGCCGTCGCCTTCGTCAAAGTTGGGGGCAAACAGCCTGTGCTGCAGTTGCGAGAAAGCGCTGTCAGAATGGAGGAACAGCTGAGCGTTGGGTGCCACGTCATCGGGGCTGGTGGGCGCACCGACAAATGTATTCGTTCTAAGCGCCGGACGATAGAACATCGGCAGGCGGGGATCGCCCGTAGCGTTCATGAAATCGACGACGGGTTTGCCGGCGCAGAATCCAATCGGGTTATAGTTGCCGGTGCCGTTGGCGTAAGCCGGACCCGCATACAGTACCCAGCTGTCGTCTATGGAAGACATCTGGTTCGATCCATCGGCCAGCACTTCCGTAACGATCGCCTTCATCTTGGTCGGGTTACGCTTCATCAGACGCATCGCCATTTTCAGACGGACCGCGTTGCCGATCTTGGCCCATTGTACAGCTTCCGCAGCGGCGCCCAGGGTTGGCGAAGGGAAGAAGGGATCTTTGGCGCCCAGCGCAGTTTGCGTTGCGGTCTGGGAAGTCTCAAGTACTTTCACGGCCGCCTTTATCTGCGCGTCAAGGGTATCGAACAACGACGCCTGGCGGTCATACACCGGAGTAAACGTTCCACCGTAACGGGCCTCAAAGGCCTGGCTGTATGGAATGTCGCCATTAATATCCGACACATAAAATGCGTAGTACGCTTTAAAGATAGCGGCGATATTCAGCTGATAGGTGCGCTTGGCCTGGTCGCCCGGTTTCATCTGGCTGACAAGGTTGGTCATGTCTGTCAGATAGGTCCCAGTTCTGCCATAAAAGACTTTGGAATACCTTTCGTTAAATTGCCGCCGACCCTTGCGAAACCAGGGGTGTTGCCGGCGGCACCGGTTGTATACTGCATCCAGTTATTCTCCAGGCGGTATACGTCATAAAAATACTCGAAATCGTCCTGGCAACCCGCTGCCGCCGCCAGGAACTGGTCGGCCGGGTCAACGGAATAAAGCACGTCGGGGTTCAGGTTGGTGCTGACGAATGCGGACTTTTTGCAGGCCCCCAGCGCCAGACAGGCTATTGAAAACGATATAATATATTTTCTCTTGTTCATAAGTTCAATTTTCGTGTGGTTAGACTTTAGAAACCGGCTTTAACACTGAATCCAAGGCTGCGGGTATAGGGCAGACCGCCATATTCCGCAAAACCTGCTGAATTATTGTTGTAAAGGCCTTCGGGGTTGATACCATCCTTCGCCGTCTTATACAGATATCCGAGGTTACGACCGGTGACGGTCAAACGCAGCGAACTGAACTTCGCTTTTTTGTAGATGCTCGAGGGCAGGTCGTAGCCGACCGATACTTCGCGGACGGCGACCCAGGAGTTCTCGAAGGTCGAATATTCGCGGATACCGCTGGACCACTGGGATAGGTTGCCATAGTAGGCATAGGCGGGGACCGGGCCGACCAGCTTGGCCTTGTAGGCGTCTGCATAGCTCATGCCGCCGACGTCCGTGCCGCCGATAGTGATGCCGTCGGCAAATACTCCGTCCGGGATGATGCCGTCGTTGTGTGAACCGGATCCATCGGTATAGGCGATACCGCCGGATGCAGCGTCACGGCCTTTCAGGGAGTTCTTGAAGTCGCCGCCCGCGGAACCGTACTGGTGGCTTGCAGATGCCATCAGACCGCCGTACTTGGCGTCGATCTGGACGCTCAGGTTCCAGCTCTTGTAGCGGAAGGACTGGGTCGTGCTTCCCAGCCAGTTCTCCATGATAGTACCCAGCTCTTTGGTGCTGCCGTCATAGTCCTGCGAGCGCAGATAGGAATAGTAGCCGCCCGTAGTTCCGTAGGGAGCGAGGCCCAGCACCTTCTTGCCGGTAGCGGTGCCATTCTTGCCATTGTAAATGGCATAGCCATAGCCCGTGACAACGGTGCCGTAGCTTTTGCCGGCGATGGCCTGTGCATGCTCGTCGGCGCCGAACGCCAGCTCGAGGTCGAGAGAGGTGACCCCGGGATAGAGGCTGATGATCTTGTTCCTGTTTCGGGTGAAATTGATGGATGAATTCCAGGTGAAGTCCCTTGTCTGGACCGGCGTCGCCGTCATCAGGATCTCGAGACCCTGGTTCTGGATATTACCCGCATTGATCGTCTGCGTGCTTGCACCACTTTCAACAGGAGTGGAGAGGGGCAGGATCTGGTTGAAAGAATTCTTTTTATACCAGGCCACGTCGAAGCCCAGGCGATTGTGGAAGAAGCGGATGTCGGTGCCGAATTCCAGTTCGCGGCTGCGTTCGGCAACCAGATTTGCGTTGCCCAGGTCCGAACCCTGGAAGGTGAATAGCTGCTGGTTAGAGTTGCCGGCGTTATTGAAAGTCCCGTTAGCTGAGTAGAATCCTCCGGTATTTGTATAATATGACACCGGGTATGATCCTGACCAACCCAGACTGGCCCTCAGCTTACCAAAAGACAGGATGGAATTTTTATTCTTGAATGAAGGCAGCTCCGTGAACGTCCAGGCCAGACCAACTGCCGGATAGGTCGCATAATCCTTGCCGTGACCGTCTCTGTAGGTCAGAGAAGAAATCCAGTCGTTACGAAGAGTAAAATTGGCCGTCAGCATATTCTTCCAGGTCAGATCGCCCATAATATAGACTGCGTCAGTCCGTTTTTTCAAATAGGGTGCGTCAACTTTTGTGTCATAGCCGGTTACTGTTATTTTCGGCGGGCTGACGGAATTGGCGATATTATAGAGCCCAGGCGCTAAGAGGCCGCCCTGTGTCTCAAGCTTGATATACTGTCCGCCCAACCTCCGGTAAGTTTCGCCCCCTGCGGATGCGTTCAGGGAGAAATCCTGTCCGAACTCCTTGGTATAATTCAGCAATCCCTGCACGCGTATATTCTGATAGCTGGTCTTTTGCAGGACGTAGCTGCCTCCGGAGAACCCCTTTCCGGTGCCGTTGACCGCTTCATCCGAAGAGGAATTGAAGGTATTGACATTGCTCCTGACCAAACCGGACAGGCCGGGAGCGAGCTTAATAGTCAGGTCGATGTTCGCCAGCAGATTGTTTTCCTTCTGAGTGCTGTTGTCCTGGTAGTAGTTCCACATCGTGTGCGCGAGATAGTAGGGATCGCCGCTGGGGCCGGTCTTCTGACCGCCGTTGACCGTGTCGATATAGTTGTTCTGCCACCAGGAGATCGGGGCATTGCGCGGCATAAAATACGTAAAGGCAAACAACGGGCTGTAGTTGCCACCCTGCCAGATGGGGTTCTTGATCGTGGACATCGTGTAGCTTACGCTGGCATCCATGGTAATGATGCCGCCGATCTTGTGAGATGCCCGCAGCGCAAAAGCGTCTCTTTGCAGCTTGTTGTTCGGCATGATGCTATTGTTCTGCAGGTCGGAGACTGAAAAACGATAGGTGCCGGTCTCATTACCGCCTTCTATAGCAAGGTTCGTGTTGATATATTTCCCGGTCTGGAAGAAGTCCAGCGGCTTGTTAGGGACCCAGGGCACCATCCGGCCATCGATGTCCTTGACCATATGCCCGTCGAACTTCGGTCCGAAGGACTGGTTGGCGTCGGGGGTATTGTAGATGCTGGCGTTCAGCGGGTCGACGATATCATTGCCGGCTGCGTCCTTGTCGAAAGTGGGTTTGATGCCACCGCCATAGGTATTCTGATAGTCGGGCAGCTTGTAGGCGTGGTCGAAGGACTCGGTATGCGTGAAGCTTATGCCAAGGTCTTTGCGGGCCTTTCCCTTTTTGGTGGTGATGAGCAGCACACCTGCCAGACCCTTGCTACCATACAGCGCCGTCGCTGCGGAACCTTTCAGTACGTTGATGCTTTCGTAGTCATCGGGGTTGAGGTCCTTGATGATATTTCCCATGTCGCGGTTCTGACCCCAGGAGTCGGCTCCCGTTGTACCGGGCTCGATCAGGATACCGTCGATGACGACCAGCGGCTGAGTATTCGAGCCCAGACTCGAGTTGCCACGGATCCGGATCTTGGCGCTGGAGGAAGGACCACCTGCCCCCTGGCCGATAAACACACCCGCAACCTTGCCCTGCAACGCAGTTACAAAATTGGCGTTGTTCGCGCGGGTGATCTCATCGCCCTTTATCTCAGTGACGGAATAAGGCACTTTCCTCACATTGGTCCGCGTACCGAAACCGGTAACGACGACCTCGTTCATCGACCTCGGATCGGGATGCATGACCACCGTAACCGAACCGCCGGTAATGGCTACAGTCTCTGTCAACAGGCCAACGCCGGAAAATACAAGACTGCCGCCCCTCGGAGCTGAAATTTTAAAAGATCCGAGCGCATCGGTAGACGTACCGCTCTTGTTGCCTTTGACCATAACGCTGATCCCGGAGATGGGATTCCCAACACTATCCCTCACGGTCCCGGAGACGGAAGCCCGTTCCTGCGCAAGTAGTGTTGTGCCCCACATGCTGCATAGCATGAAGAACAGTAAGAGAGCCTTTGACTTTCTCATCGACATGTAGTTTTGATTTAAGAAATTTAGTTTTGGTTGTTCCGTATGGCCATTCAATCGTTTTTGTATGGCTATTTATTCATCATTGCGTCTGCGCCGTGTTATGAGTCCTCCTTATTGTGCTTTTTTCATAATTGTCCATTACCAGCGCGGCGGCTCCGG
>Ga0193716_1000472_pt1 | contig 24424 bp, 22 predicted proteins | sample U2c1metaG_FD_145901 | JGI IMG/M metagenome (GOLD analysis project Ga0193716, IMG submission 145901) | Soil microbial communities from a riparian zone of the East river system, Colorado, United States - U2c1 | ecosystem: Environmental > Terrestrial > Soil > Riparian zone | place: USA: East River...
CGTTCGCCCATTCCGGGTACGCCGGGAAGTCCGCGATCACCGCCATGATGTCCTGCGGTGGCGCGTCGACCACGATGGACTGGGTGGACTCGTCGGCCATGCGGGGAGGTTACCCGGTCGTAGCCGTCACCAACGCAGCACGTAGGGCCGCTCGGTGCGTTGGAAGTGGCCGACGTTCGCGCACTCGGTCCGCGACACCCGCGTGCGGAGGGCGAGCGGTTGGTGCACGTGCCCGAACACAGCCCACCTCGGCTGCTGCTTCACGATCAGGTCGAGCAGCGCGGCGGAGCCGAACTCGGACCGCCGGGCGACCACGTCGTAGGTCAGCTCCGGCAGGTCGGGCGGGATGTGGCTGCACACCACGTCCACGTCCGACAGGCGCGCGACGCCCTCGGTGAAGTCGGCCTCGGTGCGCAGGTAGGGCCGGAACACCCCGCCGCGCCGCGGCGCCGTCCCGGGCGCCAGGAGCGCGCCGCCGACGAAGCCGAACCGCAGCCCGCCGAGCTCGACCACCTCGCCGTCGAGCACCTGGATCCCCTCGCGGGCGAACTCGGGCCACAGGTCGGGCACGTCGACGTTGCCCGGCGTGGCGTAGGTCGGCGCGGTCATCGCGGCGAACAGCTTGCCGTACTGCTCGCGGACCGCGTCCTCGATCACCCGGCCGGGGTCGCCGAGCCCGCTCCACAGCGCCCTGGCGAACGTGGGCAGGTCGGCAGGCCGCTCGCGCCGCAGCCGCGCGAACTCGGCCACCGTCGCCGCGCCGAACACCGCGCCGAGGATGCCGCCGCCGTGGTCGTGGTAGTCCACGAAGTCGATCAGGTCGCCGAGCACGAGCAGCGCGTCCGCGCCGTCCCCGGCCCTGGCCAGCGCCTCGGCGTTGCCGTGGACATCCGAAACCACGTGAACCCGCACAGCGCCTTTATAGCCCAGCGCGGTCCAGCGGCGGCGTACCCGGCGGTCGACCGTCCTCGAGCACGAACTTGAGGTCGAGCGCGACGCCCTTCGCCGCGCGCTGGCGGCGGCCGATCTCCTTCTGCGCCTGCCCCACCGTCCCCGGCGGGAAGTCCGCACGCAGGAAGTAGTGCAGCAACGTCCCGTCAAGCACCGGCTCGAGCCAGATCTCCATGGTGCCGACCAGCGCGCCGCGCACGGTCCACCGCAGACCCTCCGCGCCGCGGTCGGCGTACACCTCGAGCTCGAGGTCGGGCCAGAACCGGCGCCAGGCACGACGGTCGGCGAACGCGGCGGCGACCGAGCTGGGCGGCACGACCAGGAAGGTCTCGTCGATGACATCCACGGCAGGCACGCGGTGCAGCATGTCACGGCCTCGAAACGCGCCGCACGCACCGGCACGCTAGTTTTCCGGTGTGACCGACGAGGAAAGCCTGACCGACATGGTCTGGGCCAACGCGGAGCGGTTCGGGGGCACGATCGGGTTCCGGCGCCGGGCCGGCGGCTCCTGGATGGACGTGACCACCCGCGAGTTCGCGACGCAGGTGCTCCAACTGGCCAAGGGCATGATCGCGGCCGGGCTGCGCCCCGGCGACCGGATCGCGCTGCTGTCCGGCACCCGGTACGAGTGGTCGCTCTTCGACTTCGCGAGCTGGTTCGCCGGCTGCCAGACCGTGCCGATCGACGCGTCGGCGACCGCTGCGGAGGTCGAGTGGATCCTGTCCGACTCCGGCGCGTGCGCGGTCGTCGTCGAGACCGCGGCGCACCGCGAGACCGTCCGGCGGGTCGTGGACCGGCTGCCCGAGGTCGCGTGGGTGTGGCAGCTCGACGGCGGGGTGCACGAGGGTGACGAGGACGTGCCGGCGGCGGTCGACGAGCTGACCGCGCTCGGCAAGCAGATCTACGACGACCGCGCGCACGAGCGCAGGCTCGCGGTGCGGGCCGACGACGTCGCCACGGTCGTCTATCCGGACGGCGACCACCCGAAGCGGGTGGAGCTGACCCACGGTGACCTGCTCGCCGACGTGCGCGCGACGATCGCGGCGTACCCGCGTCTGCTGCGTGCCGGCAACTCGCTGCTCGTGCTGCTGCAGCTCGCGGACCTGCCGGCCCGGCTCATCTCGCTGTGCTGCGTGTACACCCGCACCACGCTCGGCCACGGCCCCGACACCGACGACCTGTTCACCGACCTCGGCGTGTTCCGGCCGAGGGTGATCGTGGCGGACACCGAGCTGCTCACGCGGTTCCACGACTCGGCGCGGGCCAAGGCGTACGCCGACGGCGCCATGTTCGTGTTCGACACGGCCGAGGCGGTCGCCATGGACTACGGCGCAAGGGGCGGCGCCGGCTCGCTCGCGCTGCGGCTCAAGCACGCCGTCGCCGACCGGGTCGTGTACCCGAAGCTGCGCGCGGCCTTCGGCGGCCGGTGCGTCGCGGCGCTCACGTCCGGCGACCCGCTGCCGGCGGATCGGATGAACTTCTTCGGTGGCATCGGCATCGACGTCCACGAACTGGCGAGCTCGCGAGCCGGCTGACTCCTCCCGTGCAGCGGATGTGTCGATCCGTGCAGCACGGCTTCCTCGTGGTCCCGCGCGGGCCGATCGTGGCTGTCATGGACAGCAGAGTGATCGCGCGTGAGGTCGCCGGGCAGCTGATCGCGCACCGCAACAAGCTCGCGGGCAAGGCGGCGGACGCGTACCAGGCGCACGCGGCGCTGGACCTGGCCGCGAAGACGGTGTCGCAGCACCACGCCGACCACAAGTCGACGGCGGCGACCGCGACCAGCCACTGGGACGGCGACAGCGCCGCGGGCTTCGACCGCAGGGCGAAGAAGTTGACCACCGCACTCGGGACGACGTCCGCCTCGGCCACCAAGGGCGCGGAGATCGTCGCGACGACCGCGGCCTCGCTCGACACGAACCACAAGGCGGTCGTGAACCTCGTCGAGGAGTACACGACGAAGGCGGCCGCGCTGCTCGACGGCGCGCGGGCCGTGCAGGGCGCCGGTTCGCGGGCGGCCGTGCTGAAGGCGGTCGGGCAGGTCGTCGACCTGGTGCGGACGTACACGAACGAGTCGACCACGCACCTGCGCACGGTGCAGCGGGAGATGAAGGACGCGGCGGCGGGGCTGCGCAAGCTCGAGCGCCGCGTCGAGCACGACGGCTTCGTCGACCCGGGGCACAAGAAGCAGCACACGGCACCCGCGCCGCGTCATGACGCCAAGGGCAAGGGCAAGGGGACCGGCGACCTCCAGAACAAGATCAAGAAGCTGGCGCAGGGGCAGCTCGGCTATCACGAGGGACCCGGCAACGCGAACAAGTACGGCCCCAAGGGCTACTGGTGCTCGAACTTCGCGACATGGGTGTGGCAGAAGTCGGGCGTCGACATCGGGATCCTGCCGTTCACCGGCGACGTCTACGACTGGGGTCGTGCGCACGATCTCGCGTACGGGAAGAACAGCCTCGACCAGGCGCGGCCGGGTGATGTGCTGCTGTTCGGCACCGGGCCGCAGAGCCCGACGACGAGCACGCACATCGGGATCGTGGAGAGCGTGGACGGCAACAAGGTGACGCTGATCGAGGGCAACTCGGCGGACAAGGTGCAGCGGGTGACACACACGCTGTCCAGTTCGACGTTCTACGGAGGAGTGCACCCGAAGTGACGGAGATCAAGGGGCACGCGGCGCACCGCGGCGTGGCGGTTTCTGTTCATCCCGGCGGTTCGCTGGCCGAGCTGACACTGTCGTCGGCGGCACTCGACCTCGGCGCGTCGGTGCTCGCGACGTCGGTCCTCGAGGCGGTCGCCGAGGCCACAGCCCTCGCGAACCAGCGGACGAAGCACGCGCTGCGGGAGGCCCTGGTCGGGCTGGACCTGACCGTGCTGGGACTCGACCAGTCCGAAACGCTGACCGAACGGGTCGAGTCGACCGTGCCGAACACCTGGCAGGCGTCGTGACCGACTACGAAGCGTGCAGCGTGGACGAGCTGATCGAGCTGGGCGCGGCCGCCGCGGACGGGGTCTTCGACCGACTCGGCGCCATCACGGCCACCGCGGCGGACGACGGCATCACGGTGCGCGTGAACCTGGAGGGCTGCCTCGTCGGGCTGGAGCTGTCGCCACACGCACTCGCCGCCGGCCCGGCCGCGCTCGCCGCGTCGATCTTCCGGCTCACCCAGGAGGCATCGGCGACGGCGCTGAACGCCGGCATCGAGGTGCTCGCTCCGGAGGTCGGCGCGGAGCTGACCGCGGAGCTGCGTGGGCTGGTCCTCCCCCCGCCGGCGCCAGAGCCTGCTGCCACTGCGCCGACCGCCGCGCCGCGCCGGCCGGTGGTCGAGGACGATTTCTCGACAGTCGAGAGCTGGGCCGTCCCGCACTGAGAGGCTTGGCCTCCGGCCCGGAGGCTTGGCCTCCGGCCCCGTTTTCCAGCCTAGCTGCGGGCACCGACAGTTCCGGCGCGCTGGGACGTGGTTGTCCACAGGCGTTCCGGTTGTCCACAGCGACCCGGCAACGCCCTGTTTCTGTCGGTGGTCGCCGGTAGCGTGGTTCGAGGGGGCCAGCGGCCACGCCAGGGGTTCGATCAACATCGTGGCTGCTGATGAGCGGTGGCCACCCCGGTGCGGTGGCCGCGTCCCGGGACCACTGCCCGGATGCTGGCGGCGAACGGCACCTCTGGGACATCGGTCATGCCGTGAAAGGCGCGTTGAGGGCACCCAGTGCCCTGAACGCGCCTTTCACGGCACGCCTGTCGGCCCCCCGACCCCCATCCACCCATCGGCTCTCACCGACAGCGGCCACACCCGCTGGTCAGAACGCGGAGCCGGCCAGCAGGCGGGACAGGCGGCGTGCCATGTCCGACCAGCGCCAGTGCCGGGAGACCCAGCGGCGGCCCGCCTCGCCCATCTCCGATGCCCACGTCGGGTCTGCGAGTAGGTCGGCGACGGAGGTCGCGATCGTGGTCAGGTCTCTGCCGTTGACCACGGAGCCGGTGACGCCGTCCAGGACGGTCTCCGGGGCGCCGCCGGAGTTCCCCGCGACCACCGGCAAACCGGACGCAGATGCCTCCAGATACACGATGCCGAGGCCCTCGACGTCCAGTCCACGGCCGTGTGTGCGGCACGGCATGGCGAACACGTCACCCGCGACGTAGTGCGCGGGCAGCTCCTCCTGCGGCACGCGCCCGGCGAACACCACATCCGACGCCACGTCCAACTGGGCCGCCAGCGACCGCAGCCGATCTTCGTACGGACCACCGCCGACCAGCAACAACGCCGCCTCCGGGACCCGCCTGCGGATGGCCGGCAGCGCCCGGATCAGCATGTCCTGCCCCTTGCGCGGCCACAGCCGGGACACGCACACGACGGTCGGCCGGTCGCCGAGGCCGTAGCGGGTCCGGATCTCCTTGCGGGCCGCGAAGTTCGGCTGGAACTGCTCGGTGTCCACCCCGGATGGCAGGTGCTCCAGCGCCGCCATCGGGCCGAACGCGGCCGCGAACCGGGACCGCGTGTACTTGCTGACGAACGTCACGACATCCGACGTCGAACCGATCCGGTGCAGCGCCTGCCGCGCGGCCGGCAGCATCGACCAGCCAACCTCGTGCCCGTGCGTGCTCGCGATCACCCGCCGCGCACCCGCGCCGCGCAGCGATGGCCCAAGCAAGGCGAGCGGGGCGGCCGCGCCGAACCACACGGTGTCGCAGCCCTCCGCACGCAGGATCTCCTTCGCCCTGCGCGCGACGCCCGGGGTCGGCAGCATCAGGCTCGACGGGTGGCGCACGACCGGGAACGGCTGCGCCGCGTCGAACTCGCGGGCCCCCTCCCACGCCGGCGCGTAGACGACCAGGTCGTCGTCGGGCAGCCGGGTCGCCAGCGCGTGCAGGTAGGACTGGATCCCACCGGGTCGCGGCGGGAAGTCGTTGGTCACCACCAGTGTCCGAGGCACCGGCAAACCCTACTTGAGCGCGTCCCGCAGGTAGGACTGCCAGCCCTCGATGAGCGCGGCACGGTCGCCGCCGAGCACCTCACGCAGCATGTCGTCGGTCTCGCTGGCCGACACCGGGCCCGCCGCGGCGAGCGTGCGGTACATCTCGATCAACGTCTTCTCGCCCCAGCGGTCCGCGACGTAGCGGGCGAGCGACCAGCTCTGTTGGTAGGCCAGGTCCAGGTCGGGGCCACGGGAGCGGAACGCGCGGTCCTCTGGCAGCGCCGATGGCCCGTCGCCCTGCCGGACCCGTTTGGCCAGGTCCGGCGCGCCCTCGGCGAGCGTGACGCCGCTGTCGCGGTAGCCGACGTAGTCCGCGAAGCCCTCCAGCAGCCACGTCGGCGAGCCGTCCACGGTGTCCGCCCGCGCCGCCAGGTGGGTGATCTCGTGGCGCAGCACCACCCGCAGCGACGCGATCGACAGCGCCCGCACGCCGGACGGGCTGAGCACCACCCGCTGGCCGGCGACCGTGCGGGTAGCGTTGTCGACCCGGTCGGCGACCGCGACCGCGACGACCGACTCGACCGGGAAGTCCGGGCCGACCAGCGCCCGCATCTCACCCGGCGAGTCCGGCAGCATCAGCGCCACCCGCTGCGACCACTTCGTCGGCCACAGCTCGCTGACCGCCTGCACGGACGGGTCCAGCTCGCGCACCAGGCGATCCACCATCGGCTGGCTGCCAGGGTGGCTCAGGATGATGCCGTGCTCGGTCGCGGTCACCACGGAGGGCGCGAAGTCCCACGGGCCCCGCCACGTGCGCCGGCCGAGGGTGTCGAGCGCGTTGTCCGAACGCAGATACCAGGCGTCGCCGTGGCGGGCGAACAGGTAGCCCATGGGCCGGTCGGTGGCGATGACGTCCCCGCCACGCAGCGCGTACCGCAGGTCGACGGCGGGGGCCCACAGCTCGTCGGACGGCGTCGCGGTCACCCGGTCCGGCAGCTCGGTGACGTCGAGGGCGTCGTCGGCGTGGAGCCGGTAGCTCCACTCGTCGAACGGCACGCCGGCCAGGTTCTCGAAGAGCCGACGCTGGTTCCCGACGAAGCTGTCGTCGGCGGTCGGGTCGACGGTGGCGAGGAACGCCGGCTCGTCGCGGTTCGCCACGGCCAGCGCGCGGCGGTGCAACAGGTCGGTGACGGCGTCGGTGCGGGTGGCCTCGGCGTGGTCGACCGGCGGGGCCGGGCTGACCGCGCCCATCGGCTGACCGGGACCGGCAGCCGGCCCCGACGCCGGCTCGCCGGCGGGCAACGACACGAGCGTGAGCCCACCAAGGACGGCGACGACGACCGCCGCGCCGAGCCAGGTCCGGATCTCCGCCCTCCGCTGCACGGTGCTGATGCTATGCGGAAAAACTTCTCGGGGCCGACGCGAAACGCGCCGGCCCCGAGGAGTTCGATCTCTGTCGACGTCAGCCGGTGATACGCCTGGCGCCGAGGTAGTCGCTACCACCGCCACTCGTCGCGGCGCCCGTCTTGACGGGCGTGCCCGACGTGGACGCGTGGACGAGCTGGCCGTCGCCGACGTACATGGCGACGTGGTGGATCGAACCCGGGCTGCTGCCGTAGAACAGCAGGTCACCCGGCATGAACTGACCATCCGTGACTGCCTTGCCGTAGCCGTACTGGCCACGGCTCGAGTGCGGCAGGCTGACGCCGACCTGCTTGTAGGCCCACATCGTGAGGCCGGAGCAGTCGTAGTTGTTCGGACCGGCAGCGCCCCAGACGTACATCTTGCCGCGCTGGGACATGGCGGCCTTGGCCGCCTCGCCACCAGCACCTGGGAAACCGAGATAGACGCTGTTGTCGTCCGAACCAGCCAGGGTGCTCTTGTCCGCGCCGGACAGCTCGTTGTAGGCCTTCTTGACCTGATCGATCTGAGCGTCCAGATCGGTCTTGGTCTGCGTGACCTTGTCGGTGAGCTGCTGGGCCGCCGTCGTCGCGTCCTGTGCGCGCTTCTGGGCGTCCGCGGCCTTGCCCTGGGCGTCCGCTGCCATGTTCACCGCACCGGTGAGCTTGGACAGCGCCTCCTCGTTGTCGGAGGCGATGACGCCGAGCGCCGAAGCGCGCTCAAGGAAGTCCTCCGCCGAGGACCCCGTGAGCAGGGCGGACAGCTTGTTGAACCGCGCACCCTGGAAGGACGCGCTGGTCAGGTTGTCGACCTGACCCCGGAAGGCCTCCTCGTCGGCAGCGGCCTGGGCCTGCGCGGCCTGTGCCGCGTTCAGGTCCGTGGTGGCCTGGGCCAACGCGGCGTTCTTCGTGTCGAGGTCGGTCTTCGCGGCCAGCAGATCCTCGTTCACCTGCTCGGACTGCGCGGTTAGCTGCTGGTACTGAGCGAGTGCCTCCGATGCGTTGCTCGGTGGCGGGGGCTGCTGATGGGCGGGGGGGATTGCGAACGCCGGCGCTGGGACGAGGGTCAACAGAGCCGCTGCGGCGGTGACACTCAACCCGGCACGGAATCCGCGCTTCGTTCGTTGCGACGCCACGTCGCGCGTGTCTCCCTTACATCCGAACCGCCGACCGGGCGGAGCTTGACAATGGACTACCGCAACAGCGGTCGTCCTTCGTCAGTGCGCTCCACCCACCGTGGGGGAATCCGGTCCAGCCCCCCGACAAGGCTGACTTCGGCGGCGATCTCGCGTAGTCGCCTCGGGGTGGGCCACTGTCGGCCGCGAGATCTCGGACAGGTTACGAAACGTGAGCCGATGCGTCTACCTGGCCCACCGAAAAAATTGGTTCGGACCCCCTCGGACACCAATGGAGCAGTGGTAACTCCGATCTGTGACTACGACAACACCTGAGTTCACCGGCTTGTGTCATGGTCGGTACGCCGCTCGGCGACGCAGGTCGACCACTCGGCGACCAGCGTTTTCGGCCGCGCGTGTCACGCGGTCTTGTCGATCGACTCGAGCCGCAGCCTGGGCACTATCCCGGCGCGCCCGAGAGCGTCGATGGCACGCTGCTCGGACACGTCCAGCTCCACGTTCGGCGGCGCCCCAGCAACACGCTGACGACACAGTCGCCACAGGCCAGACCCCGCACCACGCAGCTGTCGCAATCGATGATCATCCCGGGCTCCCCACGTCGTTTCGACCTCATACGGCGGAGGTTATGCGACAGCACCGACAATTTCGGGGTTCGCCCAGGTCAGCGCCCACTTCTGGACGCATTTCGGCACGCTGGGAACCCCGCTTCCCGACCGTCTCCCCGCCGCGCGGCGGGTTTAGCGGAACACCCGAGGAATCCGGCGGGAATCGAATCCGCTCCCCCGTCGGAGAGGACGGCCGCGCGGCGGGAAACCGGCCCCGAGAAAGCACGGAATCGGCCGCTTCCGGCCATGCCGGGGCGGCGCGCACCCTCGACCACCCGCACCGCAGCTCACCGACCGCCCGTCGCCTTCCGGCGACAAGCTCAGGATCCGGTGAACTCCCAGTGCCACGGCTCCTCACGGCCCGCACCGGGCCGCGCCCACGGCGGGTTCGACCAGCCGAACACCGGCGCGTTCGCCGCCAGCCACGTGTACTGCGCCGAACCGAACGACTGCGCGCCGCCGCACAGGTCCACGGCGAGGCCCCACCCGTGGTTGCTCGTGCCGGGGACCGCGGCGAGCGCCGGCTTCTGTCCGTACAGGCGGATCTGCGACTCGAACGTCCGGTAGGAGTCGGTGACGCACAGCCGCTGCCCGAACGCCTCCCCGTACGCCTGGTCGAGTGCCCCGAAGGCCGCCGCCGCGTCGCAGCGGAGCAGGTGCGCACCGACGCCGAGCTGGCACAACGCCGTCCGCGGGATGAAACCGTTCGGGTAGCCGCCCCACGCGCCGGCCGCCTCCCCTGCCGCACGCGGCGGCACCGTGACACCGCCGCACCGCCACGCGAGACCGCCGTCGGTCGCCTTCGGCACCGCGCGAGCGGGCACCTTCGACAGCGCGGGCCTGGCGAACCCCAGCACGTCGGCCGGCAGATCGGTCACCACGACCCCGGCGAGCCGCGCGTCGGCCGTCAGCATGGTCCGACCGTCCAGCACGATCCCGACGCCCTGCGTGCCGTACCGCTCCGGCCCGAGGAACACCAGGTCACCGGGCTGCGCGTCGGCTCGCGGGATCGGGGCGAGCACCGCGAACTGGTCCGCGACCCCGGCCGGCGCCGCGTCGCCGTACACCGCGCGCACGAGCCCGTCGCACGAGTACGCCGTCGGCCCGACACCGCCCTGACCAGGCACGTACGGCCTGCCCAGCGCCCCGACGGCCGCCGTGACCGCCGCGACCGTCTCGGCCGGCAGCACCAGCAGCCGCTCGCCGGACGGCAGGAGCCGCTGTGCCGCGCCGCCCTGCGCCAGTGCGGTCAGACCGGCCGGCAGCCGGTTCGGGTCCCGCAGGTCACGGGCCGGTGGCGGGATCACCCCGGACGCGCTCAGCCGGTCGAGATAGGCCTGCCAGTTGCCGGCGGTCGTCGTGTTGCGCCGCTGCTGCGCCTGCTGCTGCTCGACCACGGCCGCGTTGGTGTCGGCCACGATCCCGCGCAGCTCAGAGGACACGGCGGCGGCCCGGTTGCTCGCGTCGGAGCCGCGTCGGTCCAGGTCGGCCTTGCGCAGGCCCGCGGCGTCCTCGCTGGCCTGCGCGGTCGACTCGGCCCGCGCCGCGGCGCGCTGCCTGCGCACGGCGCCCGCGAGCCGCTCGTCCTGGTCGGCACGCAGGCGGTCAAGCAGGCCGGCGCCGTCGAGGAACTCGCTCGGGTCACCCGCCGACAACAGGGCACGCAGTTCGGCGGGCTGTGCCAGCGACGAGAACACGGCGGCCGAGTACGTGTCCACGTCCGACTGCTGCTCGGCGACCACCTCGTCGGCGGCCGCCCGCTCGGCCCGTGCCGTGTCCGCGACGCCGGTCGCGTCGGTCAGCTCCCGCTCGGCGGCGTGGATCTGCCCGGCAAGGTCGGTCAGCTCCCGCTGGACGTCACCCGCGGTGCGTTGGAGCCGGGCGACCTCGGGATCGGCGAACGCGGCGCCCGGCCGCGGGTCGGTCGACGCGCCGGGCGGACCGCCCTCGACGGGCTGCGCGGCCGTGACCGCCGGGGTGGCGAGCAGGACGGCGCAGGCCACCAGTGCGACCGCACCGCGCACGTCCACCTCCGTTGGCTATCCCTACCGCGTACAACGAGGAGGCGATCCGTCAGCTACGGCCGATACGCGCGATCAGGACCGCGGACGGGACCGGGTGCGCGCCGCGCCTGCGCACCGAGTCGGCGACCGCGCGGTCGGAGGTGACCACGATCACCGGCCGCCCCTCCGGCTCCGCGGTCACGAGCGCGCGGATCACGTCGTCCGCGAGCACGCCGGGATCGCTGAACAGCACCCGCACGCCTCGCGGCGCGGTCGTCGGCACGGCGACCACGCCCGCGCCGTCGAACACGAGCGTCACCTCGGCCGACGTGCGCGCCGCGAGTGCCGCAAGCTGCCGGATCAGTCGTTCGCGCTGGTCGGAGAGGGACAGCTCGGGGTAACCGGTCTTGGTGACGTTGTAGCCGTCCACGACCACGTGCACCGACGGCAGCGACAGCAGCCGTTCGAGCGCCTGGGGGTCCTCGACGCGACTGACCGCGCCGTGCGCCGCGGTGGCGCCCCGCACCAGGTCGGCCGGCCGCGGCCCGGACCCGCCGAGCGCCAGCTCACGGCGCAGCCCGGTGACCGCGCCGTCCAACGTGTCCACCAGCAGCGCGAGCCGGACCTCGTCGGCCTGCCGGGCCTCCCGAGCCGACTGCCGCGCGATGTCCGCGTCCGACTCGGCCCGCTCCGCGCGGGCGCGCTCGGTCTCGGCACGCTCCCGCTCGCGGTCCCGCTGGTCGGTCAACACGGCCACCTCGGCCGTCGCCTCGGCGCGGATCCGCTCGATCTCGGTGCCGGCCCGGTCGGCCTCGTCGCGTGCCGTGCGTACCCGGACGCCCTGTTCCCGCAGACGTTTGCGCAGCCGTTCGAGCTCGACCTCGCCCTCCCCGCGGACCCGGTCCACCGCACCCTGCACCGAGTCCAGCTCGCCCCGCAGCTTCGCGAGCTCGGTCTCGGCCCGCTCGGCCCGCACCATCGCGGAGTCCCGCTGCGCACGCAGGCCTGCGTCCGACGCGCGGCGCGCGACCAGCTCCAGGTAGTGCGGGGCGGCGTCCTCGCCGAGCAGGACGGCCGCCGAGGCGACCGCGGTCGGGTCGTCGCCGGTCAGGTCCAGCGTCGCGGGCCGGTGCTCGCGGCACCACTCGACGACCGCCGTGCGGAAGGCGACCGAGTCACGCAGGCTCGCGATGATCGCGCCGGCGCCGAGCCGCGCCCGCTTGGCAGGGGTGAACCTGGCGACCGCGCGCAGCTGTTGGGGCACGTCCACCTTGGGCAACGCGCCGAGCGCCTCGGCGCCCAGCTCCGCGATGCGGGTACGGACCGCGTCCGGCAGCGCCGTCCAGTCCACAGTGGACCGCGCCGTCCCTTCGTCGGGCACGTCCTCGTCGCCGTCCGGCCCGGACGGCTCGTGCGGGACGGGGTCGACCGGTCCCACCGGTTGGATGGACGGTGCCATCCCAACAGGCTAGTCGGCTGGTCGCGGAGCCACCGACCGGCTTTTGTCGGTGCCCTGGTCTAGCTTCCCGGGCATGACGAATCCGGCGGCGGGCGCCCAGCTCGCGTTCGACGAGCTGGGCACCCCGTTGCGCTCCACCACCTTCGTCGTGTTCGACCTGGAGACCACCGGGGTCAGCGACGAGGACACGATCACCGAGTTCGGCGCGGTGAAGGTGCGCGGCGGCGAGGTGCTCGGCGAGTTCGCGACGCTCGTGGACCCCGGTCGCGGAATTCCGCGGGAAGTGGTGTCCCTGACCGGGATCACCGACGCGATGGTGTACGCCGCGCCCCGTCTGGACGCGGTCTTACCGGCGTTCCTGGAGTTCATCAGCGGTGCGGTGCTCGTGGCGCACAACGCCGGGTTCGACACCAACTTCGCCCGCAAGGCGTGCGAGCGGCACGGCTACCGCTGGCCCAAACCGGCGGTGGTGTGCACGGTCAAGCTCGCCAGACGGGTGCTGACCAGGGACGAGGCCCCGAGCTGCCGGCTGTCCGCGCTCGCGCAGCTCCTCGGCTCCAGCACCTACCCCAACCACCGGGCGCTGTCGGACGCGCGGGCGACCGTCGACGTCTTCCACACCCTGCTCGAGCGGGTGGGCAACCTCGGCGTGCACACGCTCGAGGAGCTGCGCGACTACATCCCGGACGTCACACCGGAGCAGCGGCGCAAGCGGTCCATGGCCGCGCACCTGCCGAACGAGCCGGGGGTGTACCTGTTCCGGGGGCCGAGCGAGGAGGTGCTGTACGTCGGCACCGCGGTCGACCTGCGCAGGCGGGTGCGGCAGTACTTCACGGCGAGCGAGACGCGGCGGCGGCTGCGCGAGATGGTCGCGCTCGCGGTGCGCGTGGACCACGTCGTGTGCGCGCACTCGCTGGAGGCGCAGGTGCGGGAGCTGCGGCTGCTGTCGGCGCACAAGCCGGCGTACAACCGGCGGTCGAAGAACCCGAAGCAGGCGTGGTGGGTGACGCTCACCGACGAGGCGTTCCCCCGGCTGTCGCTGGTGCGGTTGCCGCGCGACGGCGCGCTCGGGCCGTTCCGGTCGCGGGGGCTCGCGGAGGACGCCATGGTGGCGTTGCAGGACGCGACGGGCATCCGGCCGTGCACGGTGCGGATCCCGGCGCAGCGTGCGTCGGCGCAGCCGTGCGCGCTCGCCGAGCTACACCGGTGCGCGGCGCCGTGCGCGGGCCGGCAGAGCGTCGTCGAGTACCTGCCGTCGGTGTCGGCGTTCGACACGCTGATCGCTGGGCAGCGGCTCGACCCGTTGCGGATGCTGGAGCGGCGGCTGCGGGAACACTCGGCGGCCCAACGGTTCGAGCAGCCGCCGTTCGACCGCGACCGGCTCAGCGTCCTCGTGCGCGCGCTCGACCGGGGTCAGCGGCTGGCCGCGCTCGCCGCCGTGCCGGAGCTGATCGCCGCGCGGCCGGACGGCAAGGGCGGCTGGGAGTTCGCGGTGGTGCGGCACGGCAGGCTGGCGTCGGCGGGGGTCGCGCCGCGCGGGGTGCCGCCGATGCCGGTGGTCGACATGCTCGCCGCGGCCGCCGAGACGGTGTTACCCGGCGAGGGCCCGTTACGCGGCGCGCCCGCCGAGGAGGTGGGGATCGTGCTGCGGTGGCTGGATCGCCCCGGCACCCGGATGGTTCGATGCTCACAGCCATGGACCGAGCCGGCCATGGCGGCCGCGAGCTGGCGTGGTTGGCTCACCAGAGCCGATGCGGCACGCAGCACGGAGGTGCGCGAGTGGGCGACCCGTTCGACGTGACCGCGGCTGGACAGTTCGACGGCTCGGGGTGGACATCAGTGACGGTGACCAGGTGACCAAGTTCGACGTGATCGCGGCTGGACAGTTCGACGGCTCGGGGTGGACATCGATGACGGTGACCAGATGACCAAGTTCGACGTGATCGCGGCTGGACAGTTCGACGGCTCGGGGTGGACATCAGTGACGGTGACCAGATGACCAAGTTCGACGTGATCGCGATGGGACGGCTCGGGGTGGACATCTACCCGCAGCAGATCGGGGTCGGTCTCGCGGACGTGGACACGTTCGCGAAGTACCTCGGCGGTACGGCGGGCAACGTGGCGGTGGCCGCCGCGCGGCACGGCAGATCGGTGGCGCTGGTACGCCGAACCGGCGAGGACCCGTTCGGGGAGTACCTGCACCGCGCGCTGCGGGAGTTCGGCGTCGACGACCGGTACGTCACCGGCGTGCCGGACCTGCCGACGCCGGTGACCTTCTGCGAGATCTTCCCGCCGGACGACTTCCCCATCTACTTCTACCGCTTCCCCAAGGCGCCGGACCTGGTGATCCACGAGCACGAGCTGGACGTGGCCGCGATCCGGTCGGCGCGGATCCTGTGGGTCACCACCACCGGTCTGTGCCAGGAGCCGAGCCGGTCCGCCACCCTTGCCGCGCTGCGGGCCCGCGAACCCGGCACGCTGACGGTGCTCGATCTCGACTACCGGCCGGTGTTCTGGTCCTCCCGCGAGGAGGCAACGCACTGGGTTCAGAAAGCGCTTCCGCACGTCACGGTGACCGTCGGCAACCTCGACGAGTGCGAGACGGCGGTCGGCGTCCGCGAGCCGCACGCGGCGGCGAAAGCGTTGCGCGACAAGGGAGTCACACTGGCTGTGGTGAAGCAGGGTCCGGACGGGGTACTGGCCGTCGACGACACCGGCTCGGTCGAGGTGCCGCCGGTGCCGGTCGAGGTGGTCAACGGTCTCGGCGCGGGCGACGCGTTCGGCGGCGCGCTGTGCCACGGCCTGTTGTCCGGTTGGGACACCAAGCGGATCATGCGGTTCGCCAACGCGGCGGGCGCGATCGTCGCGTCCCGGCTGTCGTGCTCGGCGGCGATGCCCACCACGGCCGAGGTCGACGCGGCGGTGACCGATGCCGGCTGAGTGGCCGTCCACAGAGGTGCTGGAGTCGACGTTGCGGGACATCACCGACACCCGTGCGCGGCGGCCGGAGACGATCGCCGAGCTGGCCGGCGCCCGCACCCGGCGCGCGTCGCCGCTCGGCGAGCGCGGCAAGGCGTTGATCATCGCGGCGGACCACCCGGCGCGTGGGTCGCTGCGGGCCGGCTCGGACCCGCTCGCCATGGCCGACCGGGCCGACCTGCTGATGCGGCTGTGCGTCGCGCTGGCCCGGCCCGGGGTCACCGGTGTGCTCGGCACCGCCGACATCCTCGAGGACCTGCTGCTGCTCGGCGCGCTGCACGACCGCAGCGTGTTCGGCTCGATGAACCGCGGCGGTCTGGCGGGCGCGAGCTTCGAGCTGGACGACCGGTTCACCGGCTACGACGTCACGTCGATACTCCGGTCCGGTTTCGACGGCGGCAAGATGCTGCTGCGGATAGACCTGTCCGACGACCGGACCGCGCCGACGCTCGAGGCGTGCGCGCGGGCCGTCGGCGCACTGGCGGACGAGCGGCTGATCGCGATGGTCGAGCCGTTCATGTCACGCCGCACCGACGGCCGCCTGCACAACGACCTGTCCGTGCCGGCGGCGACCACGGCCGTCGCGGTCGCGGCCGGGCTGGGCGCCACCTCGGCGTACACGTGGCTGAAGGTGCCGGTGATCGGCGACGGTGGCGAGGACATGGCGCGGGTGCTCGCCGCGTCGACGCTGCCGACGCTGTTGCTCGGCGGCGAGGTCGCCGCTGACCAGGACGCCACGTACGCCCGCTGGTCGGCCGCGCTGCGGCTGCCGACCGTGCGGGGGCTGGTAGTGGGCCGGTCGCTGCTGTACCCGCCCGACGGTGACGTCGCGGCGGCCGTCGACACGGCCGCGGGGCTGCTGTGAACCACGTGCTCGTCTCACCGGACTCGGCGGGCTGGACGTACTGCGGGCTGACCGTCTTCACACTGGCGCCCGGTGAGTCCCGGGAGGTGGCGACCGGCTCGGCGGAGACGCTGGTGCTGCCGCTGTCGGGCGGCTGCACGGTGACGGTCGACGACCACGTCTTCGACGTGACCGGTCGGCCGTCGGTCTTCTCGGCGACCACCGACTTCGTGTACCTGCCCCGCGACGCGACCGCCCAGGTGTCCAGTGTGGACGGTGCCAAGCTGGCACTGCCGTCGGCGGTGTGCGAGCGGCGGCTGCCGGCCCGGCACGTGCCGGCGGCGGACACCCCCGTGGAGCTGCGCGGCGCGGGCCGGTGCAGCAGGCAGGTCAACAACTTCTGCACACCCGCCGCATTCGAGGCGGACAAGCTGATCGCGTGCGAGGTCCTCACGCCGGGCGGCAACTGGTCCTCCTACCCGCCGCACAAGCACGACGAGGTCGGCGAGCACGAGTGCGAGCTGGAGGAGATCTACTACTTCGAGGTCGCCGGCGGCGGCATGGGCTACCAGCGGGTGTACGGCACCGAAGAACGCCCGATCGACGTGCTGACGGAGGTCCGCACCGACGACGTGGTCCTGATCCCGCACGGCTGGCACGGTCCGTCGATGGCGACGCCGGGCTACGACCTGTACTACCTGAACGTCATGGCGGGTCCCGGTACCGAACGCCAGTGGCTGATCAGCGACGACCCCGCACACGGCTGGATCCGGGAGACATGGGAGTCGGAGCAACTGGACGAACGGCTGCCGTTCTACCGCTGACCGTCCACTACTCCTTTTGTGCACCGTGGTAACGGATTGCCGCGTTGGACGACCCTCATGAAGGCGAAAACATCGCCGCCGCGGCCGGTCGAACAAAGCGGCCGTGCCCGAACTCGAAAGGCTCAAGCATGAGCGGACCGCTCTTGTTGCGAAGACTCGCAGGCGTCGCCACCGTTGCCACCATCGCCTACACCTACCACGAGTTCGACCGTATCGCGCGCGTGCGCACCCACCCGATGCCCAAAGCCGATTTCGCGAAGCTGAGCCTCGGCGCAAACCTGATGAAGTGGGGCGACCTCAAGAAACCGACGGTTTCAGTCGTCGAAGTGACCGCGGAACCCCAGAAGATTCTCCAGCTCACGGAACTCGCCTTCGAGCGCGGCACCACCCTCGAACCGGAAATGCAGGGCTGGACCGAATTCCTGACCGGCGAGGCGTACCACGCATACCAGCATTTCACCCGCGCACATCCGGTGCCGGCGATGTTCCAGTCGCTGTTCGCCGATACGACCAGCTACCTGCCGTTGCGCGGCCTGCTGTCGCTGTTCCCGCTGTTCGGCGGTGAGGTGCCCTCGGTGCCGAAGTTGACCGACAACCTGGTCGACGACTACGGCATCGGCGCGCTCTCGCCGAGCGAGGAGTACGCACACGACCAGGCGATCGTCGAGTTCCGCACGTCCCGGATGAAGAGCAACGCTCCGCTGAGCGGCCCGATCGCACTGGGAAATGTCTTCGTCACGGCAAGCAACTGCGGGATCGTGTCGAACGAACGCTACGTCGTGCGGTACGCGCTGATGAACACCACCGACCTGCACGCGCTGGACGGCCGCGTGATGTGGGTGCTCGCCTACGACAAGACGGCCTGCACCACCATGTTCTTCGCGGTGGGCGCCGGACAGCACAGCCTGCCGTTCCTCGACCGGATGAACAACCACACGGCCGGGCTGGTCTTCTCCGTGATGCACCACAGCTTCGCCAAGATGCTCAAGGTGGCCGAGAAGAGCGGTGGCATGAAGCGCCTCACCGACGGAGTCTCCGAGTTCGCGCTGTCCAAGGAGCAGCTACTCGCCGAAGGCGACAAGGACCTCGGTCGCCGTCGCGGGATGGCCGGGGCATTCGACGGGTTCAGCCGGATGGTCGCCCTGATGCGTCAGATGGGTGGCATGGACGTGGTCGACGTCCCCCCGAGCCCCGAGACCGGCGATCAGGACGGGTTGGCGCTGGTCGCGCCGAAGGATCTGTAGAACGCGTGCACCGGCGTCGCGGTCGCGACGCCGGTGCCGTCATACCGCTCAGAAACGGCCCGCGAACAGCAGTTCCGCCACGTGCGTGATCGTCTCTTTGCCGGTGTCGTAGCCGCCCTCGCCGCGGAGGTTGTTCATGACCGCCAGCGTGTAGCGTTCGCCGTCGCCCACGAAGCCGACCGTGTTCATCACCCAGCCGCCCTCTTCTTCTGACCAGCCGTTCTTGTTGCCGGGCCGCGCGGCGGGGCCGGCGCCCCACACGCCCCACTGCTGGTTCGGGTCGACGGAGCGCATCTCGCCAAGGATGTAGCTTCGCTCGTCGCCGGGCAGCTCGGTCAGCACGTAGTGGATCAGCCGGTCCAGGTCCTCCGGCGTGCACTTCTGGAAACCCCAGTACGGGTAGTAGTTCGTGTAGCCCTTCTGCGGCTGCAGCGACGTCAACCCGTACGCGGGGAAGTGGTTGTTGTACGTCATATGGTCGTCGCCGGCATAGCGGAACCACAGCGTGTCCGCGGCGTTGTCATCCGAGCTGTGGAGCATGGCCTTGATCAGGCCGCGGTCCTCGGACGTGAGGGTGATCTCACCGGACCTGTTGCGGTTGAAGAGATCCACGACCATCGCGAGCTTGATGGTCGACGCGGTCCACGTCAGGTCGGCGGAGTGGTCGTTGTGCCACACGGCGCCGGTCTGCTGGTCGTGCAGGACCACGCCCGCGGTGCCGGGCCGCGAGTCCAGGTACGCCTGCACCGCGCCGAAGCGGCGCTGGAAGTCGCAGTCGAAGCCGGAGTCGGGCAGCGGGCAGTCCTCTTCGGTGGCGGGTGGCGGCGCGGGTGCGGTGGTCGTCGTGGTGGGCACCGGCACCGACGAGGTGGGTGCGGGAGCCGACGACGACCGGTCGGACAGCCGCGCCGTCGCGAGATGAGTGGCCGGCGAGCCGCAGCCGGCAACGCCGATGGCGGCCGCCGCGACAGTCGCGGCGGCCGCCAGTAACCGGCGTCGAGAGATCAAATCTTCTTGCTCGGGTCGTTCTGGGACTTCGCGACGGCGGTGCCGGCCTCGGTCTCACCCGACTCCAGCTCCGCGCCGTGGCCGTGCTGCGCGGCACGGGCCTTGGCCAGCGCGGCCGTCTCCGCCGGCGGGTCGGGCCGCAGCAGCGACCCGGCGACCGGCTCGCCGGCCATGCCCAGCTTGTTCATCTTCTTCGGCACCGGCGCGCCCTGGTACTCGAGCGGGATCGGGTGGCCGTGCTCGTCCACCGGGCCGAGCGGCTGGTGGACCTCGATGAACTCGCCGTGCGGCAGCCGCTTGATGATGCCGGTCTCGACACCGTGCTCCAGCACCAACCGGTCGGACCGCTGCAGCCCGAGACACAGGCGGTACGTGATCGCGTACGCCAGCGGCGGCAGCACCAGCAACCCGATGCGGCCCATCCACGTGGTCGCGTTCAGCGAGATGTCGAACTTGTCGGCGAGCACATCGTTCGCGGCGGACAGCAGCGACACCATGAAGTAGGTGATCGCCATGACGCCGAGGCTGGTGCGCACCGGCACGTCCCGAGGTCGCTGCAGCAGGTTGTGATGCGCGTAGTCCTTTGTGAACTTCCGTTCTATCCATGGATAGACGGCGGCGATGCCGGTGAGCATCGGCAGCCCGGCCATGAAGGGGAAGAACGCGGCGGGAATCGTGTAGTTCCCGAGGTAGACCTCCCACGCGGGCCACAGTCGGACCAGACCGTCGGTCCACGCCATATACCAGTCCGGCACGGTGCCCGAGGACACCTGCGCCGCCGAGAACGGCCCGAAGTTCCACACCGGGTTGATCTGGAACAGACCACCGAGCAGCGCGGTGACGCCGATGACCACGGCCGTGAAACCACCGGCCTTGAGGGCGAACGTCGGCATGATGCGAACGCCGACGACGTTGGTCTCCTTGCGCCGCACACCAGGGAACTGAGTGTGCTTCTGATACCACACCAGACCGACGTGCACGCCGATCAACGCCAGCAGAATGCCCGGGATCAACAGGATGTGCAGCGTGTAGAGACGTGGGATGACCTCGTTGCCGGGGAACTCGCTACCGAACAGCAACCAGTTCGCCCACGTACCGATCACCGGGATCGACATCGTCAGACCGGAGGTGATCCGCAGTCCGGCGCCCGAGAGCAGGTCGTCCGGCAGCGAGTAACCGAACAGACCCTCAAGGCAGCCCAGCATGAAGATCAGGATGCCGATGATCCAGTTGATCTCACGCGGCTTGCGGAACGCCCCGGTGAAGAACGTGCGGAACATGTGCACCGTCAGCGACAGCATGAACAGCAACGCCGACCAGTGGTGCACCTGACGCACGAACAACCCACCACGTACATCGAACGTGATGTACAACGTGGACTCGTACGCCCGCGACATCTCCAGGCCACGCAGGTTCGCGAACGACCCCTGGTAGGTGACCTCGGCCATCGACGGGTCGAAGAACAGCCCGAGGTACGTGCCGGACAGCAGCAGCACGATGAAGCTGTACAACGCGATCTCGCCGAGCAGGAACGACCAGTGCGTCGGGAAGACCTTGTTGAGCTGCCGCCGCATACCACCGGCCAGGTGGTACCGGTCGTCGGCCCACTTCGCCGCTCCGCCGGCCGCGCGCAGTACGACGTTGTCCGGCTTCGTCGGCGTGGTGATACCGCTCATGATTTCCGCTCCCAATACGCGGGGCCGATCGGTTCGATGAAGTCACCGGTCGAGATGAAGTACCCGGTCTCCTCGTCCACCGTGATCGGCAGCTGCGCGAGCTTGCGGGTGGCCGGGCCGAAGACCGGCTTCGCGTACTGCAGCGCGTCGAACTGGGACTGGTGACATGGACACAGAATACGGTTGCTGCGCTGCTCGTAAAGCGAGGTCGGGCAGCCGACGTGGCTGCAGATCTTCGTGTAGGCGTAGTAGTCGCCGTAGTTGAAGTCTTCCTGGCCCTCGTGCTTGACCACCCTGGCCGCGTCCTGCGGGCGCAGCCGGATCAGCATCACGGGGCTGTCGCCGCGCTTGAAGACCTTGATCAGCGCCTCGTGGTCCTCGCGCTCCGACTCCCGGAACGGGAACACCGTCTCCATGGAGCCTGCGTCGAGGTCCTCCGGCCGCACCAGCGAGATCTCCTCCGCGTGCCCGGTGGCCCTGCGCAGGAAGACCTTCTCGTCCTTGCTGGTGTGCAGCCACGGCGTGTGCAGCAGGCCGTCCTTGTTGGCCGACTGGGCGTGCGGGTTGCGCAGCAGGCTGCCGAGCGGCAGCGCGGTGAGCGCGAGTCCGAGCACGCCGCCACCGAACGCGAGCGACCGCTTGATCAGCGGCCGGCGGGCGATCGTGCTGCGGTTACCGGCGTCGGCCAGGTTGGCGAGGATCGTGGCCTTGTCGAGCTCGTTCGAGCCGCCGTCGTGCCGCTGCTGGATCGCGACCTCGTGCGGGACGAACCGCCGCGTGTAGGTCAGCACGCCGATGCCGACGCAGAGGATCGCGAGCCCCAGCGTGAGGCCGATGACCGGCGTGTACAGCGAGTACATGACGTGGCCCGGCTCGTTGTACGCCTTGTACTTGGCCGGCCAGAAGATGAACGCGGCGACGAACGCCAGGCCGGTCAGCCCGGACATCGCGAACCAGAACGCGACCTGGCGCTCCGCCCGCTTCTCCGCCCTGGTGCCCTTGACCGGCCACGGGTCCGGGTACTCGACCAGCTCGACCCCGTCGAGCTTGTTGCCGAGCTCGACCAACTGGTCCCGGTCCATCTGACCGAGCTCTTCGTCGCTCGGCAGGTCCTCCGGCTTGTCCGTGCTCATGCTTTGGCCCCGATCCACAACGTGACGCCGAGCAAGGCGACGATCCCCACGACAAACGCGATGAAGCCCTCCGACTGCGGACCGAGACCGCCGATCGGACTACCACCCGGGTTGTTGTTGCCGTCCGTCACCGACTTGACGTAAGCGATGATGTCCTTCTTCTCCTCCGGCGTGAGCTGGCGCTCGGAGAATCGCGGCATGTTCTGCGGGCCGGACAGCATGGCCGCGTACATGGCCGCCTCGTCGACGCCGTCCAGCGCGGGCGCCGACTTGCCGGAGGACAGCGCGCCACCCCGGCCGGTGAAGTTGTGGCAGGACGCACAGTTGAAGCGGAACAGCTCGCCACCGCGCGCCGGGTCCTCGCCCCGCAGCGCCTCGCCGCGCTCCTTCGGCATCTCGGCGCCACCGCCGTTGTCCTGGATGTACGCCGAGACCTGGTCGACCTGCTCCGGGGTGAGCACCGCGGGCTTCTTCTTGGCCTGGGCGCCCTGCACGACGGCCGGCATGCGGCCGGTGGAGGTCTGGAAGTAGACCGCCGCCTCGCCGATGCCGATGAGGCTCGGCCCCCGGTCCTCCACGCCCTCGAGGTTGGCCCCGTGGCAGCTGATGCAGGTGTTGTTGAAGATCTTCTCGCCCTCGCGCACCATGACCGGGTCCTGCTGGGCCTGCGCGGTCTGCGGCTCAGGCACGAGCACGCTGTACAGCGCGCCGACGCCGATCAGCGCGATGCCCAGCGCCAGCAGACCCGCGATGCGGCGCTGGAGCTTGGTGCGTGCCCTGAGTTTCTTGGTCATTGTGCGGCAACCTCTGATGTCAGTTCGGACCAGGCGGTTCGGCGGCTTGGTCGCGTCACTTCACGAAGTAGATCACGGAGAACAGACCGATCCAGACGATGTCCACGAAGTGCCAGTAGTACGACACGACGATGGCCGACGTGGCCTGGGCCGGCGTGAACTTGCTCATCTTGGTGCGCATGAGCAGGTACACGAACGCGATGAGTCCGCCGGTCACGTGCAGGCCGTGGAACCCGGTGGTCAGGTAGAACACGGTGCCGTACGCCGACGAGGGGATGGTGGTGCCCTCCGCGATCAGCGAGCGGTACTCGTTGGCCTGGCCGAGCACGAAGATGATGCCCATCACCAAGGTCACCGTGTACCAACGCCGCAACCCGAACACGTCGCCCCGCTCCGCCGCGAACACACCCAGCTGACAGGTGATGGACGAGGCGACGAGCACAACCGTGACAACGAGTGCGTATGGCACGTCGAGCTCGGTCGGCGGCGGCGGCCACTCGCCAGGGTTCTGTGCCCTGACCGTGAAGTACATGGCGAAGAGGCCGGCGAAGAACATCAGCTCGCTGGCCAACCAGACGATCGTGCCGACGCTGACCATGTTCGGGCGGTTCAGCGAATGCACACGCTGGCTGATGGAGGGCGCTGCTGTCGTCACGCGGGCATTATGTCGTGCCGGGGGGCGGCTCAGCCGATCGGGTCCACGGCGCGTCGGTGGTTTCGAGAGATCATCGAGTCGGCACCGTGTGAGGACCGGGCACCTGCAGCTGATCACGGTGTGCCGGATAGCATCGCGGTGTCCGGACCTGTCCTATTTCATCCGCCGGAGGCACCGTCATGAGTTCGCCGCTGAAGATCCTGGTGTTCAGTCACCGCCCGGAGGTTCGGGAGAGGATCGTCACAGCCGTCGGGCGGCGGCCCGCGGCCGACATCGGCCGGGTGGTCTACCACGAGTCGGCCACCATCTCCGATGTGTTGATGGAGATGGACGGCGGCACCGTCGACCTGGCGATTCTCGACGGCGAGGCCCAGCCGACCGGCGGCATCGGCCTGTGCCGGCAGCTCAAGAACGAGATCGACGACTGTCCCCCGATCGTGATCGCCATCCGGCGCAAGGACGACCGTTGGCTCGCGACCTGGTCGCAGGCCGACGCGGTGCTCGTGCACCCGCTCGACCCGCTGACCGCCGCCGAGACGGTCGCCGACGTGCTGCGCAACCAGCACCTGCCCGTCGTCCATGGCTGAGTCGGCGCAGACCTGGCCCGGCCTGCTCAGCAGGCTCGTCGCGCACACGGACCTCACGGTCGACGACACGTCGTGGGCCATGAACGAGATCATGTCCGGCAACGCGACCGGGTCCCAGATCGGCGCGTTCGCGGTCGCCCTGCGCTCGAAGGGCGAGACGGCCGCCGAGGTCGCCGGGCTCGCCTCGGTGATGCTCGCCCACTCCA
>Ga0193716_1000473_pt1 | contig 24376 bp, 14 predicted proteins | sample U2c1metaG_FD_145901 | JGI IMG/M metagenome (GOLD analysis project Ga0193716, IMG submission 145901) | Soil microbial communities from a riparian zone of the East river system, Colorado, United States - U2c1 | ecosystem: Environmental > Terrestrial > Soil > Riparian zone | place: USA: East River...
GGGCGACAGCGCTCCGGCGTGACCGGTTGCCGCTCAGGTACCCGGCGACGTGCTCGGCGATCCACGTCTCCAAGTGTTCACGCAGGTCCGTCGGTGTGTGCGGGTGCTCAGGGAGAATGAACGAGGGCAGAGGCAGCCGGATCGGCAGCTTGGCATGCGCGGTCGGATCGCTGGCGATGTCAGTGCGGGCGGATGTTGCGAGGTCGAGCAGCAGCCGGATCGCCAGTACGGTCTTTCCTGAGCCGGGCTCGCCCAAGACAACCAGCCGTCCGTGTGTCAGCTCGCGGTAGTAGCTGGCGATCTCGTCGAGGCTGCCCGTGGAGGCTCCCCGGTCACTGCGCCACCGCACACCTGCTTCGGGCTGGACGAACCCGATATCGGCGGGACGAGCGAAGCCGCTGTCACCGAGCAACTGCTGTAACGCGGTGGCCTCCGCTTTCGTGACCGCCCGCAACAACTCCCGTGCTGCCGCGCCCAGCACGTCGGGATCGTCTACTCCCGGCCGGGCTAGCTGCCCCAGGATCATCGATACGATCCCGACGACGAGGCCCAACAGGGTCAGCGGCAACGCCAGCACGTTGGCGATCCCTGCGCCGTCGTCGCTGGCGATCATGTCCAGCAACCACGTTGTCGGCCAAACCACCGTGACCAGCAACGACACCAGCCCGACCGTTCTCCATACCCACGCCCTAGCCGACCCCGCGCCTGACCTCATAACTCCATCTTGGCCGATTCTTTTGGTCTGCCTCGCCAGCTCGGTCGCGCGCTGCGCTGCGCGGGCGAGCTGCACGGGTCCGAGCGCGGTGTCGACCGAGGCTGCCGACCTGCTCTACGGCCGCGGAGCGGGCCTCAAGCTCGCAAGCACGCTGGTGCGGCTGGGCCAAACCCGGGACGCCGAGCGGGACCGCACGGGGATCCACGTGGCCGAGGCGGCCGACGCACGTGCCCGGCTCGCCCTCGGTAGTGCCGATGACGCGCTGCACCCGTCCGCGCCCGAAGTCGAGGACCTCGTCCGGTTGCTCGACGACAAGGGCATCCGGTGCCACAGCGGGTGGGACGTGCTCGCCGACCTCCCCGACGAGGACGTCCGCCGCGAGCTCGTGGCGCGGCTACCCCATCTCGCCGCCGGTGTGCTCCTCAACGACCCGGACGAGCTCGAACGCGCCCGAACGCTCGTGGCGGCGCGCGGATACGAACCCACCTCGCTCGTCACGGTCGCCAGCACCCAGTCCTTCGACCTCGACACCGAGCCCGGTTTCGACCTGATCCACCGAGGGGAAGCGGGTTTCGTCGTCCCGCCGAACCCAGCGCTGTACGACTACGACGCCGCGCGAGCCGAATGTGCCCGCATCTCCGAACGGCACGACGAACGCCTGCGGCAGCTCGCCGAACTCGACGAGCGCTACGCCGCGGACCAGCGACTCAAGGCTCGGTTGCTGCAGTGGCGTGAGGAGTACCCGCCCGGCAAGTACGGGGAGCTATGCGGTCTGCGGAGCACCACCTCCGAAAATCTCGCCACAGCAGCGGAAACGACACGTCAGCGCGTCGCTGAGGTCGCTGAGTTCATCAAGACCAGAACCGGTGTCCGAGAGGTCCTCGCCAGTCTGCGCACGGCGGCTCGCCTCGCCGGGACCAGGGCGGATCGGCTGTCACGGCTGCGGGAACGCGTGGCGCAAAGCGAGGCATGGCAACAAGAAGCCGTCGAAGCGCGTGTCGCCGAAGAAGCGGGGAAGGCACGCACGACCGCGGCCCGAACGCGGCGAGACGCGGCCGTGGAGCAGGTGCGCGAGCACGAACGGCTGGCGGACCGGCATCGGGCGACAGCGGAACGCCTCCGCGGAGAAGTGGTCGAAATCGGCGGCGATGCGGGGGCGACTGCCGAGCGGGACCCGTCGGCACAGCCGGTTCCCGTGCTCCGCCGGCTGCTGAACGAGGCCCAGACCATCTACGTGAAGGCTCAGGTCGGTTCCGATCTTCTAGCAGAGGTCGCCAACGCGGACGAAGCCGCGAAGGAGGCACGCGTTGTGCTCGGCCGGTTCCCGGAGCCGATTCGTGCGCAGGCCGAACAACTGCTCGAGACCCCGCAGGGCTCCGACGTGGCAGGACGTGCGGTCGCCCTGACCACTGCGAAGTCCAAACAGGACAGAGCGGGTGCGGAGCGGGACGCGGCTCTCGGAACGCTGAACCAGCAAACCGCTCTGTACAAGGTGCTGCCTGCACCGAGCGGGCCTGTCGTTCTGCCCGAGAAACCGGCCGACATCGCCGCCGCGCAACGGCTCCTCACCGCCGCCGAGGCCGCGCTCCGGGAGGCGGTGTCCTCGGTGTCCGGCAAGGAAGCGGCGTGCACCAAGGCGAGTGACTCGCTTCGGCTGGTGCGACAGGTCGTCGCCGGGTTCGCCAGGATCATCGACAACCAGGCGGTGGAGGACGAGCAGGACACGGTCGGCAGTGCAGTGGTCGTGGCGCCGTACGAAGGCGATCCCGCTGGGGCGTGGGATCGGCATCTCGAACTGGCGAAGGTGCTGAAGGAGTGCGGTAAGGCCTGCGTTGCCGCGGACAAGCTGGTGAACCAGCTGGCGGAGACGCTGCGCACGACCGCGTCCGACGCGCGGTTTCACAAACTGGTCTCGGCCGCGCGAACCCAGATCACCTCGGTGCCGCCGAGCGAGCTCCCGCAGCACGCCGGGAACTGGAGGACGTTGCTGCAGCCGAGGCTACGCGGTCTTTCCGAGGACCTCGCGCACAGCGACAGACACCGCGCCATCATCATCGGGCGCCTGCGGGGCATGGTGGAGAACGCGCTCCGCACCCTGCGTCAGGGGCAGCGGTTGTCGCGCCTGCCCGCAGGCCTCGGCGACTGGTCGGGGCAGGAGTTCCTGCGCTTCACCTTCACCCCGGTCGAAGGTGACGTGCTCACCCAGCAGTTGTCCGAGGTCGTCGACGAGGCCGCACGGGGCGCGACCGCGAAGCGGGACGGCACGAGCGTTCTGCTCAACGGAGTGCGAGCGGCGGCGCCGAAGGGCTTCACGGTGACGATGCTCAAACCAGACGCCGTGCTCCGCGCCGAACGCGTGCGGGTGTCCGACGTCGGCGACGTGTTCTCCGGCGGCCAGCACTTGACTGCCGCGATCATGCTGTACTGCACGCTCGCCGCTCTGCGCGCCAACAACCAGGGCCGCGTACACGAGCGCCACTCCGGTGTGCTGTTCCTGGACAACCCGATCGGGCGGGCGTCCGCGGGCTACCTGCTCTACCTGCAACGCTCCGTCGCCGCCGCGCTGGGCGTACAGCTCGTCTACACGACCGGGCTGTTCGACGCAGAGGCGCTGGGTGGGTTCCCACTCATCGTGCGGCTGCGCAACGACGCCGACCGGCACGCCGGGCGCAGGTACCTGTCGGTGGATCCGCGTGTGGACGAAGTTCTGAAGGAACGCGACAAGAAGCCGGACGGCACGCCGAGGCTGCCGGACACGGCCTGGTTGACGGCCAGCCGCGTGGTGCTGAGGGAGCGCCGACGTGGCGACTGACGCCCGGACTGCCGCGGAAACGCACGACCTGCTCGTTCAGCGGGCACGGGACCGTGGCTGGCAGGGCACCAGCGCGACCAGGGTGAGCCTGGACGAAGTCCGCCACGCCTTCGCCGAGGCCCGCGGAGGACGAATGGTCGAAGCGCCACCGGAGCTGGCCCTGGCGGCGTGTCTGGAGGTGCTGCGCGACCGCGGAGTGCTCACCCCGATGCACGCCACGAACCGGGACAAAAAACGCCTCTGGCCCAAGGCTTCCGGCTCGCGGCAGTCGTCGAGATCGCGCCGCGTGAGGTCCCGGACATGCCGATCTGGCACCGGGAGCTGTACGACCTGGCGAAACACTGGCGCTCCGCCAAGCAGCTGCGCCGTACGCAGTACGCCGCGGTGAACCGGTGGCTGAAGAGCAGACCGGACCGAACCGAAGTGCCACTCCGGGAACGATGCCTCGACGTGTTCGCCGTGTTCGGCGATCCGGAGTGTCACCCCGACGCGGAGAAGTCGCTGGATCGCAAGACGACCGTGGCGCTGTTCGGCGAGGAGGACCGGCTTATGTCGGTCCTGCGCACGTTTCGCACTCCGCCGCCGTTGCTGACGGAGGTCGTCACGGAGGTCGTCACGGAGGACGACGGCAGCGGTTTCGGCAGGGTCGGCACCGGTGATCTGCTTCTGGTGCTGGAGAACAGCACGACGTGGTGGTCGATCGTCAACGCTCTGCCCGCGCCCGATGAGCACAGGGTGGGCTACGTCGCGTGGGGCCTCGGCGGGGGCTTCACCCGGTCCGTAGAGTCCATCGCCGAACGCCATCGCATCTCCGAGGTGAGGTACTTCGGGGATCTCGACTTCAGCGGTGTCCGCATTCCGTTCCAGGCAGCGGCGGCGGCCAGAAGACGGGGGCTGCCTGCTGTGGTGCCGGCGACCCGCCTCTACGACGCGCTGCTCGCAGTCGGTCGTCCCGCGCCCGCCCGCGACGGCGTGCCGTTGGAGAAGGCGCGTCCATTCCTGGAGTGGCTCGCGCCGGAGCATCGTGCGCCGGTCGAGGATCTGTTGTCCATGGACACCCGCCTCGCACAGGAGTGGGTCGGCACGCGCCACTTGAAGAACACGACCGACTGGCACGAAGATCTCAGATGAATCACCTCTAGTGCACAGCCTCAATGAATGGTCGTTCGTCCCCGTTGAGTGGCCGCCTGTTGCCGTCCTTGTTCAACGCCCGGCGGAGGTCGCGGTAGCGAGTGGCAGTCTGCGCGCCAGGGGTGCGAAGCCACAGAGGCGCGGAACGCCTCTCTCCTCGAGAAGCCGCGGGTGCGGATCCAGCCGTAGAGCCCGCGAGCGGTCTCGTCTTTGTCGTGCCGGGTAGCCAGCCCGGTATCGCCGACCCCAGGGTACTTCCCGGCATAGCACGGGTCGGATTGTGTGTCCGCGGCGAGCCACCTGGCTTTCGAGTCGTGTTGAAACCCGGTACGACCGCACCTTGGCGATCGGAGTGGTCCGTTCGGGTGGTTCTCGTCCTTATTGAGTCAGAAGCCTTCATGGCCTGTGGTCTTCGGGACGAGTCCATCTGAGGGGGTCGAGATGGCGGCGTTGCCTCGCTGCGCGTCGACGCGCAGCGAGTTGGCCGTGCAGACCATCCCTTGCCCAGGTACCCAAACCGGGCAAGTGGATCGTCGGACTTTCACCCGGATCGGTGCTGATCGCGCTGCGGTCAGATCGGCCTTCGTATCAATTTTGACGGCGAACTCGGGGCCGCTCAAGAATCTGCCTGATGGCTTTGAGTGAAACGTCGTGTCGGTTGTACTTCTCTCGAATGTGGGCGTGGATACGTTCTGCCTTCCATCCAGGGCGTTGAGCAAGTTGCTGGATGAGATGTTGCGTTTTCACCGACGGAAGCCGCACTGGTCGCGTGCGCGGGGTAGCCCGATCCTCGCTCCGGATTGGGAAGTAGACCCGTCTGCCGGTGTCGTCGTCATGAACCATGGGCACCGCCCCCTCAGAAATGACGTTAGGGACGGTGTCTCGCGCGGGTCCATGGCTGATGGCGGGCGGGGATCTGGCGGTTTCTGGCGTGTTCATGCCCGATCTGCGTCGGGTGCTCCACAGGTGATGGCATGATCCACGACACTGTGAGTGATGACCGAGTTGGGCTCGGCGCTGTCCATCAATGGGCAACTCGGCTGCCGGGGGAAGGGACTTCGTCGAGCCGGTGGCTGTCCGTATCGCCGTCGTCGACCCGTTGCCGATGTTCCGGCAGGGCGTCGTCACCGCTCTGGAAGCGGCCGGTCACATCGTTGAAAGCCCTGTCGACGTGGTGGCGTGGTTGCGACGCGGCGCTGGCACACTCGTGCTGCTGACAGTGGTATCGAACGACGACTGGGCTCTCCTCGGACAGGTGTGTGCTGCTGCCGCCAGCCATCTTGTCATCGCGTTGCTTGATGACGCGTCTCCGGTCATCGGTGCTCGCGCAGTGCGAATCGGCGCGCATTCAGTGGTTCCGCGTGAAGCACCGGCGGTGATGCTTTCGCGTACGGTCGATGCCACGCTCGAGGGGCAGGCAGTCATGCCGGCGCCGGTCGCAGCCGTTCTCGCTTCGGATCTGTTGGATTCGACGCACCGCGTGACCGCTGACCAATTGTCATGGTTGCGGCTTTTGGCGGGTGGCGCCACCGTGGCTGAGGTTGCGGAACAAGCCGGGTACTCTGAACGGGCGATGTTCCGGCTGCTGCAGAAGCTCTATCGAAACATGGGGGTGGACAGCCGGCTGGAGGCGATCATGCGCGCGAAGGAGGCAGGCTGGTTCTGATATTTGGTCACTGGTCCAGAATGGCGATGACGGAGGTCAGCTGGTTCGGTGCGCGGCCGGTTTTATCGAGTTCCCCGACGATGAGCCGTAGCCTGTTGATCAAACCTGGCGTTCTCGGAGTAAGACTTCGCGCTTTCCGGAACGCAGCGACCGCCTTGTCGATGCGCCCGCCTGTGTCCATGGTCAGGCCGCACAGAGCGATACCGTGAAAATACCACGAGTAGAAGTCGTGTTCGTCATGCGTTGTGCGCGCGGCTGCTTCCTCGTGCAGCTGTGCGAAGCGGCTGCTCGCGGCAGAACCACCACGGCGCTGCCGGTCAGTTAGTGCGTGGAGCGCGAGAACGACCAACGAACGATTCTTCTGTCTGTGATATTGAGCCCGCTCGATCGCGAGGCCGGCGGACCTCGGGTCGCCCTTCTTCAAGTGAACGAGACACAGAGTGGTCCGGGCCTGAAGTAATGTGATGGGATCACGCAGTCGCAGTGCCTCGTCCTCTGCGGCCAAGGCCGTTCTTTCTGCCAGGTCGAGGTTGCCACGGCAGAACTCCAGGTCGGCGCGTCCGTCCTGGACGGACGCCCGCAGCCATTCGTCGGGTCGATCGGTGGCAGCTTCTTCGGCCAGCTCGAGGAATCGTGCCGCATCCTCCATTCGCCCCAACTCCCCGAACCACCGTGCCAACCTGAGCCCGACGGCTACCTTATGGGACGTGGCGAAGTTCTCCGCGCTCGGCGTGTCCGGATAGTCGGTCAGCTCGGGCACTGCGAAGGCGTTCTCGGCATTGCCGACGGCCTGAGCGTAGTCTCCGTGCCGCCTCTTGCAGTCCGCTATGCCCTCCAGCGCGCCCATACGCACGATGGGGTCATGCAGACGCAACGCTTCGTCTCTGGCGAGTTCGAAATAGCTGAGCGCCTGCTGGGTGTCGTTGTGTTCCCAGTACATGGCCGCCAGGTTCCCCTGTATCCGCAGCTTCGCGATATCGTCGTCGATCCTGTTGGCAATGGCCAGCGCCTTCCCGAATGCGTCACTCGCCGGGGCGAACTTCCGGAAGTCGCAGCTCGACGAGTAGATGCTGCCGATGGCGTTCCAGTTGGCCATCTCGAGGTGGTCGTCACGAAGCCGCCCGCTCACGGCCTCACGCTCCTTGAGCAGGAGGTGTGCGCTGTTCCACTCCTGCAGCACGTCGTCGATCAGCTCGATCATGTTGTAAGCGACCGGTTCCTTGCCCGCCCGCAACAAGGCCCTCAGCTCCGCGAAGTGCATCCGAAGATCTGCTTGGTGACGAGGGTGCTTGGTCTTGAGGACGGTCAACTCGTCCGCAGCGAGGTAGTGCAGGCGTCTACGGGCCGCGTTTCGCATGCCCTTCAAGATCAGGTGAGCATCGTCGGACGGTACGTAGAACTGCTTCTGCTGTCCGGATGACACGTTGTGCACGACCCGGCTCGTGGTCAGAGCCGACAACGCGATGCCGACCGTCATGGGCGAGACGTCGTCGAGGAGCCCTGCCACGGCCGTGTCCGGTACTGGCGTGTCGAATGCGGCAAGTGCTCGGAGCACCCGCTTCTGCACCTCGCTCGCGCCGGCGAAGACGAGGTTCGTGAGAAAGTCCGGTACGTTCTCGCCGTCTTCATCACGTAGTCGAACCACGAGGGCGTGGAGATCCATGGTGCTGTTCGGCGCGGAGATGACGGCGTGCGCCAACTCCGCGAGTCGGGGGTTGCCCTGGAGCTTTTCGTGTAACTCGTGGCGTGACTCGTCCGACAGTTCATCAAGATTCGTACGCCCATGACTGTCCAGGGTCGCAAAATACTCGGAAAACCTGTCGGCGGGAAGATTTTCGAGGCGATTCGGGGGTTGTGCTTGCCATGCTCGATCAGTGGAGGAATACAAGTTACGCCGGGTCACCAGGAGGACGGTGACCCGGTGCTCGCGCTCGATCGCCAGCATGTCCAGCGCCTCGTCGATGTCGGGATCGACGAGCTCGCTCTCGGCGTCCAGGAGATTCTCCGCCGAGTCGATCGAGACGAGTACTCGAGACCTGCCGAGTCGTCGTAGCTCTGCTTCCAGGCGCACGAGTGAGGAACCGGGATGCCAGCGGTGAGCTGTGTCCTCGGGCGCGCCCGCCACGTAGTCGGCCAGGGTTTTCACGTCGAGAGAGGCCGCGGGGTGCAGGTCGTGGGCATGGACGCGCGACGGCGCCCAGTCCGCTGTCTCCTCGGACAGGTCCTTCAGGACGTTCTTCACAAGTGCCGTCTTCCCGACACCTCGCGCGCCTCGTAGCGTGAGCACCCCACCGGATCCGCTGGTCAACCTTGTCAAGAGCCCTCTCCGCTCGCCGTCGCGACCCACGAGGCGCGGGACTCCGTCACGGCCGCTCACGGTAGGTATCGACACGAGGGTGACCTGGTTACGGGCCTGGTGCGCGCGTAGGTACGCGCTGGCGGCGAGTGCCGCCAGGTGAAGGCACCATTCTTTGGCCTTGTCCGGTTCCCTGGTGCGTAGATCTCTCCCGAGGTGAAGGAGCCCGACCCCGACCAGTGACAACAGACACTGCCTGTCCCATTCGCTGCCCCAACTCTCGTCGATCTGGGGCGACCGAGTCCCGCGGATCTCGGCACTGAGGTCTCGAACGGGTAGGAGGCTTCGTGGTGTGTCCGGTGTGTTCGGATCAACGAGGAGCTTCGCGACGTCCGGTTGCAGGTCCTCGAACGTGTCGAATTTGTCGAGTATCAACGCCACCAGCAGGTGCATGGGATCTCTGGTGAGGGGAGCTTGATCCGAGTAGCGATCGCAGTCGATGAGGAGGTATGACTCGGCTTGTACCTTCGGGACCACCGGTATCAGCACGTTCCTTCCGTGGAGGTCGCCGTGCGCCTTGCCGATCAGGAGATCCTCGATGGTGATGTCTTTTTCCGCGCCGGTCACGAGTGTGAACGGGTTGAGGAGCCGTTCCCGCCAACCCGGTAGAGCCAGGAGGCGGGGGCCGTCGAGGACGCTGGACCGACGGGCCCATGACAGAACGTCCGCGTGACGGCGGCCCATGATTTCCGTGAGCACGCACTCATTTTTTGCTGGGCGCCTGTGGACGCGGTTCTCGTTCCAGTCCTGCAACACAGAACGGACGATGGTACGGCAATAGTCGGGGAACTCGTGCGTGTCGAAGAGGTTGGACAGCGGTTCGGAGCTGTCGAGATTACCATCCGCTATCTGCAAGAAAACCGCATTCCACTTGCCGAGCTGAACGACGCCCTCTTCGACGACGGCAATGCGTTCGCGAAATCCGTGGGGTGCGGCACTCCTTGCCTGACGGATGTTCGCGACTCGTGACTCACCGCCTGCCTTGAAGAACTTCAGAACTCGTTGGTCGGCGCCGCCGGCATCGTGTTCACGAACCGCTCTGGCGACCGGTTCGCCGCTGCGCCCGTCGTTGAACCAATCGCGCCATCGGAGGCTGAATGTAGTCCTGGTGACCCATTCCTCTAGTGCCGCAACAACTTCCGGAGGCAAGTGCTGCGTCCACCTCTCGTAGTCGTAGAGCTGCCCCATGCCGCCTCCCACCGTGTCCGCGACTCGCACGTTCGAATCTAGACTTGAAGTCAGCTCGATGGAATCGGTCCTGCGAGGTGGCGGTCGAGCCGGAACGGAACGATCGTCGTGCTTGCGTTGCCCCGGGGCCTTCGGCAGACAGCCGGTGGTTGGGCGCTGCTCCGGTCATCGAGCGCGTGGACCTGCACGTCGACGTATCCATTTTCTATGCGTCGACGGTCTACGACAATTGCTGAAGATGGTCGTGACGTTGTCTGCTCATGCGGCGAAATGGTTGCTCTCCGTAACCGATTGGTGTCCTATGTCTCGATTGGATGAGGTTGCGCCCGAGGTCGCGGCGGGTCGGGCGGACGATGCGGAGACGTTGGTCTTCATCAACTATCGGATTAGCGACTCGTCATCGGCCGCAGCGCTCCTGCATGCGGAGATGTCGGATCGGTTCGGCCCCGAGGCGGTGTTCCTCGATTACGAGTCCATTCGGCTCGGCCGGGATTTCGAGCCGGATCTGCTGGCCCGGTTGCGAGGCAGTGCGATCTTGTTGGTCGTCGTCGGTGACCGGTGGTTGGACGGTGAGATCGGACGTCGGCCGATCGACAGTCCGGACGACTGGGTGCGCAGAGAGATCCTGGAGGCACTGAAGCACAACATTCCGGTGGTGCCGGTCCTGTTCCCGGGTGCGAGGCTGGACCCGCAACGCCTGCCGGCGGAGCTGGACATGTTGTCCAAGCGCCAGCGCTACGAGATCCATCGTCGCCAGCGATCGGACATCCGGGCTCTCGGGGAACGTCTTGTCAGCCAGATCCCCCGGTTGGCCGAGCGGCAGGCGCGCCGCTTCAGAGGGCCTGTGATCGACGAGATGAGGCACGCCCGGACGGCGGAGATGATCACAGGTGCCTCGTGTCCGACCGCATTGATCGGGTTACCACCCGCGGTACCGACGCTGGTCGGCCGAGATTCGGAACTTCAGCGGTTGGCCGGCATGCTGGAGCCTCGGGATCCGGACGAGTCTTCCGGATCCGCGGTCGTCGTCATCTCCGGACTGGCGGGTGTCGGGAAGACCGCGCTCGCCCTTTCCGCCGCTCACGAGGCATGGCGAGCTGGCTGGTTCTCCGGTGGCGTGCTGATGATCGACATGCTCGGCTACGACGCGTCCGAGCACTGTGTTCGCCCCGAACGGGCGCTGGGCAGCTTGCTCGGCAACCTCGGTGTGATGGGTGAGCGCCTACCCGCGGATGGGCAAGGGAGAGAACGTCTGTGGCGCACAGTGTTGGCAGAGCGCGCTACTGCGGGCGAGCGGATGTTGATCATTATCGACAACGTTTCGAGCTCCAGCCAGGTGTGCCCGCTGCTTCCAGGAGTGCCACCGCACGAGGTCGTGGTCACCAGCAGGCACACCCTGGCCGACCTCGAGGGCGCCGCGCTGATCAGGTTGGGGGTGCTGAACTCCTGTGAAGCGGCCGCCCTGCTCCGTCGGCAGTTGATCGCGGCGGACGCTGACGACGACCGCGCGGTCACGCAGGCATCCGAGATCGAACAGATCGTCCGGATGTGCGGGGGACTGCCACTGGCGATTCGGATCGCAGGCGCGTTGCTCGCGGCTGACCAGGAGCAACCGTTGGCAGAGATGATCGGAACGCTTGCCGACGAGCGTGTCCGGCTCGAGGAGCTGAGCTACGACGGCAGTTTCGCTGTGCGCTCCGCGTTCGACCTGTCCTACCAACAGCTCGGCGAAGCTGACGCCCAGTTGTTCCGGCTCTTGGCCGTGCATCCTGGCCGGGAGTTCCCGACGGAGATGGCGGATGTCGTCCTGGGCGAGTGGCGGCGCGGAGGACTGCAGCGGCTGCATCGAGCCAATCTGATCGAAGCCGGAGGTACCCGTGGCCGGTGGTGCATGCACGATCTCGTGCGGCTGTACGCACGTCATCTCGCCATGAACGATCCCGACCGGAACATTGTGATCAGGAGGATCACTGACCATTACCTCGGGTTGTGTGGCCGGGCCCATCAGCGCCTCAACGCCCCGAGTGGCTCTCCGATCGAGGGGGGCGAGAAGAACGAGGTGCTGCGGGAGATCGATGTCGAACTCGCCAACGTGGTCGCGACGGTGACGCAGGCGCACGAGACTGGCCTCGACAGCCTGACGATCGAGCTGGCCGAGGCGATGTTCACGTACTTCGATCTGCGCAAGTGCTGGGATGCCTGGATTCATGTCGATGAGCTCGCTCTGCTGTCGGCGGTTCGAACGGGTGACTCGCATGCGGCGAGCAGGATCAGGCTCAACCTGGGTATCGCGTTTCGTGATCAGGGCCGGTTCGACGAGGCACTCGGGTGTTGTGAGCAGGCGCTGGCCTACTTCCGGGAAGCCGGAGACAGCCCCCGCGAAGCCGAGGCGCTCAACAACCTCGCGGTCGTCCTGCGCAAGTGCGGCAGGCTCGACGAGGCGCTGGCCGAGCTCGGCGTGGCCTTGGCTGTCTGGCAGCGGCTGCGGGACGCGCTCGGGCAGACACGAGCTCTGAACAACATGGGCCTCGTCCACATGACCGCCGGCGCGTACACCGACGCGGTCGAGTGTTTCGGCCGGGCACTGGACCTGGTGCGCACGACGGACGACGAGCGACGCAGAGCCAAGGTGCTGCACAACCATGGTGTGGTGTGCCTGCGACTTGGCCGGTTCGCGGAGGCTGCCGACCGGCTGGCCCTGGCACTCGAACTCCGACGCAATCTCGGTGACCGATACCGGGAGGCCAAGACGCTGGCGATGCTAGGCACGGTCAAGCTCGAGGTCGGACAGGCAGCGGAGGGGAGCGACATGTTGCGACGGGCGCTCGCCGTGTTCCGCGAACTCGGCGATCAGCGCTGGGCGGGCAAGGTGATCGCGCGCCTAGCGCGAGAGGCTTGAGCTTATCTCGCTCAGCCACTCGCGGACCTCGACCGGCGCGGCCAGTTCGATCGTCTCGTCCGGCACCGAGTACAGGCTGAGAGCCAGGAAGTACCCCTGGAACGCCTGGTGTGCGAAGCGGAACAGCGACGTGTTGCGTAGTGCTCGCTCCTGGAGTGGGAGGAGAACGCTTTGTATGGCAAGGGCTTCCGGATCGACGTCGGCAAACCACGCGGGTCCGTCGTCCAGCACGTCGTCTATTGCCACGGTCGGCAGCAGGGAGAGCGTCCCCGTTTCGTCGAACGAGATCATCTTCCGCGCGGCGGCCGTCATCACCTGGTAGGCACGGGTCTTCGTGCGGTCGAGTGACTCAGCGTGGTCACTGCGGATCGGGGGACGGATTGCACCACCGGCCGCTTTCGGGTTGTGCCAGTCGCGTTCGATCTTCCGGTCGATCCAATCCGTGAACAGGCTGAGTCGTGACCGGGGCCGTACGCCCTCCTGCTGGACATCGTCGATGAGCATGCTCAGGAAGAGTGGGCGGCGGGGGATGTCGCCATACAGCTCGCCGTACCGGCCGTCCTGTACCAGCTGGCGGAACTCGCTCAAGCGTGTGCTTGCCCCGTCGAGCTGAAGAGATTTGTCGATCAAACCCACTATGCAGTCGGTGGTCCACGGCTGTAGTTCGGTGGTGGTGATGTGCTGAAGTACGGACTTCTCGCTGGGCTGAGAAATCGCGGCGCGTACCTCGTCGCGGCGGCTGTTCCAGAACTCTGTACGTACGCTGACCAGAACGGGCACGTTGACTTTGCGTAGTGCTTGGAGGAAGTCAAGGACGCCCGCACGTCGCTGGGCCATCGGCGCCTCGTCGAGCCCGTCGACGATCAGGTACAGGTCTTCGCGTGGCTCGGTGAGCATCACCTCGAGGCAGCCGGGCGATATTTCCTGCCACAGTTCGTGCGGGAGGCCCTGAGGAGTATCGGGCTCTTCGCTCCCACGGAGAATCGTGGACAGGATGGGGAGCAGGTGAGCAGCGTCTGCCGGCAGACGGGCGGCGGGCAGGAGAAGCACCCGTCTGCTGGATGTTCTCGACGCCCGGATCGCGACGGTGGTCTTGCCGAAGCCGAACTCGCCGACGACGAGGTGCATACCCGTGGCCCGGTTGACGAGGTGGGGCACCGGGTCGGCGAGTTCGTCGGTGTGTTCGCTGATGCTCTCAAGACCCTCGTGGGAGAAGGTAGCCCGGTACCGGCGGAACGGTACTTCGGTGATCGGATCGTCGCGCACGAGGCCATCCACAGCGGCTGTCGCTCGCGCGGTGTAGTCCTCGATGACGGCCTTGCATCGCTCGTACACGGACTGCCACATATGACCGACCAGATCGGTGCAGCCCCACAGTCCCGTCCAACTGACATCGTCGAGCGACGTCAGCGCGTCCAACGCGGTCAGCACGGCCGCGTTGTACCGTTCGTTGCGATGGTCCTGGGTGTGGAAGAAGAGGTAGTGGTCAGCCGTCAGGTCCGAGAGCTGGAATTCTCTGATCCTCGTGACCGATTCCTCGGCATTCGTTTCGTACCAGTCGCCGCCTGGACGCAGCGTGGTCAGCTGCACGGCCACGCGGAGCGGCTGGCCGCGGTGATCGGCCGTGTCCACGAGGACGAGACTGGGGACGAGCTCGCTGGGAGTCACCTGGACATTGCCGCCGCCGAGGCCACCGAAGGCCACGAACAGGTACGCACAGGCGAGCCGGACGAAGTCGTCGTCCGACGCCGCGCGCCGCAGGTTGTTCACGTTGATCCGATGCCGCGTCCGCTGCTTCCACGCCCTTCTCGGCTTGGTCAGCGTGGGGGGCGTCTGACCGGTACGGACCTCGCGGCGGCGGGGTCCGTCGCCCGGGTCGGGCTGAGTTGACAGCTTGGCGACAGTCGCGTCGTCGAGCTCGAACGGCTCGTGCGGCTTGTGCTCGTCGAGCCTGGTCAGCAGCACCGCCAGCTGGCGGGCGGCGAGCAGGAAGAACCACCACCTGTCCGCGAACGACAGAGACGACCGCCCGGTGAGGATCAGCGCGCTGCTCACCGACGCGGCCTGGAACTGCCTGCGCCACTCCTCGAGCTGTCCGTGCCGCTCCGCCCACCGTTGCCCGGTTGCCCTGATCTCGGCGATGGCGTCGCACAGCGCGACCGGGAGCTCATCGGTGTTGCCTTCCCCGGTGAGATGGAGAAGAAGGTGCTTCCGCCGCACCGGGTCGGTAATCGTGTCAAGCGAATGGCGAACCACCGACATGAGCAACGAGGCCTGATCCCACACCAACGGTAGATCCGAGTCGTACGACGCGAGGTCGATCAGTCGGTACTCGAACGGCAGATCGACTCGTGGTGAGGAGCAGATGAGGTTGTTCGCGTGGAGGTCGCCATGCACCCGGCCGAACTGCACTCGGAGTTGGAGCGACCTGCTGAGGCGAGGTGACAACGCGAAGGCGAACGGGTTCGGTAGCGCGTCGCCCGCGATCCTCAGCCAGGCGGCCGGTTCCCGCAGGAGCTGCGGCACCGGGTCGGCCCATGACCAGATCTTGCCGCCTGGCCGGATGCGCAGGCCGAGGTGCTGGTTCAGCAGGCCGGCCAGGCTGATCCGTTCCGGCTTGGTGCCGGTGGCGTTCCACTCGGTCAGCAGCGAGCCGCAGATCTGGCCGACCGCGGTGCGCAACGACGGGGTGCCGATCAGGACCTGCAGCGGGTCGTGGTCCTGCAGACCACCGGCGGCGACGTCTTGGAACATCACCATCCCGTTGACGCCGTAGGGCATCGCGTGGAACCGGAGGTCTACGAGGTGGCGTTGGGCGAACGCTGGTGCGTCCCGCTGCGCGTCTTGATGCCGCCGCGCCTCGTTGTCGCTGGCCGACTTGGTATCGAACGCCTTGAGGATGATCTTCCGTTCGGGTGAGCCATCGGCCTTCTGCAGGAAAGCGGCAACAACTCGTGCCGAACTGTGGCCGTACAGGCGACGATCCACCTCGATCCGCATCCCGTTGGCCTCGACCCAGCGGTGCACGATCGCGCCCGCTTCCGGCCCCAGGGCGTCTTCGAGCGACACGCGTATTGCGCCACTGCTGCGCAAGAGTTCCTCCGGACTTGTGACCTGCAGATTGTGACACGTGAGGTAGGTGGGTCGAATGGTACGTGGAGGCATGTGGCTCTAGGGTGCTCGGAGGGAGGGACCGATGAAGCCTGGCGAGATCCTGGATCGTGAGCTTGAGAAACTACTGGGCACCGCAGCGCCTGCCCTGCACGAATGGGCAGTGGGGGTTGTACCAGCCGTCGAGGTAGCGGAAGATCGCCGAGTCGGCTCGGCGCGAGTGGCGAAAGGTGTTGCCAAGCCAGTAGATCAGCTCAGTCTTGATGGTCGACCACAGGTTCTCGGCGAACGAATCGCCGACGCTGCCCGTCGAGGGGGCGATCTTGAAGGTGCTTCTGGGGTGGCGCCAGCGTCGCGACGAGGCCAAGGGCGCTGAGCGCATGCGGTGCTGCGTCAGATGCTGACCTGGACGAGCCGGCGAGCGGGTCACACCGCGTCACAGTCGAGGCCCCGGGAATTGCCCGCTCTCGATTGGTGAAGTACCGGCCTCGCTGGCCCGCAACCCGGCCAGCGCGTCCGCGACCGGCGACGACTCCAGACCGATGGTCAACACGGTGTTGAAACCTACGGCGTTGGCTATGACGGGTTTCCTCCAGCTGCGATCAGGGCATCAGCGATGGCAACTGCCCGGCGCCGCGGACAACTCGGGAGGCGTCGATCAGCTGCCGAGTTGTCTGAGGTTGTCCAGAGCGATCTGCTCGCCGTGCGCGTCGCCGATCTCGCGGTACTCGGCGACCGCCTGCTGGAGGTAGCCGATCGCCTCGTCCTTCTTCCCGGCGGCGACGCTGGTGAGCGCCATGTTGGCCAGCGTGCGCGCGATGTTCGCCCGGTCCTTGTACGCGACGAAGTACTCCAGCGCGGTTCGGTAGGTGTCGGCGGCCACGGTGTACTCGCCCGCCCTGTGGTAGGTCAGCGCCAAGCTGGCCACCGCGGCGGCCATCGCGGTCGGCCGCCTTAGGTCGCGGAAGATCACGATCGCGCGGGCGAGGTGCTGGACCGCGTCGTTCAGCTCGCCGCGATCCTGCGCCAAGCTGGCCAGCCCGACAAGCACTGCGGCCAGATTGCACTTGTCGTCCGTGCCTTCGAGCAGCGTCCTGGCATTCTCAAAGTGCACGCGGGCCTCGTCGGGCTGGTCCCGCAGCGCGCACAGGCCGCCCAGGTTGTTCATCAGCAGGGCGCGACCGTGCTCGTCGGCGGATTCGAACGCCTGTTCGTACGCGTCCTGGGCCTCGGGGTAGTGGCCCTGGTCCTGATAGAGCGACCCGATCTGGGTGAGGATCTGGACGTCCAGTGGCAGCTCCGCGTCCTGGAACGCGCTGAGCGCTGCCTGGTAGCGCTCGATCGCCGGTTCCCACTCGCCGCTGCGGTCTAGTGTCCAGCCTTCGGCGTAGCGGACGATGCCTAGCCCGTATCCGGGCAGGTCCATGCCCTTCAGCTCGCGCAGCATGTCGTCGCAGAGCTCGAACTGGCCCAGCTGCGCCAGTTCCGTGTGCAGCGCCGACCACCGGCGGAACCCCTCGATCGGGTCCCGTTCGACCAGCAGCCGGATCTCTTCGACGAAGTGCCGCAGCGTGCTGTCCAGCTCATCCATCGGCTGGTTTCACCCCGATCGTCTTGGACGCGTGGTAGGCCAGCAGGCGCTGCCGCAGCCGTTGGTAGTCGGTCTCGCTGGTGAAGCGCAGCCGGTCGATGAGCAGTTCCCTGATCTTGTCGTGCAGCCGGACGCCTTCGGGGTGCCTGCTCACGAACGAGTGCACCTCGACCAGGGTGTACAGCCGTCTGGCCTCCTCTTTGGTGACGTCGAGCAGGTGCCGGATGACCTCCGGGTTGATCCAGGACGCGATCGCGCACTTCTCGATCACCTCGCGAACGGCGTGCACCTGCTCCTCGCGAAGGATGCGGTCCAGGAGCTGGCCGGCGACCTTGTCCCGGTCCGCGATGTGGTCGAACTCGCCGACCGCGTGCCAGCCGCCCGCCTCCTTCGCGAGTTTGCGCACGAGCACCAGCACCAGCGGGTAGCCGCCGGTGAAGCGGTAGACCTTGTCCAGGGCGGCCGCGTCGGTCAGACCGTAGTGCCGCAGGTAGGACTTCGCGTCGTCTTCGCCCAGCTCAGGCAACGGGTAGCTCAGGATCGCGTCGTCGTGGTCGCTCCAGTCGAAGTTCTGCTTGGCCAGCTGGTTGCGGCCGAAGACGACGATCCTGGTCCGGTCGGGGACGACGGGGAGCAGATGCTGGCGCACCCACGTGTCGAGCTTGCCCGCCTCCTCGTAGGTGTCGAGCAACACCGCCGAGGGCGCACCGTCCTGCACCGCGGCGAACGCGTCGCCGAATGCGCTCGTGACGTCCCGGTCGGATGACCGGAGAAAGCGCTGCAGGCTGAACCGGTTGTCCAGCGCGGCTCGTAGGTCCGGGGTCAGGACGACGGCACTGTGGTCGACGGTCGCCTGCACGGCGGCGCGGTTCGTGGGCGCGCCGACCGCGTCGAACATCGCGTCGACGCCCCCGCTCGCGAGCACGATCTCCCGCATGGTGTCGTGTTGCTCCAGCAGCCGCAGGACGTCGAGGAGGGCGTCGTCCGTCTCGTGCGCGATCAGCGTCAGGCACAGCTGCCGCAGCACAGTGCTGGGGCGCTCTTCGCACTCTGCCAGGTCGGCGGTGCCGAACCGCAGCCCGCGCCGTTCCGCATTCGCGCCGAACTTGCGGAGCACCTCGGTCTTGCCGATGCCGCCAGGGCCGTAGACGTTCAGCAGCCGCTGATCGGTCCGGCCTTCGACCAGTTCGGCGAACATGCCCGTCTCGGCTTGCCGCCCGACCACGAAACGTTCTGCCGGTCGATTCGGACGTGGCTGCTGCGGCGTCGGCCGCCGTGCTGCCGGTGCTGTCGGTGTCGCGGGCTTGGTCCGTGAGCCGGGTTTCACCGTCGCGAGGAACGTTTCCGCCGCTTCGTCGGCCAGGGCCTTGAGCCACGGTCTGTCCTCGGGACGTGTCGCGTCCCTGACGTAGACCATCAACGTCGCCGCGTAGAGGGACAGCGGTCGTTGGAGGCGCCAGTCGGGTCCGTAACCGTATGGCTCGATCCACTGCTCCGCTGCTTCGTATGTTCGAGTAATGATGTCGCGCAACCATGCGGGAAGCCGGTCCCGCTGAGCGTGCTCCGGGTCGAGCAGCACGCGCCGAAGCGGTCCAAGTGCGCTAAGGGCAAGGTGCTGGAGGGCACCGTTGATCATGTGCATGAGGAGGTGGGCCGGGTCCCGGCCCAGTGGCCCGGCCGCTTCGCGTTTGGCCAGGTCGAAAAGCCGGAAGTCGTCGGGGACGGCAGAGGGCCGGATACGCACCATGGCGTTGTCGAAGTGGAGGTCGCCGTGCCCGATGCCGACGGGCACGGTCAGTTCGACCCCGTCGGTGAGCGAGCGGTCGCGCAGCAGCGCCAGCGTGGGCTCGCTAGAGGATCCGGCCATGCGCTGCAGCGGCTTGCCCTCGGCGAGCCGGTAGCCGAAGTGTGCCTCGAGGAACTTCGGCACCGACAGGTAGGTGACGCTCGGTGGTCCGGCCCAGTCGGCCAGCACTCCGGTGACAATCGCGACGAAGAACTCGACCAGCACCGCCGACGTACAGCTCGGTTCGGCGTTCTCGTCGGACAGCTCCCGCACCAGGTTGCCGAGGAGGGTGAACTGGTCCAGGTTGCCTGCCACGCTCTGGAACACCAGCCACCAACCGTCGCCGACGGGGATCGGCGAATCGACGAGGTGGGCCAGGTGCTGCTTCGCCCACGAGCCGGAGTCGTGGATCGCCTGCGCGTGCCGCGCGTACTCCGTGGTGCCGAAATCGGTTCCGGTGAACCTGTCGAGTTTCAGCACGAGGCGGACAGCGGTGTTGTTCCGCTCATCGTGGCGGTCCACGACCATGACCTTGGCGTCAGTTGCGCCGTTGTCGAAGGCGCGGACGAACGTGTGGCGCAGGTGTTGCTGGGCCTCCCACTGGGAGAGGATCCGGAACGCGGCCGGTCCGAGCCGTCGGGCCAGTTCGTCGTCCTGCACCAAGCCTCCTCCGCTCGGTCGCCGTCGCCCGAGCGTACCTGCCGCGATCAGCCGGTTTGACCCAAGTGGGCCTGTGCGCGCCGCGCCCAGCGCTGGTCACCGACCTCGCCGAAGACCGCCAGCGCGCTGCGGAGGTCGGCGGCGGCCTCGCGCTGACGGCCGGCTCGCAGCAGCACGGAGCCCAGGACCGTCCGGGACTTGGCCTCGCGGTACCAGTCACCGAGGTCGTGCCGAAGGCTGATCGCCGACGTCAGCCACCGCGTGGACTCTGCGAGCCTGCCCTGGCGCAGGCAGACGACGCCGTAGTTGTGCAGCACCTTCGCCGTGGGCCGTTCGTCGCTCGTTTCGTGCACCTTCGCCAGCGCGCGCTGGAAGCGCACGACGGCCTCGTCATACGAACCGGCGTTCAGTGCGCCAATCGCAGATCCCTGGCGGCCGACAGCTCACGAGGGCCGACCTCCCCTGGTGCGTGAAAGAGGGCACCAAGACGCACACCGAGCCGGTCTTCGACGAGGCGTTCTCCGGGCACGGCAGTGATACCCACGAGCTGGTCACCTATGACTTCGCCCCCTGGAACCTCCGCGCCACCGGGCTCCCGTTGAGCGAGCTGACCACGGTCAGCGCTGTTCCGGCCCGACAGTTGGTCGTGGTGCTCGACTGTTGCTTCTCCGGTGGTGTGGGCGCGAAGGTAGGTGTCGTAGGTGCGGCTGGCCCCGTGGCCGGCGGCCGCGACAACGGTGGGCAGGTACTCGCCGAACGTAAGCGTCGGAGAGGTGCCCTGGGTTTGGAGGTCGGCCACAGTCACACCGAGGTCAGCCAGAACCTGCTGAGCAGCGACGAGTTGATCAGGACCAGGGCTCACGGCGTCCCCTTCTCGAGCTTAGGATCAAGCGCTGCGGCGGGCTGCTGGCTTCGGATGAGGTGGGTGTAGTGGCTGGTGAGCATGTCGGCGACCACTGTGGCTGGGTGGATGACTATCACCTGTTCGGGTATTGCTGCGGTGAGGACGAGTGGTGGGCCGTAGTTGATGTTGCAGAGGCGTCGGAGGGTGGAGGGGAGTTTGATCGCGCCGCGATGGTGTGTGGGCCGGCGGGTGTGTGGGCGATGAGGACCTGGATGCCGGCGCCGCCGAACTCCGTGCCCAGTATTGGGTCAGTGTGTCCGGTGTAGCTTCCACCTCTCCCGCTTCGGCCGCCGAGCGTTCGACATACTTCGTGGTCGGGCCCTGCGCCTTTCGATGATCGGTGGCGACGGCCACTGCTCTACGAGGGGGAGCGTCGCTGCCAGGCTCGACTCGCCGAGCACAACACCTCGCATGCCGACTGAGGTGTGGGTACTTCAGTCGGTTCGGTGGACCCGCACCCCTACAGTCCGGCATCCACCAGGTCACGCAGAAAGGCCGCGCCGATGACCACGCGATCCACCGAGTCCACCAACCCGTCACCGTGGTTGTGCTGGGGGATCCTCAGCACGAAGTGTTCATCCGCGAGGGACACGGCCTCATGCCGGTGGCAGACGTCGACGAACGTGGATTGGAGGGCCTCGTCTTCAGGTGCTCGAAGTGCGAAACCGTCGCTCACGCTTCGCATGCCGACACCGCTGCGCTCCAGGTTAAGCCAACGAGGGTTGGTCTCGTACCCGGTGAACCACGGGTCGCGGACACGCTTGTCGACTTCGCTGGCTCTCCAGACCTCCAGGAGCACTGGGTCGCGGTAGTAGCCGTTGCGTTGCGTGGTGCGGAGCATGCACATGGTATAGCCGAGTTTTCCGTCCTCGCCGTAGTAGATACCCGTGGCTCCGCTTCTCATGGACGGCTATTTGACGAGGTAATAGCGCCAGTCGAAGGTATTGGACGATTCCCGCGCGGAGAGCCAGGCACCCATCACGCTTGTGAAGTGTTCGCCGACCTCGCCGCTGGCCGCCGCCAGCCCGTCGAGGAACTCACCCAGAACCGCTCGTGTCGCTGAAAGGCTCTCGTGCGTGGCCTCTGTGAGGAGATAGCGCCAGGTCGTCTCGTGACTGGGGGAGCTGGTGCCGAACTGCCATGCCGAGGACTTCGGCCGCGGACGCTGGTAGTCCCCGGACGTGAGCAGTGCTCCGGTCAGCCCCAGCCACTGTCGCGAATCACTGAAGGCGGTCTCGAACGCTTCCGCGCGTTGCCGGAAGGTGTCGCTGTCGAACTCGAACGCGCTGAGAGTGCCGCGGAGGATCGGATGGTCCTCCAGTCGGAACAGCGCGTCCGCGAGCTCGGGATTGACGTCCAGGAATGTCTGCTTGCGAACTTCGTCCTCGACCTGGTTGCCGCTGAATCTGGTCACCGCGTCGAGGTCACCGTTGAGGATGATCTCGGCCACGTCGTTGATCAGGGCCGGCATGTTGAATCGGCGTACCTCGTCCCCGGAGGCATCGATGAGGTTCCTCAGAACGCGCAGTCTGCGCGGGAAGTCCTCGCTGTTCTCGACCAGGTGAAGGAGGAATGCGTACAGGAACAGCCTCTGCTGGAACGTGAAGGCGCGGGAACCGCTGTGTCGGAGGCATTGCTCGAACAGGTCGGTGCTGGTGGCGCCGAAGAGGACGACCTTCCGCCAGTCGTAGTGGTCCTCACCCGGTAGCGACGTGGACAGGACATCGTTGAAGGTGTCGCTGATGTGCTCGGGGTTCCGCCACTGGTCGAACGAGCTGAACAGGAAGTCGAGATGTTCGTCGGCGCGGTCGTTTCGCTCGCCGAACACGGCGCGTGCCCGTGGACCGAGTTGGCCTTCGACAACCACCCGGCGCTCGCGGAGTTCGCAGAGTTCGGTGATGAAACCGATGTAGCTGACGAACTCGTCGTCCACGATGTTGTCGCCGCCGTGGTAGGGCCAGAGCAGATCAGACCACGCGCCATCGATCTTGTGCGCGAACTCGTCGGCTCGATGCGAGTGCCGGATAGCCTGCTCGAAGCGTGCCTTGAAGTTCTCGAACGGGGTGAGCGGCTTCCCGCGGGAGTTCATCTTGATGTACAGGTCCTCGTCGGACTCCATGTCGTCCAACGGCAGCAGGTAGAACGAGACCGCGGGTGACTCGACGCGGGTGAGGCGATCCCACGCGGCCTGTGCGTCCAGGGTCGGATGGCGCTGAACCTCGTCATGGATCGCATCGACCATCACGAGCATGGCTTTGATGGTCGGATCGGCATGCCACACGTGCAGGTACCATGCCTGGTCGGTGATCCACTCCGACGGTATATCCGCGTCCCGCGGTAGCGGGTTGGTGACGAGTCGTTCGCAGAACAGCCGTGCGCTCGGGCGTGTCGCGTAGGACAAGTGGGTCCAGGGCGCGTCGGCGTGCAGACGACCGGCCGCGGAGGCGAGATACCAGTGGAGCAGGAACAACGTGGTCAGTCGTTGCTGCCCGTCGAGGGGGTGGAACGTCGTTCCCTCGATCTTTCCGTACACAAAGTCGAGCCCGACTGGCTCACCACCGGCGACCGCATTCAGGAGAACCGCCAGGAAGTCGACCCGGATCTCCGCCACCCAGGCGCTCGGACGTCCCTGGGCGTAGTCGCGCTGGATGAGCGGGATCTCGATACTGCTGATTTCCGGCACATCGCCTGGCCGCGTCCCGAAAAGGCCGGCATACGTCGTCAAATACCCTTTCACGGCGCAGCCTCCTCGTCGGGCAGCAGGTAGTCGCGGAGATTGGTCACTATCTCCCTGATGTAGTGCTCGCGATCCTGTGCGCTCCAGAAGTGCATCTGATGCTCGTCGGCCGGCGAGTAGTACTTCAGGAAAACGTTCCTGGTGCACACGGGGATGTAGGAACCTTGCCGGTCGCGTTCGAGAATCGCGGCGCGCTTGACGGCGAACACCGAGTTGCTCAACGCACTGTTGTCGTCTCCGTCGAGCAGCGCGAGGTTCGTGATCGAGTCAACACCGCCATCACCCGGATCGACACCAGCGGAGAGCAGTTCGATGAGCTCCCGTTCCAACGGACGAAAGTCGGCTTCGGTGATGATCGATTTCGCGAGCACCCGCTCCACCCTGTCCAGGACGGCCTCTTTCTCGGACTGGTCGATCTCGTCATAGGCCATCAGCGCCTTGTGATGCAGGCGCAGCCATTTCTCCCACTGGTCCGCGCGGTTGAGGCGCTCGGCGTTCTGCGCGTGGATGTGTTCAAAGGACCAACGGCCGCCCGCATGCTCCCGGAAGGAGTACCGCTCCGAGGAGCGCTTCCGCCGTCGGACGGTCTCGACGTTCATCAGCATCAGGGCCTGGCGCGCCTTGTCGCTCGGGTAGCTCAGGTCCCGCAGCGCGGACTCGGTCAATCCCAGGTCGTCGCGGATGAGCCGATCGAGGTCGGCCTCGAACACCGACTTGGGCTTGTCCCTGGAGTGCTCGATCAGCCTGCTGAACGATCGTCCCCGACCGATGAGGAAGCCGATCTTGTGGAACAGGTCCCGGCTCTCGTACCACCCCAGGA
>Ga0193716_1000474_pt1 | contig 24307 bp, 18 predicted proteins | sample U2c1metaG_FD_145901 | JGI IMG/M metagenome (GOLD analysis project Ga0193716, IMG submission 145901) | Soil microbial communities from a riparian zone of the East river system, Colorado, United States - U2c1 | ecosystem: Environmental > Terrestrial > Soil > Riparian zone | place: USA: East River...
GGTCTCGAGGCTGGTTTCAGTAATGGTCAGATCGCGGAGGCCATAGGGATTCGCAGCGCGGACGACCTCCGCCAAAAGGCCCTCCGCCCCCTCGGCAAAGATGCGTACGCCCTTCGATGTCGTCTCGACGCCTGACACGCCGGATCTCTTCTGCAACTCCTCAACAAGCACAGAAATGTTCCTGTTGTCGCGGAGATCCAGTTCGTAGACACGCTGCGCCCCGACGGAGCTCTTGAGGGCAGCAGGCGTGTCCTCGACCAGAATCTTTCCATGGTCGATAATGGCGACACGGTCGCAAAGCTCGTCGGCCTCCTCCATGTAGTGAGTGGTCAGCACGACCGTGATTCCCTCTTCGCGCAGGCCCCGTACGGCCTCCCACATAGCGATCCGGCTCTGCGGGTCGAGACCGGCACTTGGTTCGTCGAGGAAGAGCACCTTGGGGTGGTGCGCGATGGCGCGGGCGATCTGAACACGCTGCGCGAGGCCGCCGGAGAGCTGTGCAGGATAGGCGTTGGCTCGCTCCGTCAGGTGGAACTGGGCGAGGAGCTGATCGGTCCTCCGCTTCGCCTCTGCTCGAGAGAAGCCGAAGTAGAGGCAGTGGAAGTGGATATTTTCAAAGATGGTACAGGCACGATCGAGCGTGTTATACTGCGGCACGACCCCGATACAGCGGCGGGCCATCGAGGGGGCGGCAACCACGTCGATACCGGCGATGCGCACCTTACCGGCGGTCGGCAATGCGCGGGTGGTGCAGATGCTGATTGTAGTGGTTTTGCCTGCGCCGTTGGGACCGAGCAAGCCGTAGAGCTCGCCGGCACGAACATTGAGGTCGATGCCATCCACGGCAACTACACGTTGCTTGCCGTCATATACCTTCTGCAGGCCTTGCAACTCAACAATCACTGATGCTCCCTGCACATAATCTTACCGATATAAGAGTGGCTAAGGGAGGCTACTGTTGCATATTCGGCTGAACCTTCGCGCCATCGTAAACCGAGTCTCCAGGGCTGAGCACCACGACATCTCCTGGTTTCAGACCGCTCACAACCTCGGTTGCAGTACCAAGGTCACGACCCAGGACAATTGCGCGGAAGTGGGCGACATTGTCGCCGTCGAGTACAACAGCCTGAGGACCAGCCATCCGGATGACAAGGGCATTGGCCGGGAGCAGGACAGGAGCCCCCCCACCGCCATGAGGCAGATCGAAGATGACCGTGGCATACATGCCGGGCAGGATTCGGCCGTCGTTCTTCAGGTCCACCTCCACCAGCAGCGTTCGCGTTCCCGGGTCGATGCTCCGGCTCGTCCGGGCGATAGTGCCGGTGTAGACCTGTCCCGGCAGCTCGCGGAACGTAACCTTAGCGACGTGACCGGTGATGAGTCCAACAAAGTTGGACTGCGGCACGCTGGCGAAGACGCGGATCTTGTCCGCCTGACCGATTGTGAACATCTGGGTAACGCCGGTCTGGCTGCCGGAACTGATCAGCGAGCCGTTATCAATGGCCCGGGAGAGGATGACTCCGTCGAAGGGCGCCGTGACGCGAGCGAACGAAGCCTGTTCCGTGAGACTCCTGACGTTGGCCTCGCCAGCGGCGATATTGGCCTGCGCGGCGGCTACGTTGGCGGTATCCGCTCCAGCCTGGGCGTGTCTCTGGTCAGCGTCCTGTTGGGAGACGACGCCTGAACTGACGAGACTCTGCCAGCGCTGGTCGGTGACCGTCGAGAGGACAGAGTTAGCCTGGGCCTGGGCGAGCTGCGCCTTCAACTGGGCCACAGTTGCCTTCGCCTGCATCAGGGCCTGTGCAGTCTGAGGATCGTCGATGACGGCCAGCAATTGCCCCTTGCGAACATGATCGCCGATATCGACATACCGTGCCTTCACATAGCCAGAGGTACGGGCGTAGACGGTCGTCTGTTCAAAGGCCTCCACGCTTGCGGAGATCTCCAGGTGGCCGCCGGTTTGGCCAGACGTCAGCCGGGTAGCGAGAACGACCGGAGGGCCCGCAGCGGCCTGCGCTTCCACACGCAACTCGTCTCTCTGCCGCAGCTTGGGCAGCAGGAACAGGATGCCAACGACGATGAGAACCAGAAAAAACGCCACCGCACCGACATAGGGTCTGCGGTTGGAGCGTTGAGGGTCGGCTTGCATGGTCTGCGTCATCTTTCTTCTCTCATGGTACTGCGGTGACTATTCAGGCACTTCTTCCATCTGCATCGTGGAGGGTTGATCTTTGCGGAGACGGCTGTAGATGATCGGTACGATCAGCAGCGTCGTAACGGTTGCGACCAGCAAACCACCGATGACGGCGCGGCCAAGCGGAGCATTCTGCTCACCGCCCTCGCCCATGCCGAGCGACATGGGCAACATGCCGATGATCATGGCAAGCGCCGTCATAAGTACCGGTCGAAGCCGTGTCGCGCCAGCGGAAGACGCTGCTTCGAGTGCGTTCATCCCTGCAGCTCGCTGGTCGTTAGCGAAGGTGACCATAAGGATGGAGTTCGCGGTTGCAACGCCGATCGTCATGATGGCGCCCATAAGTGAAGGCACACTGAACGTAGTTCCACTCAGAAAGAGCATCCAGAGAATGCCGCACGCCGCACCCGGGAGCGCTGTCAGGATGATGAAGGGGTCGAGCCAGCTCTGGAAGTTGATGACCATCAGCAAATACACCAGCAGGACAGCGAAGATCATTCCCAGTCCGAGGCCCATAAAGGACTCGTGCATGCTCTTGACCTGGCCCCGCACGGTGAGCTGCACGCCTGGTGGTAGTTGCTTGCGGTACTTGTCGAGGATGCGTTCGATATCTGTCGACACACCGCCAAGGTCGCGACGGCGAACGTTGACGAACACGTCGAAGACAGGCTGCACGTTGTAGTGGTTCGTCACCGAGGGGCTGGTCGTGTGCTCCACCTGCGCCAGGTTATTCAGCAGTTGAGGAGAGATGCCTGCATTGCTCAGAGCGATAGCTGACGCAGAGCCTCCCGTGACGGGGATACTCTTCAACGCCTCGACTGAATCCATACGATACTGCGGTGTCTGCACGATCACCGAGTAGTTGACGCCATTCTGTGGATTGAGCCAGTAGTTCGGCGTCGCCTGGCCACTGCCAGCGAGAGCGTACAGCATGCTGTTGGCTACGCTGGACTCCGTCAACCCGATGGTCTGGGCGCGGCTGCGATCGACATTCACGCGAAGCTCCGGCGCGTAGACAACCTGATTGATGTGGACATCGGTTGCACCGGGAACACCGGCGACCTCCTGCCGGATCTTCTGCGCCAGGGCGTAGTTCTGGTAGAATTGCCTTCCGCTGATCTGAATGTCGATAGGCGCTGGCAAGCCGAAGTTCAGAATCTGGTTCACGATGTCCGACGCCTGGAAGTAGAACGTGACGTCCGGGTACTTGTGATTGAGCGCATCACGCAGCTTCTCCCGGTACTGCGGCGTGGGATGATGCTTCTCCGTAAGCGCGACAAGTATCTCGCCATCCTGCACGTCAGTAAGGCTTCCATCCCCGAAGGCGAGATTAAAACTGCCACTGGGGATGCCGATGTCATCGAGCACCATGGAGAGTTCATTGGCTGGGACGATCTCACGAATAGTCGCCTCCACCCGGCCGAAGATCTGCTCGACCTCTTCAATACGGGTGCCCGGAGGTGTGCGAACATGCAGCCGGAAGGTACCGGCATCGACGTTCGGGAAGAAGTCCTGGCCGATAAAGGGTAGGAGGCATGCGGAGAGCGCCGCGAACACAGCGAAGCAGCCGAGAGAGAAACCCGCATGAGCAAGCGCCCAATCGAGGGCCGCCCGGTATCGCGCCCGAAAACGTTCGAAGACACCGTTGAAGCGATAGTGAATCCGCCATATCCAGCTCGCCTTCGCGGGTGAGGCTGTATGGGTTCCCTCCTCGTGGTCCTGGTACATCTCCACCTCGCTGGCCAACAGGAACTTGACCATCGTGGGAACCAGCGTGCGGGAGAGCAGATACGAGGCAAGCATGGCGAACACCACCGCCATTCCCAACGGGGTGAAGAGGCTCTTCGCCGCCCCGGAGAGGAACACCACCGGAACGAAGACGATGCAGATGGCCAGCGTCGAGACGAAGGCTGGAACGGCGATCTGCGCGGCTCCATCCAGGATCGCGGGCTCGATCTCTTTGCCCTGTCCCAGATTGCGGTGGATGTTCTCGATCTCGACGGTAGCGTCGTCAACCAGGATGCCCACGGCAAGGCCAAGCCCTCCCAGCGTCATCGTGTTCAGCGTCTGCCCGAAGAACTTCATCACGATGATCGATGTCAGAATCGACAACGGGATTGAGACAGCCACGATCACCGTGCTACGCCAACTGCCAAGGAAGAGCAGAATCATCAGCGCCGTAAGCGTGGCCGCGATGGCGGCCTCCTTCACCACGCCTTGCAGCGCCGCTCGCACAAAGATCGACTGGTCGAAGAGCAGCGTGATCTTCAGCTCAGGCGGCAGCCCCGCGGCGATCTTGGGCAGAGCAACCTTTACTCGTTCGACGATGTCCAGCGTGGAGGCGGAGGCGGCCTTCAAAATCGTCAGCAGCGCCGCTCGCTGGCCGTTGATGCGGACGATGTTCTGCTGAATCGAGAAGCCCTCGTGGACATGCGCCACATCGCGCATATAGACAATGGCCCCGTTGAAGCTTTTTATCGGCAGATCGTTTAGCTCTTCCAGCACCTGCGGACTGGCGTTGGTGCGGACGATGTAATCGGTCGTACCCACCTTTGCCGTACCTGCCGGGAGGATAAGGTTCTGCGCCGTCAGCGCCTGCACCACGTCGGTAGGCGACAGACCTTTGGAATACAACTGTCCCAGGTCGAGGTCCACCATGATCTGCCGAGCCTTACCCCCGTATGGCGAGGGCACCTGCGCCCCCTGCACGGTGGCCAGTTGCGTGCGCACGAAGTTCAGCCCGATGTCGTAGAGGTCGGACTCCGACAACTTGTCGCTCGAGAGAACCGCCTGCAGAATCGGCACATTCGACGCGCTGAACTGCAGAACGAACGGTGGCGTCGTTCCGGGAGGAAGAACGCGCAGGATCGTCTGACTGACGGCTGTGACCTGAGCGACCGCCGCTTCAATCTTGGCTCCGGGTTGGAAGAAGATCTTGATGATGGAGATGCCGCTGACCGACTGCGACTCGATATGCTCGATGTCGTTTACCGTCGTCGTCATCGCTCGTTCGCTGATGGTGGTGAAGCGCTTCTCCATCTCGTCCGGGCTGGTGCCGGAGTAGGTCCAGATGACCGTGACAACCGGAATGTCGATGGTGGGAAAGATGTCCGTGCTCATCGTCTCGATGCTGACGACGCCCATCACCAGGATCAGCACTGCCATGACGACGAAGGTGTACGGTCGTCGGAGTGCCAGTCTTACAATCCACATATCGGTTCCTTCTCGGGGTAAGTGCCAAGAGTCTTATGAAATTGAGTTAGCTTTTATTCTTTCATGGGCGAAGCCAGGTCTACGCCACGCGGATCACAATCTTACCGAAGTGCGATGCCGATTGCATGAGGAGAAAGGCCTCGCGAGCCTGATCCAGAGCGAAGATGCGGTCAATCACCGGGTGCAGCGCGGCTTTTGTAATGGCCGCATTCATCTGTTCGAACATCGCACGAGAGCCGACATAGATACCCTGCACGCGAAGCTGCTTGTGCAGGATGGGGGTAATGGCGAGCGACTCCGATACAACGCCCCCCGAGAGTACGCCGATCTGCGCAACCATCCCCCCAACCCGCGCAGCACGTAGCGATTGGCCGAAGGTTCCTGCGCCGCCAACCTCGATAATGCGGTCTACACCTGCGCCGTCGGTAACTTCAGCGACCCACTTGGACCAGTCCGGCCGCTCTCTGTAGTTGCAGCCGGCGCTAAGCCCCAGAGAATATGCGCGAGCCAGCTTATCTTCGCTCGACGACGTGCCGATCACCCTCGCGCCCAGCAGCCTCGCGAACTGCAACGCGAAGAGGGAGACGCCACCCGTCCCCTGAATCAGAATCGTCTCGCCGGACTCCGCTGGACGGGCCGGATCTCCGCCATGCTGCAGCGCGTTCCAGGCCGTGACCCCCGCGCACGGCAGCGTAGCAGCCTCCTCATAGCTCAGGTGTTCGGGGAACCGGACGACGCCATCCTGATGCAGGAGCACGTATTCAGCCAGCATCCCATCGACATCCCCTCCAAGGGCAGCTTTGGACTTCTCCGCGCTCGGCGGCCCATCCAGCCAGTGCTGCATGAAGATCCCGCAGACGCGATCGCCGACCTCGACCCGGCTGACCCCTTCGCCAATCGCGACGATCTCCCCCGCCCCATCCGAGCAGGGGATGCGGGGAAGCTCCATCTTCGGGTTGTAGAGGCCCTTCACCACCATCAGATCGCGGTAGTTGAGCGACACCGCATGGACCTTGATAAGCACCATGTCCGGCGCGATCCGCGGGTCGGGAAGTTCAATAAGCTGTAGACGTTCTAAGCCGAACTGTGTCACCGAACAGGCAAGCATGGCACCCTCTTTTTATTTTTATGATGCTCGATAACGGATGCGCGACAGGCTTCTGTCGCAAAGGCTATTTAACATTTAGACGCACCGGCGTAGAATGAGCATATGTCGCGTGGATGGGAGAGTAAATCCGTGGAAGAACAGCAATCTCAGGCCGCCGCTCCAAAACCTGCCGCCGCAAACAATAATGCTGAAACCGCAGAACGCAAGCGGCAGCGACAGGCTCTGGAGCTGCAACGGGAACGCGTCCTGTCGGAGCGGACGTCGAGCCCGCATCGCCGCTCAGCACTTGAAAATGCGCTTGCCGATATCGAGGAAAAGCTCGCAGAGCTTGGTTGGACGATCCACATGTAGACCGGCTGCGAGCCATCGGCAGGGTGCTGCGCCGACGACCAGTCATGTCCTTTGCTTGAAACTTTGCATCCGCTTACAGCTACACCGCTTACAAGCGAAGAGGCCGCACTGAGCGGCCTCTTCGCTGCACTGCAGAGCGTGTATCTACTGCGGAGGCGCAGAAGCTGCACTAGGCACGGCATCCGGGCTGCTCTGCTGCACGCCAATCGCATCGCCTGACACAACCAGCTGGACACGGCGATTCTGGGCGCGCCCACTTGCCGTGCTGTTATCCGCCACCGGTTTTGCCTTTCCGTAGCCGGTGGAGGTGATGTTGTCCTGCTGCACGCCTTGGCCGATAAGGAAGTTCTTCACCCCATCCGCACGGTTCTCCGAGAGCTTCTGGTTGAGCGTATCGCTCCCGACGCTATCGGTATAGCCCTCCACCTGCAGCTTCAGCCCCGGATACGCCTGCAGGATTCCAGCCACCTTGGCGAGGCTGACCTGCGTTCCCTGCTTCAGCGTGTATTTGCCGGTATCGAAGAGGACATCCGACATGTTGACGATAAGGCCGCGGGCCGACTCGCTCGTAGCCAACACACTATTGAGCTGGCTGCGTAGCCTCTCGCGGACGGCGTTCGCACTCTCGGCGCTCTTGTTGGCCTCGGCAGCGCGGGCACGGGCTTCAGCGGCTTCAGCCTCGGCACGGGCACGATCTGCGTCGGCCAGCGCCTCAGCAGCCTTGGCGCGCTCGGCTTCAAGCTGGGACTGCTGCGCCTGCATCTGCGACTGCTGCGACTGAGCCTGAGCATCCCGCTTGGCGATCTCCGCATTCAGTTGACGCTCTGCCGACTGTTTGCGCAGCGTAACCAGGCGGGCATCCTCGGCCCGCTGGACAGCCTGGCGGGCAAAGGTGATCTCCATCTTGCGGTCGCCCTTCTTGTTGCGATCGATGTCGGAGGCGTTTTTGAGATCCAGCATAGCCTCCTTCATGATGTCTGCCGCGTACTTATCGGCTCCAGCCTCCTGCGCAATACGGATGGCATTATTAGCCTGATAGAGCTCAAGCGGCGACTTCTCATCGCGGGTAATCGGATTCAGGTTCGACTTCGAGCCTTCGGTGTGGGCATAGGTGCCGCGCGGCAGCAGGGAGTAGTGGGCATTCACCTTCTCCAACACGCCATTCGTCTTGTCCTGAATGATCTCGTTCTGCAACACGACCACGTCGCTCGGCTGCGTGACGGAGAAATAAGGTTCTGCCGTGACGATCATGCCGAAGGACTGCAGCGCCGTCGTGACATTGATATTGTTCTTCGTCCCGGCCGGGAGAACCTCGCCGAGGTTGCTTGGCCGTCCATCCGGAGTAATGGCCCACAGAACGTAGGTCAGATACTCGGGCCCGAAGCCATTAGCAGGTGTGAGCCCTTGAAATTTCGCCTCAATGGTGATGCCGCCACGCTCGCTGGTGACCTTGGCCTCGCCTTTGGCTAGCGGAAGCAGCGTTGTCCCCTTGAAGTCTATCTTCGTGGAAGCACTGCGATGAAGATAGTTCACGGCGTCGAGGTCACGCTGCACCACCTTGACCCGGTAGAGATAGATCCCGTCATCTTCCTTTTTGATCTCCTGCGGCTGCTGCTGCGCCGGAGCCATCTGTGCGGTGGGGTTTGGTTCCTGACCCAAAGCGGAAGATATAGACCCACAGAGCCCTGCCAGTACAAGGGCCGATAAAACTTTCTGATGACGCATCATGCTCGTTCTCCTTGAATTGCGCGCCAATCTCCTTGATCTTACTGATTCAAGGGAATATCGCGCCTACAAGGTGCGATGCCAGCCACAGGGCAAAGGGTATCCGGATGGGAGAGTTTCAAGGGACCGGCAATTCCAATTAAGGAGATTAACTGGAAAAACGTCACCCTCCCTTCTCCCATCACAATTGACAGGAGAAGAGGAGCGTAACCGCTTTAAGCAGAGTGTTGATGTTGTGCCGCCGAGCGATGCACAAAATGATATGGCGGCCACGGGCCCGAGAGCTGCATATGACATTCCTTCAATTGCTGTGTTGCCGAGGTGTACTTGTTCTGGTACCGCTCCACAGTTTTGTTATCGATGAGATGGGCGATATCCAAAAGCATCTTGCCTGATTCCATACGCTTGCAGGTAATCTCTTCCGCGAGTGGAAGGAACATCCGGTGCATCTGAATCGAGAGTGCGCGGGCCTTCGACTGACGTTCCCGCTGACGGCTGGCACTCTCACGGAGGCTGGTCAGGTACTGCTGGCCGACCGTCATGTCACGGGCAGAGTTGCCCGGGCATGTGTCGTCCACCAGAACCTTGAGGTGCATCTCCGCTTTGCCCCGAAGACGCTCGACGTTGGCCATGAAGTGGCGTTGATTGGACCGGACGGAGCGGCGCAACGCGTCGTCGTCCTGAAAGGTGGTACCGAAGCGAAAGGGTAGAACGGTTGAGTGTTTGAAGCAATCTGCTATAACGCGGGCGTGGTCCTTTGCAGCCTGCTGGTCGAGCCGGGCACTGTCCTCGGGCGTGTGCTCGGAGACGACGATGGCTAGATCGCTGGCTGGAAAAAGGAATGTTTGATTACCGAATAGACCAGATACCCCAGCTAGGGGCATCGGGCGGCGGTGCCGGCAAAGTTCCGGAAAGGCCTGTCTCTCTGCAATGCAATAGGCGTACCATGCCATATTTTTCACCTTCCAAAGCACGCTGAGGGGTCTAACCGCCCCATCAGGTAGTTGGTTATGCGCTCATACTGGAACGGAGATTGTCTCGAAACGCTTCATAGTAATGGTTTTGTTCTGGCACGTGCGCGATTAGCGAACTGCACCGAACGCGAAACGGATAGTATGCCTATCGGAAGACAGTTGGCAATAGTTTCTTGGTTAACCGTAAAAACTACCCAGAATTTGAGAGTTGGGCTTCACTCTCCGCCCTTGGCCCCTTGCCTGATTGATACGGCTGTAACCTTTGGGGAGGATAGTCTTGACCATCGGCGCACCCCTTCGGGGCAGGCTGGAAGCAACGGGGCAGACGAAGAGGTTACTTGGAAAAGTCTTCGATCTTCGCGTCAGGAGACTTCGGCGTACGCCAGGAGGGTGGATCGGTTACCGCCTGCGTCTTCGGTAGGGAATCTTCCGGGCTCGATATTCCCACTAAACGCAATACTTTCCCAATGGCACGAACAACTGGATGCATATTTTGGACATCCCTTTACTAATCTATCTATTTCCAAATGAGGCTACTCTAGTTAGTGATGACCTATCGAAAATTACTGAATCTCCGTGTGCGAGGCATCTTAAGCCTCGTCGTTTTGGGCTTGATATTAGGGGTAGTAGCGCAACAGGGGCCAGCTCAAGCACCGCCCGCGGCCAAGCCCACTCCCGATGTCGTCATCTTTAGAAATGGCGACCAGCTCACCGGAACACTGGAACGCGGCGAAGGAGACTCCGTCATCTTCAAAAGCGATCTGGTCGGCGAAGTAACAATCTCCATGGACAAGGTAAAGGAGCTGCGCTCCCACGGCAGCTTCGCCGTTCTCAAGAAGGGTGAGAAGATTACCCGTACCTCCAAGCAACCCGGCAGCCTCACCTTCACCGACAGTAGCGTAGCTCTCTCCCATCCGGGTGGCACAGTCGAGACGATACCCGTGAAAGACATCTCCTACGTCATCGATGGCGAAACATACGACAAAGAAGTTATTGGCAATCCTGGCATATGGGTCGGCTGGAAGGGCTCCATCGTCGGCGGAGCGACGATCGTTCAATCCACACAGACCGGCCAGAACTACACCGCCGGAATTAATCTCGTTCGTTCCATCCCTACTGTGCCCTATCTACCGCCACGCACCCGCACCTCCTTCAATCTGATCGAGACCTACGGCAAGCTGACTCAGCCCACCATCCCGCAGACCACTCCGCCAACTGCAGATCTCATCATCAAGACAAACATCTTCCACACGGACTTTGAGCATGACAAATACCTGACTGAAAACATGTACGCCTTGGCGGGCGTGACCTACGACCACAACTCGACTCAAGGTCTCAGTCTTCAGCAGATCTACGGCGTTGGTCTCGGCTGGACCGTCCTGAAGAATGCCGCGCAGGAACTCGACCTTAAGACAGACGTCCACTACGAGAGACAGAACTTCGACCAGACCTTTCTGCCGCCAACACCCAACCAGGACCTGATCGGTTCCACCTTCGCCGAGACATACAAACGCACCCTGCCAGGAAAACTAGTTCTGACCGAGAGCGGAACCTACATCCAGTCTTGGAATTACTTTCAGGCCTACTCCACCATCGGCGCCGTCGGCCTGGCTCTGCCGGTCTACCATCGCTTCAGCCTCAGCGTTAACGCGCTGGACAACTTCATCAACAACCCAGCCTTTGGCTTCAAAAAGAACAGCTTCCAATTCGTCACAGGTGTCACCTACACCCTGCCGTAGCGGCATTTAGCGAGCAGAAGCAGCAACGAAGAAGAGAGGCCATTCGGCCTCTCTTCTTCGTTCACCGCTATCCGTGCTCTTGCCTTGTTGTCCACGGAATCGTCATTCAGGCGCGAGTCGGACAGTCTCATCGTCGGTCAAAGCAGTGGAAGACCTTCGTTGTTGCCAAACCTTGTCAAGCCCCAGCCCCACTTAACCTTAGATAAAAGAACAACATACGTCTTCCGATTAGGCCTCTCGCACTTGCTATACTAGATACAGAATCAAGAAAAGCCCCGGCCAAAACCGGGGCTTCTTCCTTTGATTGCATAAACCCTTTAGAAAGACGAATTTGCCCATAACTACTTTTGTTTGACTACTTTACAGACGCAATAAATCACAAGCTATTGATTCTTATCAACTTACACTAGGGTACCCCCCCGGGGGGAGGGGTGGCATGAGACCACACAAAGGAAACACACCGTGGAACAGGCGCGCCTCATTGGCCTTTCAAGATTCGCGTGACGGGGTCCGGCAACTCCTTGTCGGCGTTCTTCAGCAGCAGGCTCACCTGCCACATCTGCGTGTCCGACAGGGTATGACCGAACGCTGGCATACCAGTCAGTCGAATGCCGTTAGCGACCTTCCAATAGGTCTCGCCCACTTCGTCGTCGCTCACCCCGACGACCCCGTGTTTTCCGTGCCTCTTCCAAAGCTGCGGAGCGCTGGGATACATGTCCTTCGCATAGGCCACATCGTGGCCCGGACCTCCATGGCAGCTCGCGCACTGCGTTCGATAGATATGCGCTCCAGACTCGAAGACATCCTCGCTGGTGCCAAACGGAGCAGCCTTCGTCTCGCGCTCGATGCGCGCGTTCAACGGCAACTTGACGATCTGCTTCTCCAGCGGAAACGGTGTATCGGTCACCGCTACCGGCAGAGGACCGAGCCGCAGATAGAGGAACAATCCCGCCGCAGTGGCAGCGATACCGAGCAGGAAACCCAGAAAAACCTTACCGAAACCACCGCTGCCGCTCTTTTTCGCCACCGTAACGTACTCCTTTGGGGTGTAACCACCTCTGACAGGCATGGTGGATGTTCTAATAAGGTGTGGCTGCAGTTGATCTTCGGCAGCGGCCCTCGAATTACACAATAGCAAAAGCCAAAGCTTGTGCAGGAGCAATCGTTGATGTTCGGTTTCAGGATGAGTGTGAAGCGGGTAGCCGCAGTGTTGCTGGCAGGCATTATCGTCAGTGGAGCAAGCACAGTTGAGGCGCAGACGACGCGTCGATCGCGTCGAGAGTCGAACGCCAACCGCAAGGCGCGTATCGCCAGAACGATTGAGGAGACGTACAGCCATCGCTGGGAGGTTGGCGGCGGTGGTGGCTATCTCCGCTTCCGGTCAGGCGAGTATCTTCAGAAGAACAACGAAGTCACCTTCTGGACGACCGCAACCTACAACCTGAACCCCAAGCTCGGTATCGTGGGCGACGTCCGTGGAGCCTACGGCAACGCCAGGATCGGTAACACGGTGTTCAACCTGCCCTTCAATCCGCAGATCTCCGAGTACACCTTCATGGGCGGTCCCTCCTACCGGATCTACGCCAAGGAAAAGACCGCTATCAGCGTCTTTGGTGTGGGTGGTGCAGCCCTCGGAAAGTTCGATGGTGCCGCGAAGGGCCTCACCTCGAAGGATCTCCACGTTTGGCAGTCTGGGGTAAAGCCCGTCTTCAGCGTCGGAGTCAACTTCGACTACAACTTCTATCCCAATCTCGCCGCCCGCATAACGCCAACCTATGTTGGTACCTTGTTCCGCCTTGATCCGAACGACACCACAACCGGCTCGCACGGTTCGATTCAGAACAATCTCGGATTCAACGTCGGCCTCGTGTATCGGTTCGGTCGAATCAAGTAAAATTAGCGTCAGAATATGACGGAACCTCAGCGTCAGGCCTTCCTGGCGTGAGGTTCCGTCATATTCTTTGGATCGAGAATCTCTGCAATCTGCTCCTCGGAGAGCAGATTCCGCTCTCGCGCCAGCTCCACAATCGTCCGTCCGCTCGCAACCGACTCCTTCACAAGTGCAGCTGCCTTTACATACCCAATGTAAGGATTCAGCGCTGTAGCCAGCGCGATCGTGCTCTCCGCATAGAAGCTGCAACGCTCACGATTCGCAGTCAGCCCGCGGACGCAATGCAGGTCCAGCTCGCGCAGCGTATTCGTCAGGATCGTGATCGACTGCAGCGTATTGTGCACCATCGTAGGCATCATGACGTTGAGCTCCAACTGTCCAGCCTGCACAGCCAGAGCAGTAGCAGCATCGTTGCCGACAACCTGAAACCCTACCATCGCCGCCAGCTCAGCCAACACTGGGTTCACCTTCCCGGGCATGATGCTCGATCCCGGTTGCAGACTCGGCAGATGGATCTCGTTGAACCCCGTATTCGGTCCAGACGACAGCAGACGCAGGTCGTTCGAGATCCGGATCACCTCCAGCGCCAGCGTCCGCAACGCCCCCGACACCTCGGCCATGCAAGCGTTCGACTGCATGGCATACCGAAGGTCTTCTGCTAGCTTCAGATCAAGGCCCGAGATGCGGCACAGGTTGGCAATAGCCCTCTCCCGGTAGTCGGGATGCGTGTTCAGGCCCGTCCCCACGGCGGAGCCGCCCAGGCCCAACTCCTTCGCAGCCTCAGCAGCTCCCTTGATGAAGCCTGCTGCCCTGCGGACTGCAACCGCATAGGCGGCGAACTCCTGCCCCAGAGTGATAGGAGTCGCATCCTGCATATGTGTACGGCCAGACTTGAGAACGTCCGTGAACTCTTCGGCCTTGCTCGCGAAGCTGCCTGTAAGGCCGTACAGGACAGGGTAGAGGCTCTCCAGCGCCAGCAACGTGGCAAGCCGCATCGCCGTCGGGAAGACATCGTTCGTCGACTGCCCATAGTTCACATGGTCGTTGGGATGAACCTTCGAGTAAGTCCCCAGAGGCGCGCCGAGAATACTATTCGCACGATTCGCGACTACTTCATTCGTATTCATGTGCAGGCTCACACCCGCACCAGCTTGAAACACGTCTACAACAAATTGATCGTGATACTGTCCGTCGATAACCTCCTGCGTCGCCTGCGCGATGGCGCTTCCCTGCTCTGTAGTTATGAGTCCCAATTCCTGGTTAGCTTCCGCAGCCGCCCGCTTGATCATGGCTAGGGCGCGGATGAGGAAGGGGCTGGTGCGGGGGCCACTGATGGGGAAGTTCGCCACGGCGCGGGCAGTTTGGGCTCCATAAAGAGCGTTCGCCGGGACTTCGATAGGGCCAAGCGAGTCTATTTCGGTTCGGGTATCGGACATGACGAACGCCTCCGCTGCCATTGATAATCTGTTAGATGATGTTGAGGGCTATATGGCTCTCTGAGACGTGAAAGACTAAAGGCAATCTCCATGGCAATCATCAGACAAGACGACTTTATCCAATCTGTAGCCGATGCGCTGCAGTACATCAGCTACTACCACCCCGAGGACTACATCACCAACCTTGCGCGTGCCTACGAGCTTGAGGAGAGTCACGCGGCCAAGGACGCGATGGCGCAGATCCTCATCAACTCGCGCATGTGCGCCGAGGGTCACAGGCCAATCTGCCAAGACACCGGCATCGTGACGATCTTCCTGAAGGTTGGCATGGAAGTCGTCTGGCAGGGATCTGAGGGTGCGCCTGCAACCCTTACGGTGCAGGAGATGTGCGATGCGGGGGTTCGCAAGGCCTACCTCGATCCGGAGAACAAGCTTCGCGGCAGCATCCTTGCCGATCCTGCGTTCTCGCGGAAGAACACCGGCGACAATACGCCTTGCGTCGTCGAGGTCTCGCTGGTCAGGGGCGGCGAGGTCGATGTGATCGTTGCAGCCAAGGGAGGGGGCTCGGAGGCCAAGAGCAAGTTCGTCATGCTGAATCCATCCGACTCGATCGTCGATTGGGTTTTGAAGACTGTTCCGACGATGGGCGCGGGCTGGTGTCCACCGGGAATGCTGGGAATCGGGATCGGAGGCACGGCGGAGAAGGCCATGCTGCTCGCCAAGCAGTCGCTGATGGACCCGATCGACATGCAGGAGCTGAAGGCTCGTGGACCGAAGAACAAGATCGAAGAGATGCGGATCGAGCTGTACGACAAGGTGAACCGGCTGGGAATCGGGGCCCAGGGGCTTGGCGGACTGACTACCGTGCTGGACATCAAGATCCTCGACTATCCAACCCATGCAGCCAACCTTCCGGTGGCGATGATTCCCAACTGCGCTGCCACGCGGCATGCCCACTTTCATCTGGATGGCTCCGGTTCAGTCATGCTGGAACCGCCTTCGCTCGATAGCTGGCCGAAGCTTACCTATGACGTCAGCACTGCTCGGCGTGTGGACCTCAACAGCGTTACCCACGAGGAGGTGAAGACGTGGAAGCCTGGCGAGGTGGTTCTGCTCTCGGGCAAGTTGCTGACCGGTCGCGATGCGGCGCACAAGCGGATGACGGACATGCTCTCACGGGGCGAGAGGCTGCCGGTGGACTTCAAGAATCGTTTTATTTACTACGTCGGGCCGGTCGACGCTGTCCGGGACGAGGCTGTTGGACCGGCGGGACCGACCACGGCGACTCGCATGGACAAGTTCACGCGGCAGATGCTCGCCGAGACCGGTCTGCTGGGCATGATCGGCAAGGCTGAACGGGGACCGGCTGCCATCGAGGCGATCAAGGAGCATGAGGCCGTCTACCTGATGGCCGTCGGTGGCGCTGCCTACCTCGTGTCCAAGGCGATCAAGAACTCTCGCGTTCTTGGCTTCGAGGATCTGGGCATGGAGGCCATCTACGAGTTCGACGTAGTGGACATGCCTGTGACCGTCGCGGTCGACAGCAAGGGCACCAGTGTTCATCAGACCGGGCCTGCGGAGTGGAAAGCCCGCATTGCCGGTGAGTTTGGTGGCGTCCCGATTCTGCAGTGACCCTTTGATTCGTTGATTTGTCTGGGGAGGGGGTACCCCCCCCCCGGGGGGTACCTAGGCGCAAGTATCTTCTTTGCAACGAGATAACGAAAGTGGTGCCGCTAAATTCGTCCATATAAAGGGGTTACGGATAAATTCGTCTTTCTAAAAGAGTTATGGCGTTAAAGAGAAGAGCCCCGGTCTGTAGCCGGGGCTTTCTTTGATTCTGTATCTAGTATAGCGCGTTGGGGGAAACTAATCGGCAGATGTAGGTTGTTGTTCTGTCGTGGGTTACCTGGGTTGGGGGCTTGACATGGATTTTTGCTGGGTTTTTCGCAGTGGCTTAGAGGCCTCCTAAAGAGATCACCCTTCCTAGCGAACTTCCTAGCGGTCTATCCGTTCCAGAATCGGCCCCAGCAGATAGGCAACGAAGAAGCCGCCACTCCAGATGAGCGCCGATCCCCAAAGGATCACGCGGCTTAGCTTACTGACCTCGCCGCATGTGGTTGGGTCATCGGCTTCGCACACTTCCCCGTCGCGAAGTCTTGGGGCCACAACGTACGTCATCACAAAACTTGCTGCGATGAGCGTACCGGCGATGCTGAAGGTCCATATCTTGTGCCGGGAGAGACTAACGAGCCAAGGAGCTGCAGAGAGCATTGATGCAACTGCCGTCCCCATCCCTAAGAGAACCAGGACAGACGGAAGCGCACAACAGATAAGCGTGCTGAATGAGCTAAAGAGCGAAAAGTAGTTGAGCAGGGCCGCTCGTCTGGCCCTGCGTTCCGGCATTATAACAGGTGCCGTCGGATTCATTGCGCCTCCGTAATCGTGCTGTACCGCAGCGTGTCGGAGACTTTGCCTTTAGGCGATTGGGGGAGAACTCCTGCGACGGTGACTGTCTTACCTAGAAGTGCGGCGATATCTGCACCTCCAGCGACCGGAGACAGGGCATAGCGATCCTGCGTTCCTGCCACTTCCAGGAAAGGTGCGGTTGCCGTGCCATTCAGTTTGCCTTTGGCGATGATATTGGCGTCCTTGTGGGTGAAACCGTTTCTCTCGACTGCTTCATTGAACTGCCGCATGGTGGCACTGTTGCCGGGAGAGAGCTTGATGGTGACGAGGCCAGTGTTCAGATCCACATCTACCGTATTGACCCCCTGAATGCCTTTCATGGAGACGTGGATCGCATGGGCGCATGGAGCGCAATCCATGCCGAAGACGGTAAGGTTGACTTGCTCATATTCAGCTTGAGCGGCGAGGGGAGAGAGAGCGATGGCGAGAGCGCCTGCAACGAAGATATTTTTCATGGTCGGTCCTTTCAATGGGAGCTGGTATGCGCGGAATATTTGAGATAGCTGAAGTTGATGGCAAAGCGGATGTGCTCCCGGCCATATAACGAATTGGAGGCATCCCGAAAGACGGGTGCCTGCACCCCACCCGAGATGGCGATATTCTTGAAGATCGCAAGTACAGACGGGCCGAGCCAGACGGTTGTCGTGCTGCTGTCCGGCAGGATCGCTCCGCTGGTACGCACGTTCCCAGTGTGTTCTCCGGTTAGCTCTGCGAAGCCTCGATAGTCCCACTGGTCGTAGCCTCTTCGGAGCCGAGCCGGACGATACCCGTAGACTCCACTCCAGGAGATGGTGTCCGGTCTGCGATCATACGAGGCTTCGGCAAAGCGGGTATAACCACCGCCGACCCAAACGTATTGGCTCCTTGAAGCAAAGCCAGTGACGAGAGTGCCGGCGATGCCCGGTGCTCGATGGAGACTGCTGAGAATGCCGGAATCCTGCTGAGGCCCAGGAACCACGACGCCAAGTGATGCCGTCGATTCGATCCGTTTCCCAACGCTCGTGACTGAGTGCAAGAAACGCCATGACGCTCCCGCAGACCATTCGCTTCCCGGAACAATACGACTTTCTGGCAGAGATCCGCCTCCAAATGTCGCGGGAAGAAACCCATTGACGGTGATGTGAGGCGTAATGCCGTATCCGAAGCCAGAGCCCGTTGAGAGTTGCGTGCCTCGGGAGCCGTTTCGGCCAAAGATGCCGGTGTCATAGCTGACTTCACCCTGAGAATTTACAGGGGTTGCATAACTGAAGACAGGGCCGTGGTCAGCGGCAATCGCGATAGCTGGCAGTGCGAACGCACAGGCCAGAACCATGATGGATTTCATGAATGCTCCTTTGTTTGAACCAAATGAGGCGCAGGCACACGTCGAGTGTGCAGGTCATCGGATCAAGGAGCGAATCAGATTCGAAGGACGGCTGTTTTCGCGATGAGCAATCCTGGCGGGGAGTGTTCCTTTGGAGCTTGAAGTTGGGAAGACGGAACGTGCTGCATCGAGCCGATAAACGGTGAGAGCCACGCGATGACTGCCCAATAGATATCGGTTGGGGGAGCCATGGTCGCAAGCTGAGGATGGTCGTCGGTCCGAACTTCCGTTCGGCAGCAACCCATCTTTGCCATCTCCCCGCAATTGCCATGCATTGCACGACAGCAGGCACTTTCCTCGGCGCTCATCGCCGTCCCTGTCATACAGGCCAGTAAAGGCGCTGCGGCAGAGATTAGGACCAAGAGCGCGATCATGCTCGCCAGACGACGCATACTTTTTAAGTATATTCGCACCGGAATTCCTGGCCGAGTCAAGCTTCAATTTAAAAGATGGTTTGGGGGCTTGACAGGTTTTTGGGGTTCTGAAAAGACCGAGCTTCAAGTGCGTTCAGGATACCAATGCCAATCCAAAGGGCAGGTAATTTACCGCCAGATAGGATTGCCCACCTGCGCGGAGGAGTTGTGGTCAAACATTTTGCTCTTTCGCTCGAATAGAAGCGGGGTATATGCTACCGGTGTTTCACCGGTACACACGTCGGCCATCCTCCGGCACCTCCCCGGCCCCGTTCTTCGGCCATCTTCCCCCCATAGGTTCAACGGCATAGCAGTCGGCCCAAATCAGCCTCACCTGGCTGTTTTCCGGGCATTTTGGCACTGAACGAAACAACTCATTCACCGAAAGGAACTCCACTATGAAACGAAGGGATTTTCTCAAATCTTCGGCTGCTCTTACCGGCGGCGGTCTGGTCAGTGGCCTCGGCCTCAACAAATTGTCGGCTCAAGGCAATTTGTCGGCTCAAGGGAATCGCTACAACGACACGGCAGGTGGAAAAAGACCCAACATCCTGTTCATCATTGTCGACGAACTGCGCTACCCAAGCGTGTTTCCAAAGGGCATCAAGGACGTCGGCGGCTTCTTCAAGGCATTCATGCCCAACGTGTACAGCCTGTGGAAACGAGGGGTTAAATTCGGCAATTACCACACCGCCGCGAATGCCTGCACGCCCGCCCGCGGGGTTATCATCAGCGGTCTGTATTCGCAGCAGAACTGGCTTATAACAACGATTGTCGCACCGCCAGATCCAAGCCCTATTCTCCTGCGGCAGCCTGTGCTCAATACTGCCTATCCCACCTATGGAAAGCTGCTTCGCGGGCTGGGCTATCAGACGCCGTATCGGGGCAAGTGGCACGTGTCGATACCCCAGAAAGATGACAACGGACTGGAGGCTTATGGCTTCGACTACAACACGTATCCCGATCCGACGGGCGCTAACCTTCAGGGAACCTATGGGGATGAGAGCCGCGGCTTCCACAATGACGCGTATACGGCTACGCAGGCCGTCCAAGTCCTTCGAAGCGTGAAGCGCGGGGATAAGCCGTTCTGTCTTACGGTGGGCTTTGTCAATCCACACGACCGGGAGTTCTTTCCCATGGGTACGGAGTTCCGTACCTTCAATAAATTGTTTAAACGCAACTCGTCGAATCCGCAGGACCTGGCTCCTGGCGCAACCTATCCGGGCAACGGTCCGGTTGTGCCCTGGCACCTGAATGCCCTTAAGTCTCCGCCGGAGTTCGGTTATCCTGCCTTGCCTCCGAACTGGGAGAATGCTGCAGACTGGGCTGCCCAGAAGAAACCGTCTACGCAGACGTTTATCAAAGAATTCTCTGAACTGTTCTGGGGAGGCATCAGCGAAGATCCGAAAGAGAAGGACTTCACGATCACTCCCTATTCGGCGACAGCACTTGGAGAGGGCGTGGCGAAGGCTCCATTCAACTACTGGCGCCGCGGTCTGGATAGCTATACGCAGATCATGCAGGTAGTCGACCGCCAGATTGGGCGAGTGCTGGACGAACTGCACTCCCTTCCGCAGAGCGTCATCGACAACACGGTCATCGTCTTCGCCTCCGATCACGGAGAATACTCCGGCGCTCATGGATTGCCGCAGGGCAAGCTGGGGACAATCTACGAGGAGGCCTGGCATATTCCGTTGATCGTCGTCGATCCAAGTGAGCGATTCACAGGGGACATCGACGATATTCGCAGTGGTCTGACTTCATCGGTGGATCTACTGCCTATGCTCGTCGGGCTGGGAGATCGAGGAAACACGTCCTGGATGTCGGGAGACCTGTCCACGATATATGGCCAGCGCCATGACATGATTTCAATGTTGAAGTCCAAGCAAGCGCCAGGACGTTCCTACGTGCTGCTCGCCACAGATGAGATTGCCCCCAACATCTATAACTTCAATAGCGCGCCGACTCACGTATTGGGCTTCCGAACGGACGAATACAAGTTCGGCATCTCCGCACCGTGGAGGACGGCTACGAGCGACATCGTCGTGGACTCCGGACAGTTGGAGTTCTATGACTATTCAACGAAACGCGGACAGATGGAGCTCGATAACAAGCCCGGGGATCCGCGAGCGCAACAAACTTTGGATTCCCTGGTGAACGACATCATCCCAAATGACCTGCAACAGCCATTGCCGCCGAGTTTGCGAACGCAGCAGCTCGAGTCCAAAGCGGCCCATCTGGCCTATCGGGCGATCGTGGAAAACATGGACAGCTCGACTTTGAAGGATAACGGAGGGATCCGGGGAATTCTCGGTTACGGCGGAGAGTTCTGAGGCCAGTGCAGGAGGGTCGGCCCGTCGGCCCTCCGCTGATGCAATTGAAATCGGATTTGTAATGGGCAGATTGCCCATGGAACGCGATGGCCAGGCTCGCTGGCGGGATCGTGAGACAGCGCTGAAGTTATCGAGAGGCCGTCGTCAGTCGTCAGTCGTCAGGAGATGCTGGAAGGGTGTTCGGCGGGTGGGGTGGGTTTCTGCTTGCGGCTGAGGACGAAGCTGCGACGCTTGCGCTTGCGCTCGGAGGCGTGGTCGATCTTCTTCCAGAAGCCGACGAAGTAGTCGACGGCGGAGATGATGGAGACGACCGTCATCCAGTAGATCGCGGTGACGGCGATGAAGTGGACGCCGACGATGAAGCCGCCCCAGTTCCAGTAGTCCCAGCGGTGGGCCAGGATGGCGGCGACGACGGAGACGATCTGAATGACGGTCTTGAGCTTGCCGATCTCGCTGGCCTCGATGGTGAAGCCCTCGGTGGCGGCGATGGAGCGGAGGCCCGAGACGAGGAACTCGCGGCCGATGACGAGGACGGCGATCCAGGGCGGGACGATGCGGGGGTTGTAGGCCACCAGGACGATGTAGGCGGCGCTGACCATGAGCTTGTCGGCCAGAGGGTCGAGCAGCATGCCCATGGTGGTGATCTGGCCGCGGCGGCGGGCGAGGTAGCCGTCGAGACCGTCGGTAATGCTGGCCAGGATGAAGACGATGGAGGCGATGATCTCCTGCTCGCCGCCACGGAGGCCGTGGGCGCCGTGCCCCTGGAAGGGGAAGGCAGGCGAGAGTATCCAGATGAGGAGGGGCACGCTGGCGATGCGGCTCATCGTGATGGAGTTGGGCAGGTTCATCGGCGTAACCATCTGAAAACGGGGGGCGGGCGCGGGCGGGAATGCGCCGGACAACGCCGGACAGACACTAGCATTTTGCCACATCGGGATGAAGGTGTGACAGAAACGGAGATTTCCGGTAGTGGGTCAGTTTGAAATCAACTTCTGCTGTGTGCACAAGGCGTTGCGGGTTACTCCTGCAATGGAGGCCGGTATCGCACATCATGTATAGACGATTGAGAGCTTGTAGGGCTCTTGGAGCAGTAGTAGCATCATGGCCGAGGGAGATCTTATGAAAAGGTTCTATCCCATCGCCGCGATTCTCTTCGCACTGGCCGCAGTAACCGGAGCCCACGCGGCTAAGGTATGCGCTACGGCCTGCTGCACAGCTTGCACAGGATGCTGCTAGTTCAACCGTTTACCTCAACAGTTCAAAGCCTGCTGACTTTTCGGCAGGCTTTCTATTTTTAATGTTCTAAATTTCAAACTGACCCGCTACCAGATTTCCGTCTGCTACCATTTTGCGCATGCTGAGCCGCAGGGATTTCGGAAGGCTGATTACGGCGGCGCTGGCACTGCCGTCGACAGGTATGGCGGAGCGACTGCAGCAGGATAAAGACCGGGTGGGTCCGGGTCCACAGTTCTCCGTGATGATGTGGACACTGAACAAACGAGGCAGCTTCGAGGAGAACCTGGAGCGGGTTGCAGAGGCCGGGTACCGTCATGTGGAGCTCGTGAGCGAGTACAAGGGGTGGTCGGGGGAGGACCAGCGCAGGATTCTTGCCCGTATGGAGGCGCTGGGGATCTCCGTGGATGCGATGGCCGGGATGACGCTGGGCTTCGCGGATCCGTCGGGGGGCGACGCCTTCCTCGCGGAGTTGAAGGGGTTGATTCCGATTGCCCAGCGGCTGCGGTGCGGCCAGATCATTCTGATGTCGGGGAGGCGCATTGAGGGCGTCTCTGCCCAAAGACAACATGAGGCATCGATTGAGGCGCTAAAGCGGGCGGCGGAGGTACTGCATGGGGCGGGGCTTGCAGGCGTGATTGAACCAATCGACCGGCTGGAAAATCCATCGATCTATCTCGACGGAGTGAGTGAGGCGTTCGAGATCAGTCGTGCCGTGGGGAGTCCGAACATGAAGGTGCTCTACGACATCTACCACGAGCAGCGCGGGCTCGGGAACCTCATCGAAAAGCTCGATAAGAACATCGGAGAGGTTGGGTTGATCCATATAGCGGATGTTCCGGGGCGGCACGAGCCCGGTACCGGCGAGGTCAACTACGGCAATATCTACAAGCGTCTTGCGGTGTTGAAGTACACGGGTGTTGTGGCGATGGAGTTCTATCCGACCGGCGATGTGGTGGAGACGCTGCGGCGCGCACGGGAAGAGGTGATGCGCTCGTGAGAGCGGCTTCCTCTTGTTGCCCATGGGTGAAGTTGCCGGGGTGATCGTTTGCTTGTGACGTCTGCTCTCTCTTTTTGGCTTGAAGTGCCGATAAAGAGACCGTCGGATGACGGAGCAGACGATGCGTGCTGTAAGGATTGGCAGATTTGCGCTGAAGATCTTCACCCTTCTCTCACCTGGCCTCGTGCCGGTGATGGCGGCGACGAGTGTCCCGACCAGCGTAGTGTTTACGGTTACGACGCCATCCACGATCTACTTTGGGCAGGTCGTGGATGGGTATGCGAAGGTGAGTTCGAGCGATGGCAGTGACGTAACAGGCACGATCACCTTCTACGACGGCACGGTGAATATCTGCGCGATCGCGGTGGAGCAGGGGTCGAGTTGCCCGGTGAGTGTGGGGACTGGATTCGCTGCCGGGACGCACGCTCTTACGGCGGTGTACTCGGGGGATGCGGGGCACTCGGGTTCGACCTCGAATGCGATACGTGTGATGGTGCTGCAGGACGGGACGACGGCAAGCGTGACGAGTTCCGTGAACCCGGCGGCCTATGGCGAGAGCGTACTGTTCACGGCAAGCGTCCAGGGAGCTCATGGGGCTGCATGGGGGCCGGTTACCTTTTTAGATGGAACGACTGCGCTTGGAACGGTTGCGCTGAGCCCGGCTGGCGTGGCGGAGCTATCGATCTCTTCGCTGGCGGTGGGAACGCATCCGATCACAGCAGTGTATAGCGCGACGCAGAACTCGGGTGCCGCGACGAGTGCGGTGCTGAGTGAGGTGGTTCAGGCGGCGGCGGTGACGTCTCCTACGCCTCCTACGCCCCCGGCGTCTGCGGGGAGCTTCACCATCAGCGCGGCGCCAGTGACGGTG
>Ga0193716_1000475_pt1 | contig 24255 bp, 16 predicted proteins | sample U2c1metaG_FD_145901 | JGI IMG/M metagenome (GOLD analysis project Ga0193716, IMG submission 145901) | Soil microbial communities from a riparian zone of the East river system, Colorado, United States - U2c1 | ecosystem: Environmental > Terrestrial > Soil > Riparian zone | place: USA: East River...
GCGGTACCCAGCGTCGCCAGCGTGAGCATGTCCTGCCCCATCGTCAGAAGCTCGGAGAGGAGGCCGATGCGCCCCACCGTCTGCCGGCGCGCGCGCTCGAGCTGATCGTAGAACGTCGGATCCTCGAACTGCGCCAGGTCGAGCGTTGCGGCGTGCTCCATCAACCGGATACTCGTGTGTATCGAGAAGAGATCGCCGAGCAGGCTCTCGACGAGTGACGACGCGCGCGTGAGCAGATCGCCGGCGAATACGATCGCGATCTCGGCCGCGACGAGATGCCAGAGCGGCGTGGCGGAGCCGTGCGTTTCGCGCAGGGCAACGACACGATCGATGATGAGCTTCCCGATCCACAGCGCAGCCACCGGAACGAACGCCCGCACCACGCGGAGCACCGTCATGATCACGGTGTACGGCGGATGGGTGTTCCACACCAGCTTGATGAGCTTCGGGACGTACCGAAGCGCACGAACCCGGTCGCCCCACGTTGGATCGGGGACCGGTGTGGCGGGAGGACGACCGCGGCGCGCAGAGGGCATCAAGGAAAACTAGCGCGCGCCCGCGGATGTTCCGTGGTAACGACAGAGTGGGCCGCGACTATCGATCACTCGCTGGATATCAACGCGACGCCGTGCGTGTGCGCGTTGTGCGCAAGCATCTCGGTGCAGCGCGTACGGATGCGCTGTTCCCGGGATTCACCTGTGCGGAAGCAGCCGGCGTGATGTAAATTTTCGTTCGTGGTGCGGAGTATCGACGCTGGCCCATCGATCGTCTCCGGCAAGACTGCACTTGCGCGCCGGGATGATTATTCTTCCGGCCCATCCGCCCTGTTTCAAGGACATCAATGTTTCGCGCTTCGCGTCTCGTCGCTCCGTTGCTCATGGCAAGCCTCGCCTGCCAAGGGTCGTCGCGCAGTGCGACCGTCAGCTCTGTCGCACACGGAGAGATGTCGAAGACGGGACCCGAGCATCGCGTGCCGAACGAGTTCGGACGCATCCCGATTCTCGAATATCATCTCCTCGGCGACAGCGACAGCCGCTGGCACGTCGAGCGCAATCATTTCCGTCGCGACCTGGAGCGTCTCTACGCGAGCGGCTATCGGCCGGTGACGGTGTCGGAGATGGTCGACAAGAAGATCGACCTGCCCGCGGGATTATCGCCCGTCGTGTTCACATTCGATGATGCCGGACCCTCGCAGTTCAGCTACATCGAGCACAACGGAACGCTGGAGATCGATCCGAACAGCGCGGTCGGGATCTGGATGGCATTCCACAAGGAGCATCCGGACTGGCGGAACAAGGCGACCTTCTGCGTGTTGTCGGGTGGCGCGGCAGGGCACTCGTTCTTCGGCGACAAGGGCATCGAGGGGCAGAAGTCGGAGTGGCGCTTCCGGAAGATGAAGTATCTCGTGGAGCAGGGCTTCGAGCTGTGTGGTCACACGCTCTGGCACGCCAACCTCGGGAAGTACAGCGATGCGGTGGTGCAGGAGCAGATTGCGCGCGGCACGCTCGCGATCGACTCAGCGGTCCCCGGCTATCGCGTGCGCACGTTCGCGCTTCCGCTTGGCGTGTGGCCAAAGAATCGCGCGCTCGCGGTTGCGGGCGAGTGGAAGAATCCGCACGGGGGCAAAGTCGCGCGGTACAATTTCGATGCTGTGCTCGAGGTCGCTGGCGGACCGGCGCGCAGTCCGTACGATCCCGCGTTCGACGCGAGGAAGCTCACGCGGATCGAGATTTTCGCGAATTCGCTCGAGCGCGCGCTCGATCAGCTGGAGCTGAGCGGCTCCAGGTACGTGAGCGATGGCGATCCTGCCCAGATCGCGCATCCGGTCGCGCCGAGCGTGGCGCTGGGACGAACCGCGCGCTGACCCTTCGCGATGGTACACTCATAGTATGAGTGAGCGCCCAGTAACTGTCGTAAAAAAAGTGGATAGCACCGTACCAACGCCGTCTATTAATTAGACAGTGGCTAAAAACTGCTCCCAAAATGGGGCCTGATCAAAAGATTGTCCGAAAATGTCATGTGAAAGTCCTAAAATCGTGCTTGTTGCTTCCGATACTGACTTGCAAGTTGATCGCTCGCCCAAGGCGAAACGACCGAGACGGAGGAGTGAATGAGCAGCATCGTACGACCGCTTTCCCATATGCCCTACTTCGAACAGCTCGCTGAGCTGCCGAACGACAGCGTCGAATGGCGCAGCGCGAGCGCTGCGCTGGTCATGCTGCGCATGTTCGACAGCTGGATGCGAGAGGGGGCGGAAGTGGTCTCCAGGGAGTCGCCCGGCTTGCAGGCCGTGCGCGACCAGATCGCTGCCATGGACGTCCGCGACTCGAATCGACGCCTGCTGATGAGCATCGTCGAGTCGATGGTGACGGCCGAGAATCCGCGCATCGTCACCGTTGCGCCGAGGTTGATGGCGTACGGCCGGGCGTTGCAGCACGCGGCGAAGTGGTCGCTCGCGGCGGACGTCTATCGTACCGTGCTGGCGTACGCGACTCCGGTGCAGGATGCCGAAACGGTGATCGCGGCGAACATGCAGTTGGGTCGTTGTCTGCGCGTGATGGCGGATTTGCCGTACGCGGAGACGCTGCTGAACGACACGATTCTGCAGGCGAAGGAATCGGGCTTGCAGGAGATCGGCGCGACCGCGATGCACGATCGTGCGCACTTGGCGCTTCGGCGTGGAAAGCCGACCGAAGCGGTCGTGTGGCAGTACGAAGCGTTCAAGGGCGTTCGCAATCAGATGGCTCGCGACCGAGTGCTGAACGATTTGGGCGCGAGCTTCGTGCAACTCGGTGTCTACAGCGCTGCGCGAGACGCGTTTCTGGTGGTGGCTGCCACGGCGCACGAGCAGTACATGCGCTGGACGGCGACGATCAACTTGCTCGACGTCTCAGTGCACGAGCATCGTGAGCCGTTGTTCGAGCAATACCGTCGCGATCTCGAGAATTCGAGCATGCCGCCGGCGCTCGCCGTCTATTATTACATCTACGTGGCGCAGGGCTATCGGCAGTTCGATCAGCTCTCGCTCGCGACCGCAGCGATCAGTCGCGCGATCGAGATCGCTACGGCAAATCAGTTGGGACAGGCTCGGTTCGAGGCCGAAGAGCTCTTTGACGGGCTCAAGCGTGATCAGGCTCGTGAAGCGCGCGAGGAGCGTCTGATAACGCACCAAACGACCTGGAGTCCGGAAGTCGAAGGGATTGCCAAGGCGTTGCACGAGCTACGCACGATGGCGGGCGTAGAGGGATAAAAAAACAGAGGGTTCCGGGTTGCAGCCCGGAACCCCCTGTCAAACAAGCAGTTGCTGAGACTTACTTGGGGCCGCAGCCGCTGCCGACGCTGATCGCGCAGTCCTGGCTCGGCGCAGTCGGGGAGGTGCAGGCGGCAAGAGCAACGGAGGTCAAGACAACGGCGATCAGGGCAATTTTACGGGCAATCATGGCGGCCTCGAAGGAATCAAGTTGTAATTGGCGTTGCGACTTGGTTCCGAAGCTACGGTGGCGCGAAGAGTCGTAAACGCACATTTTCGGACACCGATGTGCTGTTTTAGGACAATTGTGCGTCAGCCAAAGTGGAAGTTCTCGCTCGCCTCTCTGCCCCACTCGCCGCTCAGCTGCAAATCGCTCTCGCGGGGGATCACACCCTCACGCTAGTCGATGGCTGGGGTGCGCTGTTGCTCGCGATCCGTGAGCGTCCCGTGGATCTCGTCGTTCTCGATCCGCGAACCTCCGGTGGACTCGAATTGGGGCAAGCTCGTGAACTGCTCGCTCGGCATCCCACGCTGCCGGTGGTGATCTACACCACCCTCGCTGCGGACTCGATGCAAGCGACAGTGATGCTGGCAAAGCTCGGCGTTCAACACGTCGTGCTGCGTGGCTTCGACGACGAGCCCCGACGCTTTCGGCAGATGCTCGATCAGCTGCCTGCTACTCGGCTGAGCAATTCCGTGCTCGACCATGTGTTGCCGCACTTGCAGGATGCTCCGGTACTGTTTGTCCGCGCGATCACGAGACTGTTCGAAGCACCGCAGGAGTTCATCGACGTCGACGAGCTCGCACGCATGTCGGGGATGACGAGACGCAGTCTGGATCGATGGTTCGTCCGTTCCGGACTCGCGTCGGCGCGCACCATGATCCTCGTCGCCCGACTGACGCGCGCGAAGCACTACATGGGAGATCCGGGATTTCTGCTCGAAGACATCGTGAAAAAGCTCGGCTACAGCTCGATCCGCCGCTTCGCTCGCCAGGTTCGCGCAGCAACGGGAATGACACCGTCGACGATGCGGTCAGCGTTCACGACGGAGGAATTCACATTACGAATGGCGGCGCTCGTGTGCCGGCCGGAGGACGGAAGCAGCGAATGGGAGATCTCGCTCGATGATTGAAGATTCGCAGGCGACGCGGGTACTGGTTGTCGACGACGAGCATTCCATATGCCGTGCGTTGGAAATCAGCTTCAAGCGCGCCGGCTATTACGTTCGCGCCGTCGAATCGGCCGAGGATGCAGTGCAGCTACTGCATCGCGAGCACTTCGATTGTCTGGTCGTCGACCTTCGCATGCCCGAGATGGGCGGCGACGAGCTGTTCGAGATCGCCGCCTCCGTGCAGCCGCATCTGCGCCAGCGCACGATCATCACCACGGGCGATGGCAGTGAGCGCGCGCACGAGCTCATCGCCGCCTGCGGCTGCGCCTCACTCGGAAAGCCGTTCGACCTGCGCGACCTTCTCGATCTTACGCGGCAGCTCACCCTCCGCGTTCGCGACGCACGAGCCTAGCGCTCGCGCCACCGCAAAAACTCGCGCTACAACGTCCAGCTGCGCAGCGTCTCGAGCGCCCGCTCCACCGCGGCACGCTGTCCCGCGTCCGTCGCCTTGCGTCGCAACATCTCGTAGCTCCGAATCGCGAGCTGCAGCGCTTCCCGATCACGCTCTCCCGACGCGAGACTCGTCGCATTGTCCGCGAGGCTCGCGCGTGCGAGGTCATCCTCCGGAAAGCGCTCGACCACCTGCTTCCACCGCATCATGCGCTCGCGCGGCACGCCTTCGGTGATCGCCCACAGATGCCAGGCGCCGCGATTGCCGGGATCCGCGGCCAGCGCGCGCGCCGCCAGCTCGCCCGTCGCCTCCGCGCCGCGCCCCGTGAGCCAATACGAGTTCGCGAGAATGACGAGCGCCCGCGCGTCATGGGGGCGGAGGGCGACGATCCGCTCGTACAGCGGGCCGGCCACCTCAGGAAGCCCCAGGTACGGCTCTGCCGCCACGGCCAGGGCCTCCGGCTCGGTCACCTCGGCGAGTGCTAACAGTCGCTCCAGCAAGGCGCCGTAGTCGTTGGATGCAGTGTATGTTGAAACGGCGGCCGAGAGCTCCGCGGCGGGATCAGGTGGTTGTGGGCTCATGACTACCGCAATTTACCGTTGCAGCAGGAGGCACGTCAGCCGTGACTGAAGCGTCAAACGATTCGTCAATTCCGCAGGACGAGCAGCGTCGGGAGGAGCTGCTTCGGATCACTGCGATCGTGCAGCATTCTTTGAATAATCCACTGGCGGCGCTCCTGGCCGAGGCACAGCTGCTCGCGATGGAAACCACCCTGGACCCGGAGCACCGGGCGGCGGTGGATCGCATGACGGAGCTCGTACGCCGATTGATCGCGCTGGTTCGCGGGTTGGACGGCAAGGTCAACGATAAGATGTTCCCGAGATGACGTGCAGGGTGGATGGCGGGGTGACGTAGGGTCTACCCTTCGTGGTGCTACGCCATGTCGCCTGAAGCCCTCACGCCGGGGGCGCCTGCGGGCGCCGGAATCCAGGAGAGGGTTGCGCATTCGCCTGAATCAGGTGATACTCGTTAGATCGTCGGCACGCCGACGGTGGCCCAAAAAACTTTGGCATTGCCCGCGCATCACGAGTGCGCAACGAACTGCCTGACGAACCAACGTCACCGGCTCGCTGCACGTTCACAAGGCAGTACGTGGTGTGTGCATCGAACAGCGGCTCGCGTGATGTATCCGCGGCCGGACCGGTAGAGCGCCGAGCAGTTGGCGATCGCACCGATCTACGCAGCACGTTCCCGGCATGCCGATCTCGATCAGCGCATTTGTTCGCAACGGGATGAACTCGCGCGCCGCACAGTGCGGTGCCAACTCCAGCTTCATGGTTTCACAAGCGCATTGGTCGCCCGAGTGCCGGGCACCGTGACGCGTGTACGCCTTCACCTCATGACACCTTTCGCAGCATGAACGAACGTCGACGTCCGACCCGGCGCGGTCGCGGACACCGTCCGCCCAACCGCCCGCCGCTCGACTCGAACACCGAGTCCAGCCCTTATCGCGATGACTCCTCTCTGCCGGCGCCGAGTGACACCGCGCTGCCAGACACCGGCCCCGCACCGTCTGCGGACGGCGGCAACGCCGGAATCCCCGCCGCACCGCCGCAGCAGCTCCCCTACAATCCGTCGCAGCAACCGCCGCCGCCGAACGATCGCGGAGATCGAAGCGACCGTGGCGAGCCGCGCTACAACAACAATCGCAACAACCAGAGCCGGGCCGAGCGCGACGACAATCGCGGCAATCGCGAGCAGGGGAGCAGCCGCGACAACGGCAGTCGAGACAATGGCAATCGTGACCTGAGCAACAACGCGAACGGCCGACGCGGTCGTCGCGGTCGGCAGCGCAATGGACCGCGCCCCGACCAGAGCTCGAATGTGCCCGTTTCGGTGCTCGTCGCCGACGGCACCACGACCGGATGGTTCGACTCGGCCCGCGACGGCGGCTTCGTGCGTCGCGCGGAGGAGAGCTACCTACCCTCTCCACAGGATGCGTTCGTTCCGTCGCAGATCGTGCGTCAGCTCGCGCTTCGCCGCGGCGATCTGGTCGAGGCGACTACGGGGCGCGATCAGCGCGGCCGTCTCGCGGTGGCCGAGGTTACTTCGGTGAACGGCGGCGATCCGACGAGCGTCTTGCGGCGTGCCGACTTCAGCTCGCTCATCGCATCGTATCCCGAGCGGAAGCTGACACTCGAGACCGGACAGTCGCCCAAGATCAGCCCCGAGCTCACGCGGCGTGCGATCGATCTCATTGCACCGATCGGCTACGGACAGCGTGCGCTCATCGTCGCGCCGGCACGCGCCGGCAAGACGATGCTGCTGCAGGCGATCACTGAAGGGATCGCGATCAACCATCCCGAGGCGACGCTGCTCGTGCTTCTCGTGGACGAGCGTCCCGAAGAAGTGAGCGAGATGATCGAGTGGGGACGCGGCGAAGTCGTCGCGTCGAGCTTCGACATGCCCGCGGAGCGCCACGTCGATGTGGCGGACATGACGCTCGAGCGCGCGCGCCGGCTCGTCGAGCAGGGGAAGGACGTCGTCATCGTGCTCGATTCGATCACACGACTCGCGCGTGCGCACAACACGGCGGAGCGCGGAACGGGGCGCACGTTGAGCGGCGGTCTCGATGCGACGGCGATGGCGAGGCCGAAAGCGTTCTTCGGATCGGCGCGGTCGGTGGCGCCGCAGAATGGCGGAGGCTCGCTCACGATCATCGCGACGGCGCTCGTCGAAACGGGCTCGCGCATGGATGACGTGATCTTCGAGGAGTTCAAGGGAACGGGCAATAGCGAGATCAAGCTCGATCGCGGACTCGCGGAGAAGCGCGTGTTCCCGGCGATCGACGTGGCGACGAGCGGGACGCGGCGGGAGGACAAGCTGTTCCGCCCCGATCAGATCGACGCGATTTTCACGCTCCGGCGCGGGCTGCAGCAGATGCCTCCGCAGGCAGGCATGGAGTGGCTGATTAAGCGGATCCAGAACACTGCCAGCAACGACATCCTTCTCGCTGGGTTGTAAAATCGGGCGCGAACCGCGCTCGGCCTGCCGCTTGCACTAGGGGGCCCCATGGGCCGTCCCGTTTCTGCCTGGCGCGCGCACTTGGGTCTCGTGCTCGCCGTCCCCGCGTTGTTGTGTGCGCGGGGACTTCAGGCGCAGAAGACACCGCCGGACGAGCGCACGCACCCCGTGGTGGACAGGGTCGTCTTCGTCGGCGTGACAAAAGCGATCGACAAGGCGGACATGTCGGGCGGGCTCGCGACGAAGGCATCCGGCTGCAAGAGCCTGCTGCTCGAGCCCTTTTGCGCGCTCACGAAATCGCATCTCGTGTACGACACGCGCACGCTCGATCACATCGAGCTCGCGCGCGATGTCGTGCGCATCAAGGTGTACTACTACAAGCGTGGCTTTCGTGAGGCCGAAGTCGACACGTCGGTGACGAGCGCGCGAAGTCACACGAACCGCGTGCGCGTGACCTTCAAGGTGACCGAGGGCAAGCCCATCATAGTACAGAAGCTCGCGGTGCAGGAGTCGGACACGATCCTGCGCCGGCGCACGTTGCGGCACGCGGTGCTCGTGCACGAAGGCCAGCCGCTCAACCTGATCGACCTCGACTCCACGCACGTGCGCATCCGCGATGCGCTGTGGGACAAAGGCCACGCCGACGCGTTGATCGCGGACACGATCGTCGTGCACGATTCCGCGCGAACGGCCGAAGTCACCATTCGGGTGAATCCTCGCTGGGTGGCGACGGTGGAATCGGTAACCGTGCACGGCGACTCGGTGCTGTCGCCCGAGATCACGAAGAAGATGATCACCCTCAAGCCGGGGAACGTCTACAAGCGCGAGAATGTCATCGAGAGCCAGCAGGCGCTCTACAACTCGAATCTCTACCGGCGCGCAACGATCGTGCTTCCTCCCCGCGGAGACAGCGCGAAGCGCATCGACATCAACGTGAGCGAGGCGCGGCTGCACGCGATGAAGTTGAGCGCGGGCTTCAACACCATCGACTTCCTCCAGACCGAAGGGAAGTTCACGAACTACAACTTTTTTGGAGGCGCGCGTCGACTCGACCTGCATCTCGTGGTGTCGAACCTGCTCGCGCCCGCGCTCAACGGCACGGGAATCTTCCGCGATGTGCTCGCCGACAACGGACTGCCGGGTGATTCGTCGCACGTCTATCTCAAGCCGACGTACCAGGCGAGCATCGACCTCACACAGCGGTGGTTCGGCGACCCGCGCAACACGGTCGGAGTCGGGCTGTTCTCGCATCGGAGCAGCGCACCGGGGATTTACATCGACAAGGGCTACGGCACGAGCATCTCGTTCACGCGCAACCTTCAGCCGCGAACGCCGCTCAGTCTCGTCTATCGCTACGAGCTCACGCAGGTTCAGGCGGGCGACGTCTACTTCTGTGTGAACTACGGAGTCTGCGAGCAGAACACGATCGCGCTACTGCGCGACCGCAACACGCTCTCGCCGATATCGCTCGACTACTACATGGATCGCACCAACGATCAGTTCAATCCATCCGACGGCTACTCGGCCCGCGCGGACTACGAGCACGCATCGAAGTACACGCTTTCGGACTTTCGCTACAACCGCGTGTCGGGCGAGATGACGATCTTTCACCCCTTCGGCAAGTCGGTGCTCGCGGGCCATCTCCGTGGCGGATGGGTGCGCGCGCTCGCGTCGTCGAGCACGTCGAGCGCGGACGACCCGACGGACATTCTGCATCCGCGCAAACGCTTCTACGCCGGCGGCGCGAACTCGGTGCGCGGATACGGCGAGAATCAGCTCGGGCCGCGCATCCTCACGATCGATCCCCAGGATCTGATCGATGGGGCCTCGTGCACGACGACCTCGATCGCGAATGGATCGTGCGTTCCGACCCACCCCGGGAAAATAACGACGCACACCGACGGGTCTGCGGACACCGCCCACGTGACCTCGAGCGACTACAACTCTCTCCCCACTGGCGGCACTTCACTCCTCGAGGGGAGTATTGAGTATCGGTTCCCGTTCATGATGAAGAATCTGCAGGCCGCAGTCTTCGTCGACGCGGGATACGTGGGCGCAGGATCCTCGGATGTGACGCAGGGGAAGGCCGCCGTGACGCCAGGGTTCGGAGTCAGATATCTCTCTCCAGTGGGGCCGATCCGCGTGGATCTGGGCTTCCGACCCTCGGTCACGGACAAGCTCACGGTGATCACCGAGGTCGTGGATCCGGACGGTACGCATCGCCTCGTTCAGCTCAACGACCCGGTGAGCTACAATCCGGTGGAAGATGGCAGCGGCATCTCGAAACTGCTGAACCACTTCGCACTGCATCTCTCGATCGGACAGGCCTTCTGATGTGGAGGCTGCTGAGGATCGCCGTGATCACCGTCGCGGTGCTCGTGCTGCTCGTCGTCGGCGCGGTCCTCGGACTCACGAACACCGACTTCGGCCGCGAGCGCGTGCGCCGAATTGCGGTGAACGCGATGAACAAGAGCATCCACGGCACCACACGCATCGGCCGCATCGATGGTGATCTCCTCCGCGGCATCACGCTCTACGATGTCTCCATCACCGACAGCGCAGGCGCGCCGTTCTTCGCGTCGCCGATGGTTCAAGCGCGATACACCATCGGCAACTTCCTCTCGAAGCACATCATCATCAACGCGCTCGGCGTCGACAAGCCGCAGGTGGTGCTCGACAAGAAGCCCGGCGCCGAGTGGAACTTCACAACACTGTTCGCAAGCGCCGACACCGCGAAGAGGGACACGACGCGCGGATTCGGCTCGTGGATCACGCTTCGTAGCGTACGCATCAACGACGGCCATGTTCTGGTGCGCATGCCCTGGACGCCCGACGATTCGCTCCCCAAAGCCGTGCGTGACAGCATCGTGCGCGTGGCGCTCGCGGGCGATGCGCGACAGAAGGTGATCGAAGCGCCGGGCGGCTATCAGACGGTCATGGAGTTCGGCAGTCTGCAAGCGGCGCTGCCGCGCGTACGCCTCGCCGATCCGGACAGCACCACGCGCGTATTCCAGGTCGCGTCACTCGCGATGACGGCGGCGATCTTCAATCCGCCGGTCGCCGACGTGAAGGACATGCGCGGCACGATCCTCATGTCCACCGACTCGCTCTGGTTCCGCGGGCTCTCGGCCGCGCTGCCGCACACGGAGCTGCGCGGAGACGGCACGTACATGCTCGACTCGGGCGATCTCACCGCGAGCTTCCACGCGGCGCCACTCGCGCTCGCCGATCTGCGCTTCGCGTATCCGCGCATGCCCGCGAACGGAAGCGGCTCGTTGGATCTCACGGCCGCGATGCGCCACGCGGGCGAGAGTGAATATGTCGCACACAACATCGACCTCACCGTCGACGGCGGCACGCTGCGCGGGCAGCTCGAGCTCGCGATGGGGCGGACGACAGACGACTTGCGGCTGCACGACACGAAGCTCGCGTTCGAGTCGATCGACACGCGCACGATCGAGCAACTCGTGCCCACGGTGAAGGCGCCGCGTCGCGGCACCATCAGCGGGCGCGCGACGCTCGCGGGGACGACGGCCGCAATGCACGTCGACGCCGACGTCGCCTTCGCCGAGCCGCGCTCCGGCACGAGCCGCGTGCTGCTGGTGGGTGTGGCAGGATCCGGCCGCAATGGCTTCACCGCGAAGGATCTTCACATCACGATTACGCCGCTGCAGATGCGTCTTGCGCGCGTGTACGATCCGTCGCTGCCGATCGCCGGCATACTCACGGGGACGATGACGCTCGACGGATCCCTCGCCGGACGCATGACCGCGACCGCCGACATCGAGCATCGAGAGGGCGCGGAGATCACGCGCATGGTGGCGAACGGCGAGGCGGTGCGCAGCGGCAAGGACGGCGTGTCCGCGAACATGCGCTTCGACCCGATCTCACTCATCACCGCGGGGAAGTTCGCGCCGGCACTCGGGCTTCGCGGCGTCGCGAGCGGCACCGTACGGGTGGGCGGCTCGATGCGCGCGATGGATCTCAACGCGGATCTGCACCTCCCCGACGGCGGCGAGCTCGCGACCACCGGCAAGCTCGATCTCGCGAGCGCCGAGAAGGGCTACGATCTCGAGACGCATCTGCGACTGTTCAATCTGCGCAGCGTCGTGTCGCGCGGGCCGGTGACGTCGCTCACCGCATCGGCGATGGCGAAGGGGCGCGGCTTCGACCCCAAGACGATGCACGCGGCCTTCGCGGCCAACGTGCTCCACTCCGCCGTCGACAGCCTTGCCGTGGACTCGGCGAACATTCGCATCGCGGTCGACGGTGGCATCGCGCGCATGGATTCCGTCACTGTGCACACGCCGTTCGCGCAGCTGTTCGTGGACGGGTCGATCGGCACCGCGCCGGAGCGCACCGGCCGGCTGCGCTACATCGTCTCGGTCGACACGCTCGCCGCGCTGCGCCGCTTTCTCGCGAGCCCGGACTCGGGCGTCGTTCGCCAGCGCCCCGCGATCTACGCCGCCGCGCTCTCGCGCGCGAACGCCGACTCCGCGCGTCGGGCGAACCGCAACGAAGTCGCCGAGCGCGCGACCGGGAAGCGGCAGCCGCAGGTCACGCTCGATTCCCTGCGCGCGCTGCGCAAGGATTCCGTGGACGGTGCGCTCCGAACCGCGGGGATCGTGAGCGGCTCGATCAACGACTTCAACGTGCGCGGGAGACTCTCGGCCGAGCACATCATCGCGCGCGGCAGCGGACTCAATCATGCGCGTGTGGAGTACGCGGTGACGAACGGCGGCACGCCGCGCATGAAGTACATCGTCGGCGGCGAGATGGACTCGCTCTCCGCAAGCGGCTTCGCACTCGACTCGGCGACCATCCAGGCGACGTATTCGCAGCCATCGGGAACGGTGGAGCTCGCGGTCTTCCAGGATTCCGGATACGTCTACCGCGTCGGTGCGGATTTTCTGCTGAGTCTCGACAGCAGTCAGGTGATGTGGCGAACGCTGTCGTTGCAGCTCGACAGCGCGCAATGGAAGTCGGCGGTGCCGGGGTTCGTGCAATGGGGCAAGCAGGGCATTCGGGTGCACGATCTCGACCTGCGAAAGGGAGCCGACGGGCGGATCTACGCGAACGGCGATCTTCCCAAAACCGGGCCGATGGATCTGACCGTTTCCGTGAGCGGGCTCCAGATCGCGAATCTCGTGGGACTCGCCGAGAGTGATCTCGCGGCGACGGGGCTCATCGACTTCCGCGCGAAGATCGCCGGAACACAGCGTGCGCCCGCGATTCGCGGCGCATTCAGCGTGATGGGCGCGTCGTACAAGAACGCGCCGCTCCCCGACTTGCGCACCGGATTCCAGTACGCGGATGAGAAGCTCGTCTCGCACGCGGATCTCATGCGCGATGGCGGTGCGCCGCTCGCGCGTCTCGACGTGGACGCGCCGATCAATCTCGCGCTCGAAGGTGTGACCGGGCCGCGCATGCTCGATCGCCCGCTGAAGGTCGATTTCCTCGCGGATTCGTTGCCGCTCGATGCGCTGCCGCGATTCACCGACATCGTCTCCAACGTGCACGGGCGTGTGGTCGGAGCCGTGGCTGCTCGCGGAACCGGGACGAAGCCGCTCGTGCTCGGACAGCTCGCACTCGACTTCGCGACGTTCAAGTTCGAGCCGCTCGGCGTGAACATGTCGGACATCGGAGGCCTCATCCACATGACGGGCACCGAAATCGTGATCGACACGATCGGTGGGAAGGCGGGCGAGGGAACGTTGACCATCGCCGGCAAGATCGGGATCGCCGACAGCAAGAATCCCACGTTCGATCTGAAGTTCGGCGCGAGGGATGCGACGGTGTTGGACAACGACGTGGGTGAGCTGCACGCGAATGGGGACATCGCGATGAAGGGGCCGATGACGGGCGTCGCCGTATCGGGGAGAGCGCGCATCGTGCACGGCACGGTGTACATCCCCAACGGCAGCGGACCACGGCAGGTGAGCACCGACGATCCTGCCGTGATCAGCCTCGTCGACACGTCGGACGTTTTGATGCAGAAGATCGTGGAGCCGCAGTCGCCGCTGCTCACGAACATGACCATCGATGTGAAGCTGAGCGTCGCGCGCGATACGTGGGCGCGCTCGCCGGACGCGAACGTGGAGTTCTACACGCAGGGACCGCTCACCGTTCTCAAGAACAAGGGCGACAAAGGCGTGTCGATCGATGGCGTCGTGAATACCGAGCGCGGTGAGTACGCGTTTCTCGGGCGCCGCTTCGTGCTCACACAGGGGTCGGCGATCTTCACCGGCGGCACCGATCTCAATCCACTGTTGCAGCTCGGCGCGCAGTACACGATCCAGCCGGGCGGGCGACCCGCGCTCAACATCAACATCGCGATCAACGGCACGGTGAGAAAGCCGGTCATTCTGCTGACGAGCGACGCGCAACCGCCGCTGTCGCAGTCGGATCTGCTGAGCTATCTCGCCTTCGGGCAGTCGTCGACTTCGCTCGTGAGCTCGGCCAGCGGCTCGAACGGTGGCGGAAATGGCGCAGGGAGTCTGGTGGGGAGCGCGGCCGCACTCGCGACTCGCCAGCTCACCGCCACTGCGCTCGGCGTGATGACGCGCCAGTTCGCGGCGACCGCTGCGCGTGGGCTCGGCGCCGACGTGTTCACGATCACGCCGGCCGATGTCCCCGATGCCGGGGTGTCACTCAAGGGTGTCAGTACGATTCTCGCCGGCACACAGATCGAGGCGGGAAAGTACGTCGATCGCCAGACGTACGTAGCGACGCAGATTCGCGGTCAGGGCGCGACACCCGGCTTCGTGGTGCAGCGCCGCCTGTCGAAGGGCTATCGCATCGAGGCCAGTATCGACTCGCGCTTTCTCGTGAATCAGCCGACGCTGTCGTCGGATGTGGCGATCAGGTCGGAGGCGGCTTTCGGCGCCTTCTTCATCCGCGAGTGGAAGTTCTAAGCTCGGTCAGCCTTTGCCGTTGCCCGCCGCGAGCTCATCCCACAGCGATGCGAGCGCGCGCATTCCCTTCGTGAAGTTCTCGTCGGCGAACCACTCATCGGGTGCGTGCGCATTCTCGCCCGGGAGACCGAATCCCACGAGAAGCACCGGCGCGCCGAGCAGGCGCTGGAAGTCACTGACGACAGGGATCGAGCCGCCTTCACCGATGACGACTGGATCGCGCCCGAATGCGGCCTTGAGCGCGCGCTTCGCTGCATCGTAGAGCGGCCCTTCGAGCTCCGCACTCCACGGCTGGCCGCCGTGCAGCATCTGAATCGTCACCGTCACCCCAGCGGGTGCAACGCGCGCGATGTGCGCGCGCATGAGCTTCTCAATCTCCGCCGGCGTCTGGTCCGCCACGAGGCGGCAGCTCACCTTCGCCATAGCCTTCGATGGCAGCACCGTCTTCGATCCTTCGGCGGTGTATCCGCTCAACAGGCCATTGATCTCACACGTGGGGCGCGACCAGACGCGTTCGAGTGTCGAGTAGCCCGCTTCGCCACCGAGCGCCGGCGCACCGACTTCCTTCTTGAAGTTCGCCTCATCGAATGGCAGCGCCTTGATCTGCGCTCGGATCTTCGGATCCCACTCGCGCACCTTGTCGTAGAAGCCGGGGATCGCGATGCGTCCTTTGTCATCGAAGAAGGTCGCGAGAATGCGCGCGAGCGCCATCGCCGGATTGACGACGGCGCCGCCGTAGCTGCCAGAGTGCAGGTCGCTCGTGGGACCTTCGAGATCGATCTGGAAGTAGGCGAGGCCGCGCAGCGACGAGAGAATGGACGGAAGCCCGGGCGCGAACATCGAGGAGTCTGAGATCACGCAGTAGTCGCAGGCGAGCCGCTTCGCGTGTTTGGTGACGAACGCCTCGAGATTGTCGCTGCCTACTTCCTCTTCGCCCTCGGCCAGCACGACGACGTTGACGGGAAGCTTGCCGCGCGTCTTGAGATGCGCTTCGAGCGCTTTCATGTGTGCGAAGAGCTGTCCCTTGTCGTCGACGGAGCCGCGGGCGTAAATGCGGCCGTCGCGCATGGTGGGCTCGAACGGCGGCGTAGTCCACAGCTCGAGCGGCTCGGCCGGCTGCACATCGTAGTGGCCGTAGACGAGCACAGTGGGTGCGCCGGCAGGCGCGTTGCGCCATTCGCCGAGGACGACGGGGTGACCCGGCGTGGGGAGAATCTCGGTGGTGAGGCCGGCCGCGCGCAGATTGTCCGAAACCCACTTGGCTGTGCGCTGCATGTCCGCATCGTACTCGGAGCGTGCGCTCACGCTCGGAATACGCAGAAAGTCGAAGAGCTCGTCGTGAAAGCGACGATCGTTGTCGTCGAGATAGCGCGCGAGATCGCTGGCGAGAGTGGCCGGCATGCGAACGTCCAGTGAAGGAGTGGTGGAAGCAGCTAGGGGAAGATCGCGTCTGGCGCGCAGACATGGCAAGCGCGTACGGCGCAGTCCACGGGGCGAGCGCGGCCGGCCAGCTGCCGCGCCAGCCGTCGAGCACCCAGATGCGTCGCGTGGCACGAACGATTGCGCCGCGCTCGAGCGCAACCTCATCGCGAAGCGCGACGCGATCGAAGTGCGGCGAAAGCGCGGCGATCACCCGGTCGCTCTCGGGAACGGAGTGGAGCTTGAGCACTAGCACGAGACCGTCGCCGATGTGCGCCCGCTGCGCAAAGGAGGGCCAGAGATCGTACTGGTTCGGACGGCCGCCCGCGTTGATCGTGAAGGTGACGGGATGATCCGCGAGGTGATACGAGAGCTCCGAAGCCTCCTGATAGCGCTCGCCCGCGATCCATGTGTGTGCGTCGAGGCGTGGCCCGTCGCGCGTCGTATCCGCGCGCGCGACGGCGACGTGCGCGGCGAGCGAATCCCATCCGAAGCCCGCGCCGGTGACATCGAGTCCGGGGTCAACGGGAACGAACGGATGAAACGTGTGGACGTAGATGAGCGCCGTCATCGTGGCACCGATTGCGAGCGCGGCACCAAAGAGCGAGCGCGCGCGAGTGGCCAGGCGATCGTCGCTGGCGAGAAGCACGATCGCGGAGAGATAGGCTGGCGCCTGCCAGTTGGGCTCCGCGGCGGAGCGCAGCGCGCTCACTACGAAGGCGAGCCAGGTCACGCACGCGATGAGCGCGAAGCTCGCGCGTAGCGCGTCGCCCCGCGCGCGTAGCGCGTCGTACACCGCAGCGGCGAGCAGAGCGAAGAGCAGCGGCGAGACCAGCCCGATCTGTCCGCTCACCAGCCGCAGCTCCCGCACGAACGCGCTTCCCTGATGCTGCGCGAGCCCGTGAGCGAGCTGGTAGTCGAACGACACCCATCCGTGCCGCGCATTCCACACGAGATTGGGCGCGAACACCACGAGCGCGATCGCGAGAGCGAGGTACGGACCGGGGGTGGCGAGTGCAGGGCGCAGTGAGCGTTGCGTCACGAGTGCGAGCCCGATGCCTGCCAGGAGCAGCACGGCCGTGTATTTCGTCGAGAGCGCGGCGCCGAGCGCGAGGCCGACGAGCGCCCACGCCGCGACGCGCGCGCGTGCCGACGCCGCGTCGCGCAGCGCGTAGACGAGGGCCGCGAGCGCGAGCGACCAGCAGAGCAACAGCGCCGGATCGGGCGTCGCGATGCCGAGCCAGATTTGCGTGAGCGGCATGCACGCGATGATCGCCGCCGCGCGAAGTCGCGCACGATCGCCGCCCAGCTCGCCCGCGATCCAGACGAGCACGATCGATGCGAGCAAGCCCGCCAACAGGCATCCCAGGCGAAGGCCGAGTGTCGTGTCGCCCAGGAGCGCGGTGCCGAAGCGACTAACCAGCGCGATGACCGGCGGGTGGTCGAAATACCCTGTGGCGAGATGGCGCGACCACGCCCAGTAGTAGCTCTCGTCGGGTGCGATCGGCACGAGCGCGGCCACGCCCAGGCGCACGACGATCGCACACGACAACACGATCCACGTCGCGCGTCGCACGCGCTCGTCCGCGCCCGTTGCGGGCACGGCTACGAACGATGCGGGCGACAGCGAGATGCTAGCTTTTACGTTCACTCGCAAACGATGGAGAGACGGATGTGAATGCGCTGTCCGGAGAGACGAGCCCCTACTTGCTCCAGCACGCCGACAATCCGGTGGACTGGCAGCCGTGGAGCGAGGCGGCGCTCGAGAGGGCGCGGGCCGAGGACAAGCCGATTCTCCTGAGCATTGGTTACGCCGCGTGTCATTGGTGTCACGTGATGGCGCATGAATCGTTCGAAGATCCGGCGACGGCGGCCGTGATGAACGAGCTCTTCGTGAACATCAAGGTCGATCGCGAGGAGCGCCCGGACATCGATGCGATCTACATGAGCGCGGTGCAGGCGATGACGGGTCAGGGCGGATGGCCGATGACCATGTTCCTCACTCCCGAAGGCGTGCCGTACCACGGCGGCACATACTACCCGCCAACTGACCGCCACGGAATGCCGTCGTTCGTGCGCGTGCTCCGCTCGGTCGCGGACGCCTACCGCACTCGGCGCGGCGACGTGCGCGACACCGCGGCGCGTGTACGCGAGCTGTACGCCGGCGCGCAGCAGGCGGCGGTGAGCGCGGGCGAGCTCACTCCGGCACAGCTCGATGTGGCGGCGCGAGGAATCGCCGCGCGCTACGATGCGCGCAACGGCGGCTTCGAGGGCGCACCCAAGTTTCCGCAGACGATGGCGCTCGATTTCCTGTTGCGGCACTGGCGCCGCTCGGGCGCGCCGCAGGAGCTGGCGATCGTGCGCAACTCGTTTGTGAAGATGGCGCGCGGAGGGATTTACGATCAAGTCGGAGGCGGCTTCCATCGCTACTCGGTGGATGATCGCTGGCTTGTGCCGCACTTCGAAAAGATGCTGTACGACAACGCGCTCCTCTCGCGGCTCGGCGTGCACCTGTGGCAGGTCACGCGCGACGCGGAGATCGCGCGCGTCACGCGAGAGACGTTCGACTGGGCGCTCCGCGAGATGGCCGCGCCGGACGGAGGCTTCTACTCGTCGCTCGACGCGGACAGCGAGGGGCACGAGGGAAAATTCTACGTGTGGAGTGCGAAGGAGGTCGACGCGCTGCTCGGTGCGAACGCGGCCGTGCTGCGCGATCTCTGGGGCGTGAGCGCCGGCGGAAATTTCGAAGGCGAGAACATTCTCAATGTACCGCGACCGCCGGCGGATGTCGCGGCAAAACACGAAATCACGATCGACGCGCTCGAGTCGCTCGCCGCTGAGGCGCGGGCGTCGCTCTATGCGGCGCGTGAGGCGCGCGTGCATCCGGCGCGGGACGACAAGATCCTCGCGGCCTGGAACGGGCTCATGGTGCGCGCGCTCGCGGATGGCGCGCGCGCGTTCGACGACGAGCGGTGGCGCGCCCAGGCAGAGCGCCACGGCGAGTTTCTCTTTCGCGAGCTCGTGCGCGATGGCCGAGTGATGCGCGTGCACAAGGATGGCGTCACGAAGGGCTCTGGATTCCTCGAGGACTACGCGGCCGTGGCGCTGGCAGCGCTCTCGCTGTACGAGCTCACACTCGACGACAAGTGGCTCGCACGCGCGCGCACGACCAGCGACGCGATGATGCGCTGGTTCTGGAGCGACGATATCGACGGATTCTTCGACACCGCGCACGACGCGGAATCGCTGATCGCGCGCCCGCGCGAGCTCACGGACAACGCCGTACCGGCGGGGAGCTCGCTCGCGGCGGAGCTGCTGCTTCGGCTCGGAGTGCTCACCGGCAGCGAGGAGAGCACCCGGCGCGGCGCGTGGCTCGTCGAGACCCTTGGCGAGCCGCTGGTGCGCTATCCGACGGCCTTCGGTTACGCGCTCGGCGCGGCGGAGCTCGCGGTGCACGGCGCGACGGAGGTCGCGATCGTGGGCGCGCGCGGGGATGCCGGCTTCGATTCGCTCGTGCGCGAGACGGCGTCGCGTTACCTGCCGTCGCTCGTGCTCGCCGCCGGCCATCGAATCGATCCCCTGCCCTTGCTCCGCGACCGCGGGATGATCGACGCGCGCGCGACCGCGTACGTCTGTCGGGGCTACGTCTGCGACGCGCCGGTCACAGATCCAAAGTCGCTCGGCGAACAGCTCGAACGCGCGGCCAGCGGACTCACCCGCTAGCGCTGGTCCAATTCTTCCTTATCAGACCGTACTCGGCCTCAATACGAATCGGTAAGGAGACAGCTCATGGCGACGCAGACGAAGGAGCAGGAGATCATCGAAACGGAGCAGCAGTTCTGGGATGCAATGCAGAAGAAGGACGGAGCGGCCGCGTCTCGCCTCACCGATGACGGATGTATCATCGTCGGCGCGCAGGGCGTGTCGGCGATCGATCGCGCGTCGATGGAGAAGATGACGAAAGAGGGCAAGTGGGAGCTGAAGCAGTTCTCGTTCAACGACAAGACGCGTCAGGTCCGCTTCATCAATGACGACGTGGCGATCGTGGGCTACAGCGTGAATGAGCAGATCGTCGTCGAAGGAAAGTCGCTGCAGTTCGACGCGCACGACTCTTCGGTGTGGGTGCGGCACGATGGCGAGTGGCGGTGCGCGCTGCACACGGAGTCGGTCGCGGGCGATCCCTTCGGGCGCGACAAGCAGCCCGCGAAGAAATCGTAGCTCCTCGCGATTGGAACAAAGGAGAGGCCCGGGGCGACACAAGCCGCCCCGGGCCTCTCACCATTCCCTACCGCCAGTGACCCTCGACCCAAAAGTAGCCATGGCGATCGTGCGCCCATCGCCCTTCCACCCAACGACGATTCGGGCGATCCGGACGCTCCCATCTCCCCGGCACCCACGCGTACCCGCCGCCGCCGTATCCCCAGTGGCCGCGTAGCCAGACATAGTCCGGACCCGGGCGCACGATGATCACCTCTCTGCGCTCGACCGGCGGCCCTTCGCGAACGTACACGCGTCCGCCCTGCGCCGGTGCGCTGGCGCACCCAATCAGCGGCGCCGTTGCGAGTCCAATGCTCATCAGGCCGATCTTCACACTCCGTAACATGTCCTCCTCCGTTGTTGGCTCTACTTCAAGCAGACGTGCGCCCACCCGATACGTTAAGGCGTTCGGAGGCTGGGTCGGCGGCGCTCTCACGAAGCCACGTTCTTCTCCGTTATCTTAGGCGGGCTCCCAACAGAGGTTCCTTCGTGAACGACCTGCTCCTTCCTGCTCGTCTACAGGCGGCGCTCGGTGACGCGTATGCGCTCGAGCGCGAGCTCGGCGGTGGCGGCATGAGCCGGCTGTTCGTCGCCACCGAGCGGTCGCTGAACCGGCAGGTCGTGATCAAGGTGCTCCCGCCGGAGCTCGCCAGCGAAGTGAGCGCGGCGCGCTTCAAGAAGGAGATCGAGGTCGCGGCGCAAATGCAGCATCCGCACATTGTGCCGATCCTGGCAGCGGGATCCGACGACGATCTCCTCTGGTACGTGATGCCGTACGTGCGCGGCGAGTCGCTGCGCCATCGGCTCAAGGCGAGCGGCAAGCTTCCCGTGCGCGATGCGATGCGCATCCTCATCGAAGTCGCCGATGCGCTCGCGTATGCACATCGACAGGGTATCGTGCATCGGGACATCAAGCCCGAGAACATCCTGCTCGAAGAAGGTCATGCGGTGCTCGCGGACTTCGGTGTCGCGCGCGCAATCGTCGCCGCACGCGCAACATCCGCTGTCGACGGCGCGAATCTCACAGGCACCGGCATGTCCGTCGGCACGCCGACCTACATGTCGCCGGAGCAGGCCGCGGGCGAGAGCAACGTCGACGCGCGCGCCGACATCTACGCGCTCGGCCTCGTCGGCTACGAGATGCTCGCGGGGCAGCATCCGTTCGGCGCATCGGGATCCGTGCAGAGCATGGTCGTGGCCCATCTCACCGAGCCCGCACCGCCGGTCGCCAGACTTCGCGCCGAGACGCCCTCCGGTGTGAACGCGGCCATCGCGCGTGCGCTCGCGAAGCGACCCGACGAGCGGTTCCGCACCGCCGAGGAGTTTCGCGACGCACTCGACTCTGGCGCGACGGGTGCTCGCGGCTCGAGGACGTCGTTGCTCACAGCCGGCGCCGCCGTCGTCGCCGCGCTCGTTGTGATTGGCATCGTCGTCGCGCGACGGCAGCGCGCGCTCCCACTCGATCAGAATCTCATCGCCGTCGCGCCCTTCGATGTCGTCGACAACGACCTCAAGCTGTGGCACGAGGGGATGGTCGACGTCCTCTCGCGCAATCTCGACGGCGCGGGTCCGCTGCGCACCGTGTCGCCGACGCTCGTCGTGCGCCGGTGGACTGGGCGCGCCGACAAGGAATCCGCGACGTCACTCGGGAAGGCGACCGGCGCGCGCCTCGCGGTGTTTGGCCGGCTCATTCGCTCTGGAACCGATTCCGTGCGCGCATCGGCGTCCGTCGTCGACGTCGGCTCCGGTCGCGTGCTCGGCGACGTCGAGCGCAGAGATGCACTCGCCAACATGGATCGCCTCTCCGATTCGCTCACGATCGGACTGCTGCGCGAGCTCGGAAAGACGCGCGCGTTGAGCGGTGCGCAGATGTCATCAGTCGGCACGACGTCGCTCACCGCGCTCAAGGCATTTCTTCAGGGCGAGCAGTATTTCCGGAAGAGTGCGTGGGATTCCGCCCTGGCGAGCTACGATCGCGCCATCGCGGAGGACTCGACCTTCAGCATCGCCTTGATGCGCGACGGCTTGACGCACGGTTGGACGGGCGGCGCGACGGATTCATCGGCGGTCGCGAATCTCCTTCGCGCATCGAAATTCAATCGAGGACTGTCACCGCGAGACAGCCTGCTCGTCGTCGTCAGCGGACAGTTTGCCGAGCTTGGCGAGAGTCCCGATGCTCCGCCGGTGCGCGTATTGAACTCGATGTTCGCCACGCTGCACGAAGGGGTGCGCCGCTATCCCAACGATCCCGAGATGTGGTTTGCGCTGGGCGATGTGCAGTATCACTACGGTTGGGGCGAGCAAGTGGGGGTGCCGCAGACGACGGTGGTGAAGTCATTCGACAAAGCGATCGCGCTCGACTCGGCCTTCACTCCCGCGTACATCCACGCGATCGAGATGGCGTTTCGCTATGGGACGGCGAACGGACGCCGCTACCTCGCTGCGTACCTCGCGCAGAACCCCACCGACGTCGACGCCGAAGGGATGCACCTCGCGTGGCGTTTGACCGATCCGGCGCTCGCGGCCACACCCGAAACGCAAAAGATGCTCGACACGGCATCGTTCGATCAGATATCGCACGGGGCGGTGGGTCTAATACAGTGGGCGGATACCGGCGAGACCATCGTCCGCCTCGCCCGCCTCTCGCTCGCTGCAGCTCGCGCCGGATCGCCTCGTTTCCCGGATTCGACGCGTATATCTCGCCGCCTGTCGACGGCGCTCGCCTTGCGCGGCCATGTGCGAGAAGCACTCTCCCTGCGGCACAACGAAGACAATCTCGCGATAGCGATGATCGCGGGAGAGACCAGTATCCCTGCAGGGGACTCCGTCTTGATGAAGAACATCGTCAAGGGTGATGGCTGCGGCCCCTGCGTCATCAGTCTCTGGGGAATGCTGGGCGACACGCTCTCCATTCAGAAGATCGTGCATGCCGGCGACTCCATCGTCAAGCTGCCACATCCGACGATCGACGCCGGACTCGTCCGACATTCGTTGGCCGTCGCGCACGCGTACATCACTCTGGTTCGTCGCGACTCGGTTGGAGCGCTACGAGAGTTCAATGCGCTCCCGGACAGTCTCTGCCACGCCTGCGGCTGGTCGTGGATCACGCAGGCGCAACTCTTGGCGTCGCAGGGAAAAAACGCGGAGGCAGCGGCGGTCCTCGACGAGACGGGCGTTCTCAACTCTCCACTGGGAACGCTGGCCGAGTTCGAGCGCGCGCGCGTCGCGGAGAAACTCGGCGACAAGGTGCGAGCGCGCGACGGCTACGCGTTCGTCGCGGGGATGTGGGCGAACGGCGATCCCTTCTTCAAGCAGTACGCCGAGCGGGCACGCGCGGGCCTCAAGCGATTGAGCGAGGACAACGCGGGCACGGCGATTCCGATCAAGAAGCCGTAGAATCGCGAGGGGCGACGCGCAGAACACAAGCATCAACAAGTTGTTGATACGGATTCAACGGAGTGAGCGGATTGAACGGAGAAAAACTAGAGAGTGTTCCGCGGTCTTCTCCGTTATCTCCGCTCACTCCGTTGAATCCGTATCTCACATCGTTAGCGCCAGCCCGAGCGGCAGTTGCTCCCTATCCCTCACCCTCGCTGCTGCAACTTGAAGATCCGATAGAGATAGAAGAGCGACGGGAAGAGCAGGCACCCGCCTAAGGCGAGCGCCCACAGCACCAGCACGAGCGTGCGCGACGGCGCGGCGGACGCGTCGATGGTCATCGTTGGCGGAAGCATATACGGATACTGCGCCGCCGCCCATCCCCACAAAATGAATGTCACTTGCGCGGCGGCTGCGAGCTGCGCGAAGCGGCAGTGTCGCGTCCAGAG
>Ga0193716_1000477_pt1 | contig 24210 bp, 19 predicted proteins | sample U2c1metaG_FD_145901 | JGI IMG/M metagenome (GOLD analysis project Ga0193716, IMG submission 145901) | Soil microbial communities from a riparian zone of the East river system, Colorado, United States - U2c1 | ecosystem: Environmental > Terrestrial > Soil > Riparian zone | place: USA: East River...
GTGCGGGGGAGATTCGGCCACCTTCGATGGCTGGAAGGCCCAGAAGTGTCTCCACGGCATCGCAAACCTGGGTGATGGAACTGGAGCCTGAGGCAGGTTGCAGGAGATGGCGGACTTCGGCGAGATTGGCGATCATTTGGGCCCGTTGGGGGCTATCTGCGAGCAGGGAACGCAGGGCGACGGTGACGTTTGCGGCGGTGAAGTGCTGCTGGATGAGCTCGGGGACGATGCGGCGGCCGGCGATGAGGTTGACCATGGCGATGGGGAGGTTGCCGTGGGCGTCCTCCTGCGCAGGGATCTCGGCGGGGTAGCGGATGAGGCGTTTGGCGAGGGTGAAGGTAAGAGGTGAGACGCGGTAGACGACCAGGAAGGGGTTTCCGATGACGGCCGCCTGCACGGTGGCCGTACCGCTGGCGACGATACTGGCTCGAGCGTGGTGAAGGGCTTCGCGGGCATCGGGGACGAGATGGATGCCGGAGCCTGGCTTCCAGGGATTCTGATCGGTCCATTGGCGCAGAAGGTCTCCGATCTTGCCGCTGTCGAGTGTTGAAGCGACCGGGATGAGGAACTCATACCCCGCGCCCATCTTTGCTGCCGACTCGGCCATCACGGATAGATTGGCTACAACCTCCTTCCAGCGGCTTCCTGGAAGAAGCGCGATCCATTGTCTCGTTGGGTCTAGATTGTGCTTGGCTGCAAACTGTTCGCGTGAGATGTCGGGCAGGGGGAGTTCCGCTAGTGGGTGGCCTACGAACTTTGCGTCGACGCCACGGGCGCTGTAGAAGCTCTCCTCGAACGGGAAGATGACCATCATGCGGCTAACTCGCTGCTGCACCCAGCGGAGCCGCTTGCGCTTCCACGCCCAGAGCTGGGGGCTGACGAAGTAGAGGACTGGGATGTTGAGCTTCTTGAGCTCGCGGGCCAGACGGAAGTTTACATCGGGGAAGTCGATGAGGATGGCGACGTCCGGGCGGCGCTTCTTTATGGAGCCTACAAGGCGGCGAAATTCGCCATAGATATGCGGTGCATGGCGGATGACCTCGGTTATGCCCATGTGAGCGACATCTTCGGCGCGGACGACGCGGGCGAGGCCGGCGTCGTCCATCTCCTTGCCGCCAAGGCCAAAAAAAGTTGCCTGTGGGAGGCGGGTGCGGAGTTCGCTGATGAGTTGGGCTCCGTAGTGGTCGCCGCTGGCTTCGCCTGCAGAGAGGAAGATAAGCGGGTTGGGTGTGGTGGCGATGAAACCAGTGTAGATTTTTCTGGAGGTGATTGCATGGCCGGGAGTGCGGCAAGGCGTTTTCGGGCAGTGCTGGAGCCATTGGAGGGAGGGCTGGGCTGGGTAGTGGCTCGGCTCCCGTTTAATGTCGGAACGACGTGGAAGAAGATGGTGAGGCTGCGGGTGAAGGTCGAGGTGGGGGGAGAGGTCTTTCGCACATCGCTGTTTGCGGATGCAGGGCGAGGCGGACATTTTGTGCTGGTGAATAAGAAGATGCAGAAGGTTGCCGGTGCTCGCGTGGGGGCGATGGTGGATCTCACGATCGCTCCCGACCTGGAGGAGCGTGAGGCTGTAGTGCCGCCGGAGTTGGAGAAGGTGCTGAAGAGCGAAAAGGTGCTGGCCAGGTGGTTTGCGGGGTTGAGCGAGTCGCACCGGTGGGAGATCGCCAGATGGATCAATGGCGTGAAGAGTGCGGAGGCGAGGCAACGACGCTCGGAGCAGATGGCCGAGCGCTTGATGCTGACGATGGAGAGCGAGAAGGTGCTGCCGCCCATACTGGAGGTGGCATTTCAACGGTCTCCCGAGGCGCTGAGAGGTTGGAAGGCGATGACGATAACGCAACGCCGAGTGCATCTGCTGGGAGTCTTCCACTACCAGAGCCCGGAGGCTCGTGAGAAGCGTGTCAGGAAGCTGGTCGAGGATGCGTTGCGGTTGGCAAGTAAATGAGAGAAGGTATTTTTTCTTTGCTGTTAACGGCTATCAGCCGCACCTTGCTTTGCCGCGACCGATTTAGCGGCAGAATGAAGCAATCACTCAGTGCCTTCTCATTCGAATCAGAACGGTTGTTTATCTCGAGTGGGGACAGAAGGTTGTCCGCTGTACACGTTTCGGCTGGAGAATCTGCACCTGCTCTCTTGATCTGTCATGGGATAGGCGAGCGAGTCGAGTATTGGGGAGGGGTTCAAGGCTTACTGAAGACAATGGGGGTCTCCTCGCTGGTATTCAATTACTCCGGTTACGGTGCGAGTTCGGGCTCTATAAGCGCGACACACTGTGAGCAAGATGGGATAGCAGCATATCGGGAGCTTGTCAGCAGAGGCAGTCGTTCCATCTTTCTACTCGGATTTTCTCTTGGAAGCGGGATTGCCTGCGAGGTGGCTTCGCGTGTCAATGTGCATGGAGTGGTTTTGTGCGAAGGATTTTCATCGTTGCGCGAGGCGGGGGCGGCGATGGGTCTCCCAGGATGGCTGACACGCATAGTACCGAATGTCTGGCAGACGATACATCGAGTGAGCGAGTTGGAGGTACCAGTTCTAGTCGTACACAGCGATGCGGATCGCTTATTTCCGTTGATCATGGCGGAGCGAATCGCCGAGGCTTGTACACAGAACGGCGAGCTGATTGTCGTGAATGGCTTAGCTCACAACGAGCCGATCTTTGCGCCAACGGAAGACTATTGGCGGCCAATTGCAAAGTGGCTGATGCGAAGTTCTTCTAACAGTATGCGAGTTGATAGGGACAACATTTGTCCCGAGGCTAGTCCGCGCTGAGCGGCTGGAGTGAGATGGTCGCCTCGGCGCCGGTACCGAGCTCCTGGTCCTTGTACTGGAGCTGGTAGAGCTTCCAATACAAGCCACGGTGGGTGAGCAACTCCTGATGGGTGCCGTGCTCACGCAGCTGTCCCTTGTGCATGACGAGGATGGTGTCGGCGCGCTGGATGGTGGAGAGGCGGTGCGCGATCAGGACGGAGGTCCGTCCCGTGATCATGCGGGAGAGCGCGAGGCGGACGCGGAGCTCGGTGTCGGTGTCGACCGAGGAGGTTGCCTCATCGAGGATGAGGATACCGGGGTCGTGAGCCAGCGCACGTGCGAAGCTGATGAGTTGCTTCTGACCGGTAGAGAGGGTGGCTCCGCGTTCGCGCACCGGCTCGGCGAACTGAAGCGGCAGGGAGCGGATGAAGTCGCCTACATTCACCTCATCGGCAGCCCGCTCAAGGCGCTCGTCCGTAATCCACTTCGAGCCAAGCCGGATGTTGTCTGCGATGGTGCCTGTGAAGAGGAAGGGGTCCTGGAGGACGACGCCGAAGCGACGACGGAGCTCGTGGAGGTCCTGCTGGCGGACGTCAACTCCATCTACGAGGATGCTGCCGCGCTGGATATCGTAGAACCGCATCATCAGGCCGGTAATGGTCGTCTTGCCGGCGCCGGTGTGGCCGACGATGGCGGCAGTTTCGTCGGGCTCGATGGTGAAGCTGACGCCACGCAGTATCCACTCGATGTCGGCGTAACCATTGAGCTCGTCGTCGGTAGCTGCAGCGAGCCGAGCCTGTTGCGCCGCATCGAGCGTCTGGTAGGTGAACCAGACGTTGCGGAACTCTACCCGGCCAGAACCGTCACCCGCAATAGGGTGTGGGGGCGAGACGATCGTCGGTTCGGAGTCGAGGAGTTTGAAGACCCGCTCGCTCGCAGCCATGGCAGCTTGGAGAATGTTGTACTTTTCGCTAAGGTCCTGTATGGGGCGGAAGAATCTCTGCGCGTACTGGATAAAGGCGATGAGGATGCCGATGGTGACAACCTGAGAGCCAGTAGGCAGCGCATGGAGCGCCGGTTGAAGCATGTGAAGATGCTCGGCGGCAAGATAGTGGAGAGCGGTTATGCCGCCACGCCAGATGACGATGGCGATGGCCGTGGAGCTGAGGAATTCGACGATTGGATAGTAGAGCGCGTAGGCGAAGATTGCGTCGCTCCAGGCCTTCTTATTCTCGGCGTTAACGCTGGAGAAGTCGTTGAAGGCGCGGCGCTCGCGGTTGAACAGCTGCACGATGGACATGCCGGAGACATACTCCTGGGTGAAGGAGTTGATGTGGGCTGTCGCGGCGCGCTGACGGCGGTAGCTGTCGCGCACGTGCTTACGGAAGATGCGAGTGACGTAGAGAATCGCCGGTATGACGGAGATAGTGAGCAGCGCCAGAGGCCAGCTCATCTGCAACATGATGATGACGATGAAGGAGAGGACGAAGATATCCTCGAAGATGGCGAGCACGCCCGAGGTGAACATCTCGTTGAGTGCGTCGACGTCGGAGGTGACACGGGTGACGAGCTTGCCGACGGGGTTGTGGTCGAAGAAGGCGGGAGACATGCGCTGGAGGTGGCGGAAGATCTGGCTGCGCAGGTCGAACATGATCTTCTGCCCGGTCCACTGCATCAGGTAGGTCTGGAGGAACTCAAGGACGTAGGTGGCCAGGAGTGCTCCGAGATAGAGCAGGCCAATCTGGGTGATGCCGGTCATGGGCGTGCGGCTGAGATGGTGGGCGAGCCAAGAGAGCTTCTCCGGGGGCGTGTCTGCCATGTACGTATCGACGGCGACCTTCACGAGGTAGGGGCCCATCACGTCGGTGCCTGCCTTGAACAGAATGGCTATGGCTGAGAGGCTAGTCTGCAATTTGTAGGGACGCAAATAGGTCAGCAGACGGCGCATGAGACGTCCGTCGTATGCTTTCCCGACGACATCGTCATCCTGTGACGTTTTCTTCGGGGACTCTTTCTCTGGGTCCTTGGGTTTTTCCTGGTTGGCCATCTACTTCTATTCTAGATGCTTGGGATGCGGACCGGATTCGGCCCGAGCTGCAACTATTGTTTGGTGGCGATGGCAGCCGCGCCTCGGATGGGGCCCTGGCCCGAGCCCTGGGCGAAGACGACGAGGCGCATCTTGGTGGGTGTAATGCCTGAAGGAGTGTTGAGGTTGAACTTCACCGGGCCCGAGGCGAGATCCTGCAGCTTGCCAATGCGTTGCAGGGAGCGAACGACGCCGGCATGTTCGAGATGATGTCCGCCATTTTCGCCGCGGAGCACATCGGTGGTCGCCGTGGGCTGCACGAGAGCGGCGAAGAGATCAGCCTTCGGCAGCGGGGTGGCCGAGGCAGGGGATGAGACGGAGCAAACCACGTGACGGCCATCGATTACAGGAGGCGAGAGCGTAAGTGCGATCTTTGGCGTCTGCGCTGCAGCCACGACGGCCTGGTAGGCGCGGGGGCCATCATTGCCGACGAACTGCGTCGTGCCATCGACGACCATCTGCGGGGTATAGACGCTATCGAACTTCAGGCGGGGCGCGTACTGGTTTTGACGATCAGTGTACTGCGACGAGGAGAAGCGGTCATGCCAGCCATCCTTCTCCCAATAGTCGACGTGCTCCTCCAGCACGATGATCTCCGCTGTACTGACGGGTTGTTCGCGATCCAAACGGGCTAGCAGCGCATCGGCAGGAGGGCAGCTGGAGCAGCCCTCCGAGGTGAAGAGTTCAACTATGACGGGGGTCCGGTGTTGCGATCCTGCGGTATGTGTTGCGGGAGTTTGAGCGATCGTTGCGCACGAGAGGGAGACGATGGCTGTGAGAGAAAGACAGACGGTGCGTACACGGAGTTGCTGGATCGAATTCACGGGAGCGTGTCCCTCACGGAGTTGCTGGATCGAATTCACGGGAGCGTGTCCCTTCAGAAAATTCGCTGGAATCCTAGAAGTCTTAGATGCGCCAGGGTCGCTGTCGTAGCGCTTTTAAACGAATCTCCATGAAACAATGACCTCTGAGGCGTTTTTATCGTGAGAAACACCCCGGTCGGCGTCTATATTTCGGTCCCATTCTGCAAGGCAAAGTGCACCTTTTGCAACTTTGCCTCGGGGGTGTTCGCGGCTGACCGGATGCAGGGCTATGTGGACCGCGTGTGCGCGGAGATACGAGAAGCCAGAGAGGCGGCGAAGAGGCTGGGAGCATTACTCGATCGCAAGGTGGACTCGGTCTACTTTGGTGGGGGTACGCCGAGTTTGTTGTCGCCGAAGCATTTCCGCCAGATATTCGCGGCTCTGCGCGGTGAGTTAGATCTTGTTGCTGACGCCGAAATTACGCTGGAGTGCGCGCCGGGCCAATTGGCGGATGGGACGCTGGAGGAGTTGCTGCGGCAAGGAATGAACCGCATCAGCTTCGGAGTACAGTCCTTCGTGGACAGGGAATCGGCTGCCGTAGGGCGTCTGCACACGAGGCAGCAATGCGAGAGGGAGATTGCGCGGCTGCGCGTTGCGGGTATTCACGAGATCAATCTCGACCTCATCGCCGGTCTGCCCCATCAGACCGCAGAGAGCTGGCGGTACTCCATCGAACAGGCCATCGCCACTGCCGTGCCGCATGTCAGCGTCTACATGCTGGAGGTGGACGGAGAGTCGCGATTGGGCAAGGAGATGCTGGCCAATGGGACGCGTTATCACGCCTCGGCGGTTCCGTCGGAGGATGACGCTGCAAGCTGGTACCAATCGGCCTGTGAAGCCTTCGATAAAGCTGGCCTGCGACAGTATGAGATCTCTAACTTTGCCTGGCAGGGCCATGCGTCTCGTCACAACCTGAAGTACTGGCGACGGCAGCCCTACATCGGCTTCGGTCTCGACGCACACTCCATGCTGCAGACTGGCACCGGCGCGGTGAGGTTTGCGAATACGAGCGATATGGACGCCTATCTGGGGAGTGCGGCTGATGCGAGTCCTTTGGCAATCCTCCTCGAGGGGGAAGGCTCGACCACCGCCGATGCAGACATCATCAGCCGCGAAGAGGCCTTCGAGGAATCGCTCTTCTTAGGGCTGCGTTTGAATGACGGCGTCAGCCTCAGCGCACTGCGCGGCGAGTTCGGCGAGGCGATGCTCTGTGAGGCGATGCCTGCCTTGCTGGAAGTCCGCGATGCTGGCCTATTGGAACTGGAGTACGACCAGATACGCCTGACCGCCCACGGACGAATGGTCTCGAACGAAGTTTTCAGCCGCCTGTTGCTTAACTCGGCGGCATAACCCAGACAATACAGAGGAGCTAACGAACCCATGATCGATCTACGCAGCGACACCGTCACCCGGCCTACTCCCGCCATGCGAGCGGCAATGGTCTCAGCCGAAGTAGGTGACGACGTCTATGGAGAGGATCCGACGATCAACAGGCTGGAGAAGGAGGCTGCCACCATCTTCGGCAGGGAGGCCGCCATCTTCGTCCCCACCGGAACGATGGGGAACCAGATCGCCATTCGCCTGCATACCGAGCATGGCCAGGAGGTCATCTGCGAGGCGCGGTCGCACGTTCTGGACTGGGAGATGGCCATGGTGGCTGCGTTCTCCGGATGCCAGGCGCGAACGGTTGCGGCGGATCGTGGCATTCTCACCTGGAATCACGTCAAGCAAGCTATTGGCCCGAAGATCTACTATCGTGCGCAGACCGGCCTGATCTGCCTGGAGAACACGCACAATATGGCTGGCGGTACTGTTACTCCGCTCGCCGTCTTCGAAGAGATCTGGGACGGTGCTCGCGAAGCGGATCTACCGGTACATCTCGATGGCGCCCGCGTCTTCAACGCCGCCGCTGCGCTGGGCATCGGTGTCGCCGAACTGACGCGCGGCTTTGACACCGTGATGTTCTGCCTGTCGAAGGGACTGGGTGCTCCAGTCGGCTCCATGCTGGTGGGGAGCAGGGAAGCGATCGACCAGGCACGAATCCACCGCAAGGCACTGGGCGGCGGAATGCGGCAGGCCGGTGTTCTGGGTGCTGCTGGCTTGATCGCACTAAAGGAGATGCCGGCGCGGTTGACCGAAGATCATGCGAATGCCCGCATGCTCGCGGAAACTATTGCGGCTGAGCCGCGCGCAGAGATCGACCTGGATGCCGTGCAGACGAACATTGTGATCTTCAAACTCCGAGACAATAGCGACGCTGCAGCTTTTTGCATTGCGCTGCGGCAGAAGGGAATACTCGCCAGCGCCGTGGGACCGCACTCGGTCCGTTTCGTCACGCATTTCGACGTCGACCGGAAGGAGTGCGAGCAAGCTGCGTCTGTTGTGTCTGAGCAGTTGCGTTTGCTGTAACGAAGAGGATGAGGTTAGTCGCCACCGGCATTGATGGTCGGCTTGGTCGCCAAAAAGACGCTGACTACCGTGCCATGCGCCACTTCGCTGGTGTCGCTGACCAGTTCAATGCTGCCGCCATGTTTGTTGATGATTCCGCGACTGACCCAGAGGCCCAACCCAGTGCCATTTTCACCTTTTGTGGTGAAGAAGGGCTGAAATAGCTGTGGCCGGACACTGTCGGAAACTCCGACGCCGTTGTCCTTGATGATCACGGTTGCGCCCCCCTGCAGCTTGTGCCCCTCCGCATCGACACCACCCGCCTGAGGAGAGATACTGACCCGCACCTCGCCGCCGGGGCTAGCCGCTTCGGCGGCATTCGTGATGAGGTTGGTGAAGACCTGCCTCAGCTCGGCAGGGAAGGCATCGACTGTGACAGTAGAGGGCAGGTCTGGGCGCATGGTCACATTCAGATCGCTGAACCGCCGCTCCATCAGCAGGAGGATCTCCTGCAGCATCTCCTTCAGGTCGACCTGTACTGGCGCCTTGGACTCGCGGTACAACCCCAGCATGGCGCGGCTAATCTGGGTAACGCGCGCCAGCTCCTGCTCGGCCATATCCATAAACTGTTTCGACTCCTCCTCAGATACGCCTGTGCGCATAAGGTAGAGGAGGTTGGAGACGGAGTCCAGTGGGTTGTGGATTTCATGGGCGATCGTTGCCGCGAGCCTTCCGGCCACAGCAAGCTTCTCGCTCGCCAACAATGCCTCCTGAGTGCGTCGTTCCCTGGTGATATCGCGAAATACCAGGACGATGCCGGCTGTACCCCCGGTCTGGTCGCGGATGGGTGCGCCACTGTCAGCGATATGCAGTTCGGTTCCATCCTTGCGGATGAGTACGGTATGGTTGGCCAGGTCGACGATGCTATTCAGGCGCTTTACTTTGGCGACGGGATTCTCCATGACGACGCGAGTTGTCTCGTGAACGATGTGGAAGACCTCTTCCAGAGGGTGGCCCATAGCCTCCGTCTGGCTCCAGCCTGTCAACTCGCGCGCGATGGGGTTCATCATTTGTATTCTGCCTTCGGCGTCGCAGCTGATCACACCATCCCCGATGGAGGCTAGAGTAGTGCGGAGCTGCTGTTCAGACTGAAAGATCTCCTCGGCACGGCGGTTCAGCACATCCAGCGATGTCTTATAGGCGTCCGAGACAGCGTGTAGACGGCTGCGGGTGAACAGGCCGATCAGAATCCCCATGCTGAGGGCCAGGAAGAGAAGTCCCGCCAGCATGTTATGAACCTGTCGGTGCCATAGCGAGATACGCGCCGTGCGATGCTCCTCGGCGTTATGGATGATTGTGTCGATATCGCGTCGAACCTCATCCATCAGCGACTTGCCTTGGAGATTCAACTCGACATCGCTGGTCTGGCCGCCGGCGCGAACGGTGGCGATAACCGGAAGGGCAAAGGCATCCCGCCATGTCTGGTGCTCGTTCTGCATATCCGCGATAAGGTGCTTCTGGTCGGGGTCCGAGCCGGCAACCTTATCGAGCCGCTGAAACTCGGCCTGCATGTGCGATTCGGCTTCGATATAAGGCTGAAGAAACCGAGTGTCCGAGGTAGTCTCGTAGCCTCGAAGACCAGATTCCTCATCGACCATGAGTTTGGCGATGAGAGCGGCCTGGGCGATGCGCGCATCAGACTCCTGAATCAAGTTGACGGTGGCGTTGGCTCCTCGTATCTGCCAGTAGAGAGCTCCAGCGGTGAGTAAGAGCGCCACCACTGGCAGAAGGAAGACCTGGCGGAGGATACGGTTGAATTGAGATAAATTCACAGCCTTCCGATCCTTGATCGCTATGGTGCAATTACTGGATGAAGTAAGCTTCCTAACTTATTCAAGAGAATAGGGGCACCCTCACCTTTGGTCATATACAGATCAACCAGAGAAGTAACCTCGGTAGGAAGGCCAATATAAGCTGAGAGCAGGAGTATGGGAATATGAGGCTTGGTCTGACGCATTCTGGCCGCAACCTCCCCTCCGTGCATTCCTGGCATGGAATAGTCCAGAACAACGGCTTCTACCGGCTCCCTTGAGAAGACCTCCAGCCCGGCAGCCCCATCGAGCGCCGTCAGTACTCGATAGCCGGCGCGCTCCAACAGAATCTTTCGAACCCTCAGGCCAACCAGTTCGTCATCCACGCAAAGGATGAGATGGGACTCGTGTGACATAGATCTCTCGTTCAGCAACTAGCGTTACAACGTTAATCTAGAGTATACGAAGGCATATTTCCTATACGTAATATGGAGCATTGACGATTCATCGTACGTTTGCAAAGAATCAACCTGCGATGGGCTAACCTAAAGACGGTAACGTCGCGTATCCGATCGAGGTCTACGAATTGAGTCAGACGATTTTTGTGTTGGAAGATGATGCAGACATCTCCCGTCTAGTCCAGTACCATCTGGAAAGCGCTGGTTTTACAGTCCGTCCCTACCTGACCATCGGTCAGATTCTTCCCGATGCCGAGCGTCAGCCGCCTGCCCTGTTTCTGCTGGACATCATGGTCCCGGGCGGAGATGGTCTGGACCTCTGCCGCAGGCTGCGCCAGAATCCCACTCTTAGCGTTGTCCCCATCATCTTCCTGACCGCCCGCGCTGCTGAAAACGACCGCGTGCATGGTCTCGAGATGGGTGCGGACGACTACATCACCAAGCCCTTCGCCACGCGGGAGCTGGTAGCTCGAGTCAAGGCAGTCCTTCGCCGCTTCGAGCGGCCTACGACCCCATCTATTATCAAGTTCGAGAACATCGAGATTGATGCCAGTGCGATGCAGCTGCGGGTCGATGGCGACCTGGTGACAACGACCGCGACCGAGTTTCGCTTGCTCGATTATCTGGCGCGTCATCCGGGCCGGGTCTTCAGCCGTGACCATCTGCTGGATGCAGTGTGGGGCGATGCGCGCTTCGTGACACCGCGCTCGGTCGATGTCTATGTCCGTCGCATCCGGGAGAAGATCGAGGTTGACGCCGAGACGCCGCGCTATCTTAAAACAATGCGCGGTGCAGGCTACCGGTTCGAGATTCCGAAGATGGCACAAGCCTAAGCGCAGTAGCTGCCGAAAAGTTTGTCTTGCTGTCTCGCTTTACGGCACAGCTTCGGCTGTGCCGTAAGAGTTCTGTTTTGTTTGTGGCTTGGCCGCTGAAGTAGTTTTCCTTCGATGTGGCCATCGCATCTTTTAAGGGGCAGCTCGTGACCCGTGGTCTCTTCTTCTCGTTCTTCATCCGGATTACGATTGCCCTCGCAATCGTCGCCGCGATGCGAGTTTGGTTCACCCCGCACTGGATATTGGGTTCGATTCTTGTCCTTACCTTGGCTGCTATCAATGCCTTTTTGCTGACGCGTTCAGTCCGGCGCAACATTGCTCTACTCCAGACGTCGACTGCGGCAATCCCGGAAGGTCCGACCGGCGTTCCCGTCGATGTTGTGGCACATCAGTACAGCGACTTCGATGGTCTGGCCGAGGCGATCTCACTTGCCTCGGGGCATGTGGAGCGGGTGCTGAGCGACGCATCCGAGAGCCGTCGCGAGTTGGAGGCGATGATCGACAGCATGCAGGACGCCGTCGTCGCGGTAGATACTGCAGGACGCATCCAGTGGACCAATCAGCGGATGCAGGGCTGATTCCCGGCACGTCAATCAGCAGCGCCGTGCGGGTCGGCCACTCCCTGGTGCAGACCATCCGCGACCCCGACGTTCTTGCATGCGTTCGGACGGCTCTCGAGGACCGTGTAGTCAGCGAACGCCGCTCGACTTCGCTTCTGCCGGGGCGGATCTTCGAAGTTGCTGCCTCGCCGATGCCGGGTGGGGGAGCGGTCGCCGTGTTGCACGATATCACCCGGATCGAGCAGGTGGAGCGTACCCAGCGGGACTTCGTCGCCAACGTCTCCCACGAGCTGCGCACTCCACTGACCTCGATCACCGGTTATGTCGAGACCCTGTTGGACCACGAAGCCGCTCTGAGCCCGCAGGCCCGCGAGTTCCTGACGACGATCCTCAAAAACGCCACCCGAATGAACCGCCTGACCGAAGACCTGCTGGTGATGGCTCGGGTCGAGTCCTCCGAACAGGAGCTTCATCCAGCGCCGGTGCGGGCGGACATCCTGGTCTACGACGCCGTCCAGGCCATGAGCGGTCTCGTCCAGGACGAGGAGGCCGTCCTCGAGATCGGAGAGCTGACCCAGGCCGATGTCTTCGCCGATACAGATGCCATCGTCCAGGTACTCAGCAATCTGATCGAGAACGGCATCAAGTATGGCCGGGCCCGCAACGAGTTGCATTGTCGGGTGGTCGTCAGCGCCCGCGAGATCTCCGATCCCGTCGACGCGGTGGAGTTCAGCGTTCGCGACTTTGGCCAGGGGATTGCCTCGGAACATCTCAATCGCATCTTCGAGCGCTTTTACCGAGTCGACAAAGCTCGTTCGCGGGAGTCTGGCGGTACTGGCCTGGGTCTTGCCATTGCACGGCACATGGTGCAGACTCAGGGCGGGACGATCCGTGCCGAAAGTGAGCTGAACTTAGGGAGCACATTTATTTTTACCCTTCCCAAACCACAACTTCTTGTTAATGAGAGGTGAAAATCCTCACGAAAGCCGTGTCTCGCTTAGGACATGGCATCAGCCGTGCCGCAAGTGGTCTGCCTTGTTTAGCGCGCCTTTGTCGTTGAAATACTGTTTCAACAGCCTCGCTAACTCTACTTTTGCACTGTTTTCGCCGTTTTCACCTACATGTAACCTTCTCGTAACAATTGCCCAGCACACTCTATATAAGTGTGTCGAAAGTATTGCGAAGCGATCGCCGCACCCAATTCGAGGGGGAACAGTGAAACTGAAAGTCATCGCAGCAGGCGTACTGGCTCTGGTAGCCGTGGGAGCCAGCGCACAGAATATCAATGGAGCCGGAGCTACTTTTCCTTATCCCATCTACTCCAAGTGGTTTAGCGAATATAGCAAGCAGCACCCAAACGTAAAGATCAACTACCAGTCCATCGGTTCGGGCGGCGGTATCCGCCAGGTCTCCGAGGGTACGGTTGACTTTGGCGCGACCGATGGCCCTATGAGCGACGAGCAGATCAACGGCGCGAAGGTGAAGGTGATGCATATCCCCACCGTCCTCGGCGCGGTTGTTCCGGTGTACAATATCCCGGGCGTCAGCAAGGATCTCAACTTCTCCGGCGACGTTATCGCTGACATCTACCTCGGCAAGATCAGCAAGTGGAACGATGGCCGCATCTCGAAGGACAATCCCGGCGTCAGCCTTCCCGACAAGGCGATCCTGCCCGTCTATCGCTCGGATGGAAGCGGAACCACCTACATCTTCACCGACTATCTCTCGAAGGTCAGCTCGGACTGGTCCAGCACGGTTGGCAAGAACACCTCAGTCAAGTGGCCCACGGGTATCGGCCAGAAGGGTAACGAAGGCGTTGCTGGCATGGTTCGCCAGTCGCCCTATTCCTTCGGATATGTCGAGCTGATCTACGCGACTCAGAACAAGATGGCCTACGGCGCAGTGCGCAACGCCGCCGGAAAGTTCCTCAAGGCGACGACCGATGGCGTTACTGCTGCGGCTGCCGCTGCCGCCAAGACGATGCCTGCCGACTACCGCGTCTCGATCACGAACGCCCCCGGCGCAACCTCGTACCCGATCTCCAGCTTTACCTGGCTGTTGATCCCAACCCATGCGACTGACCCCGCAAAGGCGAAGGCTCTCGCCGACTTCCTCGGCTGGATGCTCGACCATGGCGAAGACGAGGCTGCGGCGTTGAACTATGCTCCTCTGCCGAAGCCGGTGCAGGTTATGGTCCGTAAGAGCATCGCGCAGGTCAAATAGCTGTGTCGCCGCACGGAACTCATCTTCTTCCGGGTTCCGTGCGGTTCTTTTATTTGCTGATTGCCATTCCTTTGGGCCAGATACAATCAGCCACTGAAGCGTCGGCAGAAAATCAGCACAGGAAATAAGATTGTGCCCTCGAACCGTATGACTACCGAACGAGAACCCGGTTCTTCCATGCCTGCGCCGGCTATCGTACCGGCCATGCCTGCCAGCTTTGCAGCGGACCCCGTCCCGGTCGCCGCTGGCGCCCCCCCTTCTCCCATTCGTGCCTATCTCAGCAAGCGCGGCAGCGGCCGCCTCGCTGACAGCAGCTTCGCCGCCGTCATGCTGTTATGCGCCTGCAGCATCTTCGCCATCGTCCTCTTCATCCTCAGCATCCTCATCCTTCGCTCACACCTGAGCCTCGTTCAGTTCGGCTGGAAGTTCTTCACTCGAGAGGCATGGGATCCGGTCGCCGGCGACTTCGGTGCGTTGCCCTTCATCTTCGGCACTCTTGCCAGCTCGTTCCTGGCACTGCTAATCGCAGTCCCGCTTGCTCTCGGTGTGGCCGTCTTTATCACAGAGCTCTGTCCCCGCCCCCTGCGCGCCCCGATCTCTTTCCTCACCGAACTGCTCGCCGCGATTCCCAGCGTGGTTTACGGCCTATGGGCCGTCTTTGTACTTGTCCCGCTGATGCGCGATGTCATCGGTCCTTTCCTGGTGAAGACTCTCGGTTGGACAGGCTTCTTTGAGGGACCGAACTTTGGCGTCGGCCTCCTGACCGCAGGCATCATCCTCGCCATCATGATCCTGCCTATCATCTCCTCGCTTACCCGCGACATCATGATGGCCGTTCCCAATAGCCAGCGCGAAGCTGTCCTTGCACTCGGCGCGACGAAGTGGGAGATGATCCGCATCGGAGTCCTCCGCAACTCGCGCATCGGCATCGTGGGAGCGATCATGCTCGGCCTTGGCCGTGCGCTTGGCGAGACCATGGCCGTCACCATGGTCATCGGCAATCACCCCAATATCAGTAAATCCCTCTTTGCCCCGGCCAACACCCTCGCCAGCGTCATCGCCGGAGAGTTCTCCGAGGCCACCGGCGATCTCTACCTCAGCGCCCTCATCGAGATCGGCCTCGCGCTCTTCCTCGTCACCATCGTCGTCAACGCAATTGCCCGGTTGATGGTCTGGGCAGTCACGCGCGGCGCGCCGGGAAGGGTGAACTAACGATGAGCACGCAACCAGTTGGCGTCCCACCTACCCGCCCCATGGACTTTCAGACCAGGTCGATGCGTCTGAACTCGGCCCGCCGAACAGCAACCAATTACTTCGTCAGCATCCTCGCGGTGCTTGCGACCATCGCAGTCATCATGCCGCTGGTAGCCATCCTCTTCTACCTCATCTACATGGGTGCCAGCTCGCTGAATCTTGCCTTCTTCACGCACATTCCAGCCCCCGTGGGTGAGTCCGGCGGTGGCATGGCGAACTCCATTGTCGGCTCGGGAATCATCCTTGCTCTCGCCAGCCTCATGGGTATCCCTATCGGCATTGCCGCCGGCGTCTATCTGTCCGAGTTCGGACAGGGCAAGATGCTCGCCAACGCCATTCGCTTTACCGCTGACGTGCTTAACGGTGTTCCCTCTATCGTGATGGGCATCTCCATCTACTCGCTCGTCGTCATGCAGCAGAAGCACTTCTCTGCGTTCGCTGGCGGCATCGCCCTCGCTATCATGATGGTGCCGACCGTCACCCGCACCACGGAGGAGATGCTGGCCACCGTCCCTCACGCTATCCGTGAAGCCGCCCTAGGCCTGGGCGTCCCGAAGTGGAGAACGGTAGTCTCGATCAGCCTGCGTACCGCATCACCCGGAATCATCACCGGTTGCATGCTCGCCTTCGCCCGCGTCGCCGGCGAGACAGCGCCGCTGCTCTTCACCGCCTTCGGCAACCAGTTCTGGAGCTTCCATCTCAACGAGCCCATCGCAGCTCTGCCGCTACAAATCTTTGTCTACGCCATCTCACCCTACGACGAATGGCATCGCCTGGCATGGGCCGGCGCTCTCGTTCTCATTGTTATGATTATGGTTTCAGTCACGCTCGTCCGCATCTTTGCCAACCGCGGCGCACTCAAGGGAGAAAGCTAGTGGGAGTCGGCATTTTAGTTGAGGACTTGAACGCATGGTACGGTTCGAACCACACCCTGCAGGACATCAACCTGCACATCCCCGCGAACCACGCCACCGCCCTCATCGGCCCCTCGGGCTGCGGTAAGTCCACCTTCGTCCGTTGCCTCAACCGCATGCACGAGACCAACCCGATCGCGCGTGCCACCGGCATTGTGAAGATGGGCGAGATCGACATCTACAAGGATGCATCTCCGGTCGAGATCCGCCGCCGTGTCGGCATGGTCTTCCAGCGGCCCAATCCCTTCCCAACCATGTCGATCTACGACAACGTCGTCAGCGGCCTCAAGCTTAACGGCTTCCGCAATCGCCGCATCCTCGACGAGACCGTCGAGCGCTCACTGAAGAGTGCGGCACTGTGGGAAGAGGTCAAGGACGACCTCAAGAAGAAGTCTGGCGCCAGCCTCTCCGGCGGCCAGCAGCAGCGCATGTGCATCGCCCGCGCCCTCGCCGTGGACCCCGAAGTGCTGTTGATGGATGAGCCCGCCTCCGCCCTCGACCCCGTCTCCACCTCGAAGATTGAAGACCTCATCTTCCAGTTGAAGAGCCAGTACACCATCGTCATCGTGACGCATAATATGCAGCAGGCCGCCCGTGTCGCGGAGAACACCGGCTTCTTCCTCAACGGCAAGATGGTCGAGTTCGACTCTACCCACAAGATATTCACCAACCCCCGCGACAAGCGCACAGAGGATTACATCACCGGGAGGTTTGGATGATGCGCGTCAAATTCCACCAGAACCTCGACGATCTGAAGGAACGCCTCCTCGTCATGGCGGGCATGGCCGAACAGGCCATCCAGCGCTCCATCGAGGCCTATAGCACTCGCGACCTCAGCATCTGCGAGCTGGTCTTCCGCTCCGAGCCCGCGATCAATCGCCTCGAGCGCGAGATCGACCAGCTGGCGCTCGACCTCCTCGCCATGGAGCAGCCCATGGCCATAGATCTACGCTTCATCCTCTCGGTCATCCGCATCAACGCCGACCTGGAGCGTGTAGGTGACCAGGCCGTCAACATCGCGGTCCGCGTCCGCGAGATGGGTGCCTTCGCTAACATCGATCTCCCTGTCGACATCCCCAAACTCGCATCGCTGGCTTCCGCGATGGTCCGCAAATCACTGCAGGCCTTCATTGAGGCCGACGCCGAGCTTGCCAACTCCGTTCTCCTGCTCGACGATCAGGTGGACGAGATGAACGACGCCGCATTTTATGCGCTTAGCACTCTGATCAAAGAAAAGCCCGAGCTGACCCCGCAGTCGCTCAACGCCCTCATCATTGCCCGCAACCTGGAGCGAGTTGGCGACCACGCCACCAACATTGCAGAAGATGTCATCTTCTGGGTGCGAGGCGCTGACGTCCGCCACAACCCGCCCGCCACCGTCTAGAGCGCGGACTTGGGATTTTCGTTCCTGCCGTTACTTGTTCTTATCCGTGCTTATTCGTGTCAATTCGCAGCCGTCTAATCGGTGACATCGGACTCAATCCGACTCTGGCGTCCACCATATCAATTTCGGCAGCATCGGATAGTAGAGCCCCACTCTCACCTGCACCGATCCCTTCATGATTCGAGCATAAGTTTCCATCTGCGCTGCATACTTCGCGCGTTCCTTCTCTAGAAACCCATCGACGCCTTCACCTCCATGCGTCGTCGTCTTGTAATCCACAATCCACAGGCAGGCGCGAAGTATGCAGCGTGGTGTTGCCCCCGCGCGAAAGACCCGATCGAGCCGCACGCTGCTACGTCTCTCGGCCCACGAGGTCAGTGCGTACTCGCTCGCCGCATCATCGTGCGCGCGTAACACCCACAACCCCTCGGCATCGCGTAGTGTGTTCTCGAGCGCAGTCCGAATCCTTGGCACAAGCCTCTGCACCGACGTGGGCGGCAGGCAATCGCCACGCAACACGGCTGAGATCCGCGGAGTCCAGTTGGCAAGCTCCCTCAACAGCGTGTCCGCAGCAACCCCCTGGCTCAGTGGCTTCGCCAGCGCTTCAAGGAAGGCATGCACCGCATTGCCGAATGCTCGCGCTTCAAAGGAACCCTCCGGTCTCTCGAAGTGGACAGCTTCAAGCTCTATGCCTGTATCTCCATATGGAAGTCGCCGTGTCGTCTCAAACCGCGCTGCCGGGTTGAACCCGATAGGTAGTCGCTGCAGCGTGGGAACCTGTACCGCAGCGTCACTAACCGCCGCCAGACCGCCAACGTACTCCTCCATCACCGAAGCAGGCATCGCGAACATCTTCGCCGAGGCCTCCGGAGCCTGCGCCGCAGACGCAGCAAAATGCCTCTCCGCTGCCGGCCACGCTGCGCTCAACAGACTGCCAGCAGCCAGACTTGCGGCTCCATCAGCCCTCGCATCGGGAGACGCAAATAGATGCAGCTCCTCGCGGGCTCGCGTACAGGCCACGTAGAATAGCCGCCGTCGCTCTGCTGCCTCGCGCGCACTGTGGATGCTCTTCAGCCAGTCGTTCAACTCCCTCGAGCCCTCTCCCTTGCCCGTGATCGGAGCCAGCACTACATGCGCCACTGCCTCATCGCCGGACTCAACCTCGCTCCAGGTCAACAAGCGGTTACCGGTCACCTTCGCCGTCTTCTGCAATGCAGGAACCATCACGACATTCCACTCCAGCCCCTTCGCTCCGTGAATGGTCATCAGATCGACCGCATCCGAGCTCGCCACCGGCCCTGCGTACAGCTTGCCGAGGCGTCGTTTCAACAGCTTCAGGTCGAGGGCTCCACTCTGCTCCTCTATCTCATCCAGCAACTGGAGATACCGCCGCGCATTCGCCAACTCTTCCGTTGCCAAATAAGCATCGCCTCCCAGCGAGCGCCAGGTCCGCTCCACCCACTGTGCCGCCGTCAGGCGCGACCGTTGTCCCGCCGCGGCCCGAAGCACAGGCCACAGCCGTTGCAGCCTCTCGCAACTCTCCTCGCTCACCAGATGCCCACGTTCATCGATTACATCCTCAATCGAACGTTCCGCCCAGACGGGATCGTCCGCCCCTGCCAGCAGATGCAGCTCCGCGAGCCCCAGCCCGCACCACGGAGCATGTAGCACCGCCAGCCACGCCACCCGGTCTGCCGGATGCAATAGAGCGCGCGTCAACGCAAAGAGATCCAGCACCTCCTGTCGCTCGCCCAGCGCTTCGATGTCAACGGCACGGAAGGGAATCGCGCCTTCGCCATCGTCCTGCTTCAGCGCGGCGACAACGTCGATCAGATGATTGCGGCTCCGTACGAGCACCGCAATCTTCCATGGCTCGCTGCGTCCCTCTGGCAGAGGCCGAGCTCGCCATTGCCTCACAATTTCACGCACCCTCTGCGCATCGAACCTTGCCTGCCGCCGCCGCGCATGTTTTGCCTCGTCGGTTGGCAACTCCACTGGCAGCACATTTGCGTGCCACACAACGCCACGCACGTTGCCTTCAATTTGCGAAGGTCCATTGACCGCAACTGCAGCGACGTAAGATACCTCATCAGTATTCGCTGCGGTCACATCGGTCGGAAACAGTAGAGAGAAATCCTCATTGAACGCATCCACGAGCTGGCTCTGTGAACGGAAGTTTGCTGTCAGCCGCAGACACCCTACCGGCAGCTCGCCCAACTGCTCCGCCAACATCGTACGCACAAAGCGCTCCACCCTCGCCTGACGAAACAGGTAGATCGACTGCTTGGGATCACCCACCAGGAACACTGTCTGGCTCTGCCCGTCCCAGCCCTGCGTCAGCAGTTGAATCAACTCATACTGGCTCGTCGAGGTGTCCTGCATCTCGTCTACAAGAAGATGTTGCAGCTTCATCCCCAGCGCTGCCGCCAGATCGTCAATAGCACCCTCCCGCCGCAGCGCACCTTTGGCCAGCAGGCCAAGCTCGGCAAAGTCACACTCACCGCGTTGCGCGAAGACAAGCTGCAACTCAGCCAGCGCCCGATTCAACACGCGGAACAGGGACTTCGCCACCACCCACTGCTCCTGCGGATACGTAGCAGGCGGCAGGTGCTTCACACGCTTGATCGCCTGCAGCAGATCGTCCTGTCCATGAAGTCTCTCGAACAGCCTCTTCAATTGCTCGGAGTGTCTCTTGTCAATCTCGAAGCCAAGGTCGCTCCGGGCAGCTCTTGACCGCCACTTGGTCTCCTTCGTGGTGAGCAGGTGTATAAGCGCCCGCCAATGCGCGAGATGCTCAGCGGTCTCGCCCGGAGGCCTGTGCAGTCCGGCGCAGATAGCAATCGGCGAATCACCTTTGAAACCGATGGCATGCCCCATCTCCCCGGCAAGTTGCGCCAGCTCGTGCAGGATGTCACCGGGTATCGATGCCGCAAATCTCGTCAGCCCCGCACACACCGCCTGCTCAAGCGCACGCTCCAACCGAGGCAGCACTACTCCATCGAGATACGCATCATCCAGATCGCGCCGCCCCAATGGAACCAGCTCTCCCCACTGATCGCGCAGCGCCAGCATCTCCGCCAGCAGCCGTTCGCAGTCGCGAAGATTACCGTCGCGGTGCAGCAGAACTGTACGCAGCGCGGCATTCAGCGTTAGGTCCTCGCCGCCGAGTTGCAGTAACGTCTGCCTCGCCGCCTCGCGGTATAGAGTAGTCGCATCCTCTACCGGAGCCTGCCCTCCGCCGCCACCAGATAACACCGGCAGCGAACGCGCGATCTCCGCGCAGACCGAGTCGATGGTCTGCATCTTCAACCTACGCGGATTCTCCAGCAACCCCCATCCCAACATCCGGTCGCGCTGTACACAGCCTCGGCAAGCGCTCGCGTCTCTCGCTCGAAGTCTCCGTCGCTCTTCAGCGGCTCGTTTCGCAGTGCGCCTTCCAGTTGAGCCACGACACGATCCCGGATCTCCGTCGTAGCCTTCCTTGTGAAGGTGATGGCCAGCACCTGCTCTGGCTCGCTGACGCTCTCGTCTGCCAGCAGCTTCAGATATCGTTGAATCAGCAGCCCCGTCTTGCCTGACCCAGCCGGAGCCTCGACGATCCATGACTGTCGAACATCAAGAGCCAGCCTCCGAGCCTCCAAGTCTGGTGGCCGCGAACTCTTGGCAGCGGACTCCGTATCTCCCGCAGGATGTACGACGAACAGTTCAGCCATGCGTCACCTCCGCAGCGTCCCCTTCGTCTTCCTCCAGCAGCGACACATCCAGTCGGCACAACTCCCTCTGGGCGCAATGCCTGCACGTCTCCGGATACCTCTTCGGAGCAACTCGCGCCTCGCCCGAGGCGAACTTCGTCGCCAATTCCTCCAGCACCCGTCGCCACTCCTCCACCTGAGCCTCCAGGCTAGGAGCCTTCAGCTTCGCTGCTCTCAACAGCACATCACCACTCGCGGCATAGCCCTTCAATCCCATATCCTTTCCGGCGCGCACCAAGCCGAACGCAACCCCCTGCAGCCGCTCCGCCTCCGACAGCACCGCGTACAACGGCAGCTGCGGAGCATCCGGCCGATCCCCCAGCCAGTCATTCGGCGAAGCCCCCCCAGTCTTGTAGTCGATAAGGATCTCCCCCTCGCCAACCATGTCCACGCGATCCACTCTGACACTCAGCCGCAGCGGCCCGATCTGTACATCGTCAAGCTTCTTCTCACTCAGCCTTACCTCGAACGCTGGCCGCTTCAACTCAAGCTCCAGCCACGGTCCCAGTAGATTCCGCAGTCTCTCGCGCTGCATGTCCACGTAGGCTGCATCCCACGGCGTCGCGCTCAACTCTCCCGTCTTCCTCAAGGCCTCCGCGATGCATCGCCGCAGCACCGCATCCCACCCCACCCGTGGCATGGCCTTCAGTGCGCTCTGCGTCTTCACCTCATTCCAGAACAGCTCCAGCACTTTATGGACCACCGTACCGCTCTCTCTAGCGTCCATCCCCAGTTCAGCGCCCTCCAACTCCGTAGCCCACAGGCGCCGCTCCGCAAACGCACGAAAGCCGCATGCCGCCTGTAGCCGCAGAATCTCCGAGCCTCCATGAATCACCTGGTCCGGCAGCGGTGGTATCGGTGTTGAATCTTGCACCGTCTCCGTTTCAATCACATCGCGCTCGGGTGCTGGCCCAGCAATCTCCGCCACCCCAACCTCTTCAAGTGTCAATCCCTCCAGCGCAGACGATCGCCGCTGCCGCCCGTCGGCAGTCTCCTTCGCATAGCTGAAGACCACCGTCCCAGCACTATCCGCAACTCTCTCCGTCATCCGTCGAGCATGTTCCCTATCCTCGGCGACGTCCGTTCCCGGCATCCCCAACTCCCGCTGCATCTGCCACGGCAGCAGGGGACTGCTCCCCGGCGCAACCGGCCATGTCAAATCGCCAGCCCGCAAAAACCACACCGCATCGAACGTTGCTCCCGCAGCCTCCAGCGGCCCCATCACCTGTACCGGAGCCTCGCGGGACTCCGGCGCGAACATCGTCTGCCGAGCGATCCGCTCCAGACTCTCCAGCGCCCGCGCGAACCCCACCTTCCCCCCATCGAAGTCCAGCGTCGCCAACTCATCCAGCGCCCCTTCCCACTTCCTCCGCGTCTGGAACTCAACACTGTCCTCGCCCGACCCCGCACCCCACCCCGCAGCCTCCAGCACCTCCCGCATCCTCTCGACCCACTCCGCATGAGTCCGCCGATCGCCGCCTTCCATCCGATTCGCAACAACAAAGCGCATCGCCCGCAACCTCGCCAGCAGCCGTCCCAGCTTAGGCGGTCGCTTCGCCCGCTCTACCATCGCAATCAACCAATCCAGCGAGACCTCCGGTCGCAGCATCCTCGCCTTGCGCAGCTCAAACGCATCGAACTCCGCCCGAGCCCCCAGCTCCTCACTCACCATCCCGAAGTAAGGCGACAGCAGCAGTCCACTCACCCGTTCCAGAGGCAAAGCCTCCCTTGCCCACCGCAACACGTCCAGAGCCACAGCCACCATTGGAGCCTCCGCCAGCATCACCCCCAGCGAAAACTCATAAGGCCCCCCATCGGCCCGAGCTTCGATACTCTCCAACTCAGGAGCCAGCACCTCTCGGAACACCCGGTCAATCTCCGCCCGTTGCTCCTCAAGCCCCGGCACAATCACCGCTACCCGCGCTCCCGGCCTCTCTTCTACAACCTCCCGCACCCATCGCGCCGCACCGAACAATTCTTCCCGCTCATCCGCCGCCTTCACCAGAACGCATGTCCCCCCAGCGATCTTCAGCCGGATCTCCTCCGCCCCAACCCCCGTCTCACGAACGGCCTCCACCAGCCCGACCTGTGCAGGAGTCATCCCATCGAACCCGACCAGAACCAGCCCACCCTCTCCGATCGAAACCTGACCCGTTGCCACCGCTACCCGCAGAACCTCCTCCAACTGCGCCCGCGACAGTAACCCCTCGGCTTTGCACCTCAGCTCAAACTTGAGCGCCCATCGCTGGAACGCCCGAGTATCAGCGCTCACCGCCGCCCCCCGCAGCCGACCCTGCCCGTTGTAGCTGCAGAGACTGCGCCACGCCTCCGTCGCCATCTCCGCCAGCGAGTCAAAACTCCGCAAGCTGGCTAACTCCGCGTCCGCCGTCAGGATCTCTCGCCAGACCGTATGTTCCTGCGTCCTGTTCAGCAACAGCAGCGAAGCATCTCCAGCGAGCACCAGCCCGCGCCAGAGCCCCGCCGCCCACGCATCCCAGGCCATCACCGCAGGCGGCCGCCAACTAACCAACCCCAGAGCCCGATTCCGCCGATCAAACGCCCGCCGAAGCGTCCGTGCCGCCCGCTGATTACCCGTCACCACGGTAGCCCCTCGCTCGAGCGCCTCCGAGATTGCTACCGGCAGCAAATCCACACCATCCATATCTTCGGTTATACGCCCGGCGCGCCTGGAAAATTAGCCCCTGCCACCTGACCTCTTACGCGAACGGAAACAGCATCATTCCGCTGGCAGCCGGTATCATCAAAGCAGGAGTCCGCCCGTGTTCCGCAAGCCTATCGTTCTCATCGCCTTCCTCTGCCTCCTCGCCGGCTGCCGCCAGACTTCCACTCCCACGTCCTCGAAGTACCCCGAAAAGACCTTCCCGGTTCGCGGTAAGATCATCAGCACCGACGCCACCCACGTCACGCTCGACCACGAG
>Ga0193716_1000478_pt1 | contig 24203 bp, 21 predicted proteins | sample U2c1metaG_FD_145901 | JGI IMG/M metagenome (GOLD analysis project Ga0193716, IMG submission 145901) | Soil microbial communities from a riparian zone of the East river system, Colorado, United States - U2c1 | ecosystem: Environmental > Terrestrial > Soil > Riparian zone | place: USA: East River...
GTGCAGGCGGACGCCGCCGGGCTGCAGGGCATCAAGGCCATCGGCGACACGGACCTCCGGGGTGCCGAATGAACTTCCGGCTCCCGAACGCGGCCGTCGCGATGAACAACAAGGTCGCGGCGGTCGGCGACGACGGGGACTCCTGGGAGGTCGTCGGCGAGCCGCTCACCGCGCTGGTCGACAAGACGGTCCCGGCGTACGACAAGGCACTCGACCTCGACCTGAAGCCCGCTGCCAGCGACAAACGCACCGAGATCGCCGTACTGCGCTGGGGCAAGATCACAAAGGATATCGCCCGCCTGCGCGGCCTGCGGGCCGCGATCTCGGATGTCTCCTCGGTCGTCGCGTACGGCAGGGAACAGCTTGCGGCGGACTGGAAGGGCGAGGCGTACGACGCGTTCGCCGCGACCATCGCCAAGGTCGAGAAGCTCCTCAACGACTACGCGACGGCGATCGAGACGTCCGCGGCCGGCTTGGAGACAGCGCTCGCGGCCATCCAGAGGTTCCACACCGAGTACCGGGACCACACCGTCGAGACACACCTGAACTTCGACAAAGTCTCCCCGCCCAACGAGTGGCGGCGGATGACCCCGGACGACGCGGACTTCCTCGCAGATCACTGCACCTGCATAGGAAACTGTTTCTACAACGACTCGGACTTCCTGCCGTTGATGGACCGCAAGTTGGTGACCAAGAAGCTGTTCGACCAACTGGAGAAGTGGGACTGTACCCACAATTCCAGTGTGGTGACCGGCCAGTACAACTACGCGGTCAGTCATGCCGGCACCGAACGAACCACGATCCAGAAGAAGATCAACGAGTGGTACAAGGCGACCGACACGTTGGAGGAGAACGTCGGTAGGGCGTTCTCGGCCGCTCTGGAGAACCTGCGCGTCCTGGCCGAGGTGAAGGTCTTCGCCGGGTTGGCCGTACCGGGCGCCGCGGCGCCCGGTGGTGGCGACCCGGGTGCCGGTGGCGACCCCGGGCCGGGCAGCGGCGGCTACCCCGGCCCCGGGCCGGGCAGCGGTTACCCGGGTGGCGGCGGCGCGGAGGTCGCCATGCCGCCGGAGCCCGCCCCCGAACCGGCGCCGGAGCCCGCGCCGACCGAGCCGGCCGCGGACACCGCTGTCGCGCCGGGTGCGGAGCCGGCCGAGTCCGCCGGGACCGTCCAGATCGCGGACGGCGACCGGAAGATCAGCGTGACCAGCCCGGACGGCGAGGGGCACGTCAAGGTCACCGTCGACGACGGGTCCGGCACGCCCAAGTCGTACGCGCTGGACTTCGACGCCGCGAGCGGGATGTCGCCGCGACCGTCGGACGCGGGCTTCGGGCCGCAGGGTCCGTCCCCGGACGGCGCGGCCGTCGAGCAGGTGCCCGCGCGGTCCGACGGCAAGTGCGTCATCCAGGACGGCGCGGTGACGATCACCGCCGAGCGACCGCTGTTCGCCCCCGACTCGATCACCCTCACGATCGACGACGGCACCGGCACACCGACGACCTACACCGTCGACTTCGACGACGCGGCCGCCCCCGTCCCGCCGGGGACCGTGCCCGTCGCACCGACCGAGCCGGCGCCCACTGCCGCGACAGCGGACGCGGCTGGCACCGTCTCGACCACCGCTGACCAGCCGGCCGCCGAGGCGCAACCCCCGGTCGACCAGGCTCAGCCGACCGGGACACCCGCGGCCGCGCCGGAGTACGCGACCGCCACACAGGCGTGGCACGGCGACCCGAGCGGCTCGGTGTCCGGCGTGCTGGTGGACCACAACGACGGTGAAGCCGGCCTGGCCAGCGCGGACGACGCGCCCGGCGTAGCGAAGGACGCGAGTGGGATGGCCGGCGCGGGCATGCCCATGATGGGCGGCGGTGGCGCCGCCGCCGAACCGGAGCACGGACGTGCCGGCTCCGGCTGGAGCGTGCACGGTGACCTCTTCGAGGCCGGCCCGGTCTACAGCATGCACGGGGTCCTCGGCGACGACGAGCTCGAGTCGCGGTAGGAGCGGTAGGAGAACGCGATGTCGCTGTACGAGATCGACCACGAGGCGACCCAGCGCCGCCTCGACGAGATCACCTCCGACGGGCTGCGGGCACTGCGTGCGGTCCGGCAGGAGTCCGAGGAGATCGACAAATCCATAGCGGAGCTGCTCGAGAACCGGGAGCTCGCACGGCAGGCGCTGGACGAGCAGGTCAAGGCCGCCGCGCAGCCGGTCGAACCGGAGCCGGAGGCCAAGCCGCGGCCCAGGCCGGCGACTCTCGCGCTCGGCGGCGACGAGTTCCGCCAGGCCCGCGAGGAACGCCAGGCCGTCGACGAGGTCAGGCCCGCGCCGGTGGTCAGGCCGCCGGCGCCGCCGGAGCCGGAGCAGAAGGACGAGCCGCAGCCGCGGCGCACGTTCAAGCTCGGCGCCCAAGATGAAGGCGACACCACGCCACCGGAGCAGAAGCCCGTGCGCAAGAGACCGCCGCGCCCCGACGGGGAGGACGACCAGTCCGGACGGACGTGGCTCCGGTAGCGGAAGCAAATTTCCGAGCACCACGCGCCGTCACCTGGCGATAGGTACATTCTGTGTGCAGATGCGACGGCACCGGTCGTCGCGGGCGCGCGTCGAACACGGCAACCGCGCAAGTTTTAGTGGAGGGGGAACTCCGACCGTGAACACGCCGCCGCCCAGCAGCTCCACCCCGCCGCCCAGCTCGACGAGCAACACGGGGTCCGGGGTGGCCGCGCCCGACGGCTACACGACCGACACCGGTCAGATGTCGTCGGCGGGCCGCAACATCAACACCAAGGCCGAGGACGCCAAGGGCGACGTCGACGAGGTCAAGCCCGCCAAGGTGAAGCCCGCCGAGTTCGGTGTCAAGCACCAGGACTATCAGGCCGACTACGCCGCCGCCATCGAGGCGATGGGCACCGCGTCGGTCGCCATGTGCGACAACCTCATGGCCTTCTCCGGGCAGCTCGGTGGCGCCGGGACGGACTACGCCACGAACGAGACGAGCGCCACGAGCACGGTGACTCAGTCCGGGAGTGGCATGTGAGCAAGTCCTGGGAAGAGGTCAAGAAGCTTCTCGACGATCCCTATGTGGACGCCGACACCAAGGAGCACCTGCTCGGGGCGTACCTCAAGCAGGAGGGCTACTACAGCCCGTACAACCAGGGGCTGAACCACCCGCAGGGCGTCGACGAGGATCGGCTGCCCGACGACGTCGCCGGGTACTACGACCAGTACAGGCTGCGCGATGGTGATTACCAGCAGGGTTCGCTCGACTCCATTTATGGGGACGCGGAGGAGGAGTCGGAGCGGTCGGGTTATGCCGGGCGTCTTGCGGACGAGGCGGTGGAGTCTGGCCGGTCTGATATCGAGGGCATGCAGGCTCCGGAGGAAGGTTCGACGACTGGTGTTCAGAAGTCGGATGAGCTTTTTGAGAAGGCGCGGCCGGCGTTGAGGATCTTTGAGGAGTTCATTCCGGTCAATGACAAGGTGCCGAGTGACTCGTTGGGTCGGCACGCGCGGATCAAGATGGAGTTCATTACCGAGCGGTTCGATGAGCAGTTGGGGATTTCGTTCAAGAACTTTCTCGACGATGCGGCGCGGTTGCGGGCGGCGTGTGAGACGTTGACGGATTTGAACGGTACGACCGAGACTGAGCTGAACTCGTTGTATCGGGAGTGGACGGGTCCGGCGGCGAACGCGTCGTACCAGTACTACTCGACGAAGTTGACGCCGAACGTCACCGATCTTCTCGAGTATCTCCAGACGGCGCCGGACATGATCGACACGGCGGTGGAGAACGTGTTCATCGCCTGCAAGGAAAAGGCGAACGACGTCATCGCGTTGTACCAGGGTGTGCACGGCACGGTCGGGAGTGCGACGCCGGCGATCGCGATGCAGGTGGTGACGCTCGCGGCGGGTGACTTCGACGACCAGGACGACGTCCTCCCGGTCGCGGCCTGGGTGGACGCGAAGACCGGCAGCAACCTGGAGGACACGCTCCGCGACGACAGTTGCGGGCTGAACGACGAGAACAAAGAGTACGTGATCCGCGAGTGCAAGAAGTGGATCCGGGATTCCTTCAACGTCGACCTGCACGACAACCTGTACGCGAACTTCCTGTTGGCCTGTGAGGACGCGCTTACGGCGGTCAACTCGCATTACGAGACGTTGAACGAGTACCTCAAGGAGTACGAGAACAAGTTCGGCGACGCCCCGGTCCCGCCGCCTCCGCCCCCACCGCCGCCGCCCCCGCCCCCGCCGCCCCCGCCGCCAGGTGGACCTGGCCCCGGTGGACCGGGACCTGGTGGTCCTGGCCCCGGCGGTCCGGGACCTGGTGGCCCCGGTCCTTCGGAGCCGCCCACCCCGCCGGAGGTGCCGACGCCACCGCCGACCGACCCGCCGAAGCCGCCCGAGGTGCCGACGCCGGGCCCGACGGACCCGTCGGGCGACCCGACGGACCCGAACGACCCGACCGATCCCACGATGCCGACCACTCCGGGCGGCGATCAGGAGGAGACGGTCACCATCCAGGACGGCGACCGGCAGATCTCGGTCACCAGCCCGGACGGTCAGGGCCAGGTCAAGGTCACGGTCGACGACGGCACCGGGCCGCCGAAGAGCTACACGCTCGACTTCGGCGCCGCGGACGCGACCACGCTGCCCGGCACCCCGGGGCAGCCCGGCCAGCAGCCGGTCGCGACGGGTGACTTCGGTCCGAACGGCGAGCCGCCGACCGCGCCGGGTCCGGACGCGCCGATCGAGCCGGGTCCGGACGGCACGTGCGTGATCACCGACGGCGACCTGACGATCACCGCGGAACGGCCGGACGGCCAGTCCGACACGGTCGTGGTCACCGTCGACGACGGCACCGGTAACCCGACCACCTACAACCACGACTACTCCGACGCGACGACCCCGACGGACACGCCGGGTACGCAGCAGGTCGGCGGCGACCTCGGTCAGCCGGCCGTCGGTGCGATGCCGCAGGAGCTGGTCGACGCGAACCAGCAGGTCGACCAGGCCGACTTCACACCGGACGGCGACCAGGTCAGCACCCAGCCGGCCTACGGCGAGGCACCCGCTTCGCTACAGGGCGACCAGGTGGGTACCCAGCCCGCGTTCGGTGAGGCGCCTGCTTCGCTGCAGGGTGACCAGGTCAGCACGCAGCCGGCCTACGGCGACCCGGCTGGTCAGCAGTCGCACGCGTTCGCCACGACCGCGTCGGCCGCGGACGACCCGACCATGTCCGGGTTCGCCGACCAGGGCGGCAGCGGCGGACAGGCCGGCTCGTTCGGTGTGCCGGACGGCGACCCGTCGCCGTACATGCAGGGCCAGAACGAGTCCGGCGGCGAGGCGGGCCTGCCGAGCGCCGACGATGCTGACGGTGCCGACGATGCCGCCCCCGGCGACCAGTCCGGGCAGGACCAGGCGCATCCTGGCACCGGTGGCGGTGGCATGCCGATGCTGGGTGGCGCACCAGGTGGCGGGGGCGGCGGCGGTGGTGACGGCGAGCGGGCCGGCACCCAGTGGCGCACCACCGGCGACCTGTTCGACGAGCCGGCCGACCCGCAGCGGCTGAGTGGCGCGTTCGGCGTCGAGGGCAACTGAGCGAGGAGGGGTAACCGATGGGCGCTTACGACCGGGCCGCGGCGGCACGGGCCAAGATGGCGCAGGTCCAGCGGGAGATGTCCGAGCGCCGCGCGTTGCGGGACCGCAACTTCCGCGCCAGGCGTGAGCAGGCGCTCGACGCGTTCAAGAAGCAGGGCCCGGTGGCGGCGCAGGTCGCCAAGCACATGGGTGAGCTCGGCCGGCGCCGCGCGCAGGCCGGTGGTTGGGCGACGGAGAAGACGGAGGAGGACAAGGACTTCGTCATGGGCTTCGGCTTCGAGGACGAGGACCCGTCGAAGAATCCGTACAACTACCGTGCCGCGATCCCGCAGGTCCCGCCGCGCGACGAAACCCCGCCGGGCGGCATCGGCACGATCGCCGACGAAGGGGAGGCGCGCGCCGCGCCGCCCATGCCGCCGCCCGCACCGGAGGCGCCGCCCGCACCGACCCCGCCGAGGGGCACCCGCCGGCCGGTGGCCGAGCGGGAGGTCCTCGACGACGAGGACGACTACTCCAACCAGTCGAGCTGGATGCGGAACCAGTGAACGCGACGGTCGCCGAGCGGTCCGACGAGATCAAGGCGCTCGTGTGCCGGGTGCTCGAGGTGGACGAGGACCAGGTCGGTCCGAACGACCACTTCGTGGCGGACCTCGGCGCCGACTCGATGAAGCTGATCGAGCTGCTGGCGAACCTGGAGATCGAGTTCGACGTCGAGGTGGACGCGGCCGAGTTCGAACGGCTCGTCAACCTCGACGGGGTGTACGCCGTACTGAGCGACGCACTCGACAAGTGAGCAGGGAGCGGAGCGACGGAGCGGGCGCCGTCTGGACTGACGCTCGCGCGCAGGCGCGCCAGCGCCGAGCACGGAGGAGGGAAGACGGCGTCTAGCGGAGGAGCGCAGCGACCCATGACACAGCAGCGTGTTGTGGTTACCGGGCTCGGTGTGGTGTCGAGCATCGGCACCAGTGTCGCCGAGTACACGGCCGGGCTGCGGTCCGGCCGTAGTGGGGCGCGGCCGATCTCGGTGTTCGACACCGAGGGCTTCGCGCACAGCGTCGGTTGTGAGGTCGTCGGGTTCGAACCGGAGCGGTGGGTCACCGAGCAGCCGGTCGAGAGTCTCGGCCGGGCCGCGCAGTTCTCCGTCGCGGCCGCGCGCATGGCGGTCGAGGACGCCGGGCTCGCCGATCTGCGGAAGGCCAGGGCCATGGTGTGTCTCGGCACGACCGACGGTGGCGGCGACGCCGGTGAGCGGGTCGCCGAGCACGTCGTGCGGGGGCGGGCCGTGCCGGCCGGGCTGACCCGTCGGGTGCCGGCCGGCTCGTTGCCGGTCGCCGTCGCGCGTGAGCTCGCACTGTCCGATGTGGACCTCTCGACCGTCGCGACGGCGTGCGCGGCCGGCAACTACGCGATCGGCAACGGGTTCGACGCGGTCGCCGACGGCGACGTGGACGTGGCGCTGTGCGGTGGCGCGGATGCCATGTGCCGCATGACGTTCACCGGTTTCTACCGGCTCGGCGCGGTGGACCCGCAACGCTGCCGGCCCTTCGATGTCGACCGGCAGGGCATCCTCACCGGCGAGGGCGCCGGTGTGCTCGTGCTGGAGCCGTTGGCCGCCGCGGTCGCGCGGGGTGCCCGGATCTACGCCGAGGTGCTCGGCTACGGCCTCAACTGCGACGCGGGTCATCCGGTCGCGCCGGACCGGGACAGCGTCGCGAGCTGCATGCGGCTCGCGCTTGACGACGCGGGTGTCACGCCCGCCGACGTCGACCTGATCTCCGCGCACGGCACCGGCACGAAAGCCAACGATGCCACCGAGTGCGGCGCGATCCACGACGTGTTCGGCCCGGCGGCGCCCCGCACGGTGTCGGTGAAGTCGATGCTGGGCCACACGATGGGCGCGGCGAGCGCGCTTTCCGCGATCGCGTGCGCGCTGGCGATCGCGGAGGGGTTCATCCCGCCGACGATCAACCACACCACCACCGACCCGGCGTGCGACGTCGACTGCGTGCCAAACGAGTCCGTCCCCGCCGACCTGCGAGTGGTGCAGAACAACGCGCTTGCCTTCGGTGGCAACAACTCCATCGTTCTGTTCGGACGGAACGGACCGTGACCGGCATCGTGATCTCCGCGTGGTCCGCGCTCTCGCCGTTCGGCCACGGCCGCGCGGCGTTCGCCGACGGGGTGCGGCGCGGCGTCCCGGTCGACGCGGTGTCCACAGTGGACGACTGGGCGACCAGACATGCGCGGCTGGTGCCGGCGTTCGACCGCATCGAACAGTTGGGGCGCAAGGGAACCAGCTCCATGGACCGGACCACCGCGCTCGCCGTGGCCACCGTACGGGGCTTGCAGCGCGACGAGGACGGCTCGGTGCTGCCGGACCCGCGCACCGGTGTCGCGCTCGGCACGACCAGCGGCAGCGCGCGGACCCAGTTCGAGTTCACCCGCGACTCGCTGACCCGCCGCAAGCCCTACTTCGTGAACCCGGCGCAGATGCCGTTCGCGCTGATGAACTCCGCCGCCGCGCAGTGCGCGAGCTGGCACGGTCTTACCGGCCCGAACAGCACGATCGCTGCGGGCCGGGTCGCCGGGCCCGCAGTGCTGCGGTACGCGGCGCGGTTGCTGCGGACCGGCCGCGCGACCGGGGTGTTCGCCGGCGCGGTCGAGGAGCACAGCGGCGCGCGTGAGCTGCTCGAACGCGGCGCCGGCAACACCGCCGTACTCGGCGAGGGTTGCGCCCTGTTGTTTTTGCAAACCACGGCGGCGGGGAACCGACCGGCGCTCGCGGAGGTCGTAGCGTTGGACACCCGGTTGGCGGTGGACGGCGAGCCACGGCGTGCGCTGGTTGAGTGTCTGCGGGGCGCCATGGCCACCGGCGGGTTCACCGCGGCCGACGTGTGGGGGCACGCGTCGTCCGCGACCGACCAGGAACTGTCCGAAGTAGAACACGAAGCAGCAGGTGAGGTTTTGGGTCAGCAGGTCGGCACTGTTGTTGTTCCGGGTCAGCTCATCGGGGACACGGGCGCCGCGAGCGGCGTCTTCGGACTCGTCGCGCTGCTCAGCCTCGCCGAGGTGGACACGAGCGCCCGAGGGCGGCTCGCGGTGGTCACCTCGGTGGACCGGGACGGCATGGTCGGCTGTGTCGTGATTCGCTTGACCGGCGGGTCCGGGCCGGGATCTGAAGACCCAGGCAAGGGGTGACTAGATGAGCAAGTCGTGGGAGGAAGTCAAGAAGCTCCTCGACGATCCGTACGTGGACGCCGACACCAAGGAGCACCTGCTTGCGGCGTACCTCAAGCAAGAGAACTACTACAGCCCGTACAACCAGGGTGGCATCGGCAGTTCTCCGCACGGGGTCAACGAGGATCGGCTGCCCGACGACGTCCGCGGGTACTACGACCAGTACAAGCTGCGCGATGGCGACTACCAGCAGGGTTCGCTCGACTCCGTCTACGGGGACGCGGAGGAGGAGTCGGAGCGGTCGGGTTATGCCGGGCGTCTTGCGGATGAGGCGGTCGAGTCTGGCCGGTCCGACATCGAGGACATGCAGGCCCCGGAGGAAGGCTCGACGACCGGCGTCCAGAAGTCGGACGAGCTTTTCGAGAAGGCGCGTCCGGCGTTGAGGATTTTCGAGGAGTTCATTCCGGTCAATGACAAGGTGCCGAGCGATTCGTTGGGTCGGCACGCGCGGATCAAGATGGAGTTCATTACTGAGCGGTTCGATGAGCAGTTGGGGATCTCGTTCAAGAACTTCCTCGACGACGCCGCGCGGTTGCGGGCGGCGTGCGAGACGTTGACGGATTTGAACGGTACGACCGAGACTGAGCTGAACTCGTTGTACCGCGAGTGGACGGGTCCTGCGGCGAACGCGTCGTACCAGTACTACTCGACGAAGCTGACGCCGAACGTCACCGATCTCCTCGAGTATCTCCAGACCGCCCCGGACATGATCGACACCGCGGTCACGAACGTCTTCGCGGCGTGCAAGGACAAGGCCAACGACATCATCGCGCTGTACCAGGGCGTGCACGGCACCGTCGGGAGTGCGACGCCGGCGATCGCGATGCAGGTGGTCACGCTCGCCGCCGGCGACTTCGACGACCAGGACGACGTCCTCCCGGTCGCCGCGTGGGTGGACTCGGTGTGCGGCAGCGATCTCGAGAACACGCTCCGCGACGACAGTTGTGGGCTGAACGACGAGAACAAGGACTATGTGATCCGCGAGTGCAAGAAGTGGATCCGGGATTCCTTCAACGCGGACCTGCACGACAACCTGTACGCGAACTTCCTGCAGGCCTGTGAGGACGCGCTTACCGCGGTCAACTCGCACTATGAGACGTTGAACGAGTACCTCAAGGAGTACGAGAACAAGTTCGGCGAGGCGCCCCCGCCCGGTCAGCCCAACCCGAACCAGCCGCCGGGCACCCAGCAACCGCCCGGCACGCAGCAGCCGCCGGGGTCGAGCACCCCGCCGCCGGTCAACACCCCGCCGCCCTCGTCCACGTCACCGCCGCCGCTGGACGTGCCGACGCCGGGATCCAGCACAGCCACCGACCCGGCGGGCATCACGTCGCCGTCGGGCACCACCCTGCCCGGTGTCGACACGCCGCCGGGCAGCGTCCCGCCCGGCGCGATCGACCCCGTCACCGGCCTGCCGATACCCGGTTCGTCGACCGGCACGGGCCCTGGCGGCATCGGTACGCCGGGTGCCGGTGGCGCGCCGAAGGAGGTGACCATCAAGGACGGGAACCGCACGATCACCGTCGGCCAGCCCGACGCGCGCGGCCGCAGCAAGGTCACCGTCGACGACGGCGAGGGCGAGCCACGGGAGTACGACGTCGACTTCACCCCGGACGAGCCGGGTGCGGAGACCGAGGACGGCGTGATCAAGGCCGTCGACGGCAAGGCCGTGATCCAGGACGGCGACGCCGCCATCACGCTGGAGCAGCCGGTGCCGGGCCAGAGCTCCCAGATGAAGATGACCGTCGACGACGGCACTCCCGCCACGTACGACTTCGACTTCGACGCGGGTGCCGACCCGGCCCTGCCCGGTCCCGGCGGCACCGAGCTGCCGGACGTCGAGACCCCGTCGAGCTTCGGCAGTGACCCGTCTGGCGCCGGTGGCGGCGGCGCGGGTGGCGGCGGCATGGGCGGCGGTGGTGGCGGTGGCAGCTTCGGCGGCGCCGAGACCCCGGCCCCGTCGGCGCCCGCCGGCCCTGGCGTCATGGTGGGCGCGCAGGCCCCGGACAACGGTGGTGACCGCGCCGCGGCCGCGGCTGCGGCGGGTGCCGGCGCGGCGGGTGGCGCAGGCGGCGGTACCGGTGGCGCCCCGGCGGGCGGCATGCCGATGGGTGGCATGGGTGGCGGTGGCGGTCAGGGTGGCGGCGACCAGACCCGACAGAGCAAGTGGAAGACGACGGGTTCGCTGTTCGACGACGTAGACCCGGCGTCCAACTTCAGCGGCGTAGTAGGCCGAGACCCGGCAGAAAAGCCCAAAACCCCAAAGCGCTAGGTGAAGCCCTGAAAGGCGCGTTGGGGGCGTTCAATGCCCTGAACGCGCCTTTCAGGGCATCACCAGTTCTGTCGTGTCCTCGATCGGTGCGCCCTTCACGTCGGACTCCAGCAGCGGCCGGAACCGGTCCTGCCCGGCGAGGTGCACGAGGAAGAACGCGGTCAGCAGCACGCGCGACAGCTTCTGCGCGCCGTGGTCGGCCGACCCCGGGATCAACAGGCCGCTCCAGTGCTTGCCCTCGGCGAAGCCCATGTGGTCGGTCTTCGGCAGGACGCGGAACTGCGCGTCGCCGCCCCAGTTCGCCGCGATCAGCCGCGCGTGGCCGACCGACGGCGCGACGACGTCCTTGCCGCCGGCCAGGTGCAGGGCGGGCATCGCACACCGCGCGGCGGCGTCCGTGGCGAACGGCTTGGTCTGTGACGCGGCGAGTGTCGCGACGGCACGCACCCGTGCGTCGTCCGCTGCCGCCAGCACCGCGGCGCCGCCGCCGGTCGAGTGGCCGGCCAACCCGAGCTTCGTCGCGTCGATGCTGATGTCGCCGTCGCCGAGGCGGACGCCGACGCACACGTCGAGCGCGGTGCGCAGGTCGGCGGCGAACAGCCGGTGCGACGCCAGCGGCCCGCGCTGCGTGGCAGGCGCCGCGACGACGATGCCCCACGACGCGAGGTGGCGGAACAGCCCGAGGTACCGGTCGGGCGGCTGCAGCCACCCGTGCCCGAACGCGACCGCGGGCAGACCGAGCCCGGACGTCGGCGTCAGCACCAGCCCCGGCAGTCCGATGAGCGCGAGATCGCCCCGCAGCACCCGGTGCGGGCCACGGTGGGACAGTTCCTCGAGGAGATGCTTGGGCTTGGGCGCAGCCATGTCAGGGACCTTAGCCGTCCGGCCGTCCGATGGCCGCGCAGGCGGGTCGAGACCACCTCGTTACCCTCTCTGGCATGTGCGGAATCGTGGGATACGTTGGCCATCGCCAGGCCCTGGACGTCGTGGTCGACGGGTTGCGACGGCTCGAGTACCGCGGGTACGACTCGGCCGGCGTCGCCGTGCTGACCGGCCCTGGTGAGCTGGCGGTCGAACGCAAGGCGGGTCGGCTCGCCAACCTCGAGAACCGCCTCGACGAGGTGGGGCGGGACTCCTTCGCCGGCACCGCGGGCATGGGACACACCCGGTGGGCGACCCACGGGCCGCCCGTGGACCGCAACGCCCACCCGCACCGCGACGTGTCCGGCCAGGTCGCCGTGGTGCACAACGGGATCATCGAGAACTTCGCCGCGCTGCGTGCCGAGCTGGAGGCCGCCGGCATCGAGCTGACCAGCGACACCGACACCGAGACCGTCGCGCACCTGATGGCCGCCGCCTACGACGGTGTCAACGCGGCGGGCGCCACCAAGGGTGACCTGCCGGCCAGCCTGCGGGCCGTCTGCCGGCGCCTGTCCGGCGCGTTCACGCTGGTCGTGACGCACGTCGACGAGCCGGACCTGATCGTCGCCGCGCGGCGGTCGTCGCCGCTGGTGGTCGGCGTCGGCGAGGGGGAGACGTTCGTCGCCTCCGACGTGGCCGCGTTCATCGAGTACACGCGTGACGCCGTTGAGCTGGGCCAGGACCAGGTCATCACGATCACCCGCGAGGGTTATCTCGTGACCGACTTCGACGGCACCGAGGTGGCGACCCGCCCGTTCCACGTCGACTGGGACCTGTCGGCCGCCGAGAAGGGCGGCCACGAGTACTTCATGCTGAAGGAGATCGAGGAGCAGCCGACGGCGCTGGCCGACACGCTGCGCGGCCACTTCGTCGACGGCCGGATCATCCTCGACGAGCAGCGGTTGACCGACCAGGACCTGCGTGACGTCGACAAGGTCTTCGTGGTCGCGTGCGGCAGCGCCTACCACTCCGGCCTCGTCGCCAAGTACGCCATCGAGCACTGGACCCGCCTGCCCGTCGAGGTGGAGCTGGCATCGGAGTTCCGCTACCGCGACCCGGTGCTGGACCGTGCGACGCTGGTGGTCGCCGTGTCGCAGTCCGGCGAGACCGCCGATACGCTCGAGGCCGTGCGGCACGCGCGTGAGCAGAAGGCCCGCGTGCTGGCCGTGTGCAACACCAACGGCGCGCAGATCCCGCGCGAGTCCGACGCCGTGCTGTACACCCACGCCGGCCCGGAGATCGGGGTCGCCTCTACCAAGGCGTTCCTCGCGCAGATCGCCGCGAACCTGATGGTCGGCCTCGCGCTCGCACAGGCCCGCGGCACCAAGTACTCCGACGAGATCGCCCGCGAGTTCGCCGAGCTGACCGCCATGCCCGACGCCGTGCGCAAGGTGCTCGGCACGGTCGACCAGGTGCGTGCGCTCGGCCGCTCGCTCGCCGACTCCAAGGCGGTGCTGTTCCTCGGTCGCCACGTCGGCTACCCGGTGGCACTGGAAGGCGCGCTGAAGCTCAAGGAGCTGGCGTACATGCACGCCGAGGGCTTCGCGGCCGGCGAGCTGAAGCACGGGCCGATCGCGTTGATCGAGGAGGGCCTCCCGGTCGTCATCGTGATGCCCTCGCCGAAGAGTCGGGCCGTCCTGCACTCGAAGATGGTGTCGAACATCTCCGAGATCCAGGCCCGCGGCGCACGCACGATCGTCCTCGCCGAGGAGGGCGACGAGACGGTCCGGCCGTTCGCGGACGAGCTGATCGAGATCCCCGCGGTGCCGACGCTGCTGCAACCGCTGGTCGCGACCGTGCCGCTGCAGGTCCTGTCCGCCGAGATCGCGCGCGCGAGGGGCTACGACATCGACAAGCCGCGCAACCTCGCCAAGTCCGTCACGGTGGAGTAGCGCCGTGTATGGCGTGTGGACGACCGAGCAGATCAGGGCCGCGGAGGACCGGCTGCTGTCGCGGGTCCCGGACGGCGCGTTGATGCGCAAGGCCGCGTTCGGCGTGTCCGTCGTGGCCGCGGCCATGCTGCGCGAGCACACCGGCGCCGTGGCGGGCCGGCGGGTGACGCTGCTGGTCGGCGCCGGCGACAACGGCGGCGACGCGTTGTTCGCCGGCGCGTTCCTGCGGCGGCGGTCCGTCGGGGTGACGGCCGTGCTGCTGGCGCCGGACCGGGCACACACCGACGGCCTCGCGGCGTTCCGGCGGGCCGGCGGCCGGGTCGCCGACGACCTCGGCGACCCCGACCTGGTCATCGACGGGATCGTCGGGCTGTCCGCGCGCGGCTCGTTGCGGCCCGACGCGGCGGCGCTGGTCGCGCGGATCACGGCGCCGGTCCTGGCGGTGGACCTGCCGAGCGGCGTCGACCCGGACACGGGTGCGGTCGACGGCCCGGCCGTCGACGCGGACGTGACCGTGACGTTCGGCGCCCGCAAGCCCGTCCACGCGCTCAACACGGTCCGCTGCGGCACGGTCCACCTTGTCGACCTCGGCCTCGGCCCGGAGCTGCCCGACCCGGACCTGGTCGTGCTGGCGGCCGACGACGTCGGCTACGCGTGGCGGGTCCCCGGCCCGACTGACGACAAGTACACCCAAGGCGTCACGGGAGTGGCGGCCGGCTCGGCGACCTATCCGGGCGCCGCGGTCCTGTCGTGCGGGTCGGCCGTGCTGGCCACGTCCGGCATGGTCCGCTACGCCGGCTGGGCCGCAGAAGACGTTCGTAGCCGCTGGCCGGAGCTGATCGCGACCGGCACGGTCGGCGACGCCGGCCGGGTGCAGGCGTGGGTCGTCGGCCCCGGCCTCGGCACCGGTCAGGGCGGCAGGGACATCCTCACGGAGGTGCTGTCCGACGGCGTCCCGACCTGCGTGGACGCCGACGGGATCACGCTGCTCGCCGCGACGCCGGCCCTGTGGGACGCGCGGGACCCGGACCAGCCGGTGGTGCTCACGCCACACGACCGCGAGTTCGCGCGGATCGCGTCGCCGCTTGGTATCGAGCTGGGCGCCGACCGGGTGGCCGCCGCCCGCGAGCTGTCCCGTCGCCTCGACTGCGTGGTGCTGCTGAAGGGCAACGCCACGGTGGTCGCCGCGCCGGACGGCCGCACGCTGGTCAACCCGGCGACGTCGTCGTGGCTCGCGACCGCCGGCTCCGGCGACGTGCTGACCGGCCTGGTCGGCGCGCTGCTGGCGAGCGGGCTGGACCCGTGGCTCGCGGCGGGCTGCGCGGCGTGGGTACATGTGCGGGCCGCCGAGCTGGCCGCCGACGGCGCCCCGGCGCCCGCGTCGCTGATCCTGCGCTCGATTCCCGACGCCGTCCGTTCCGCGCTCGCCGCTGTGCGACGATAAAAGACGTCATGCCTGATCAGAAGCCGCCCCGGGCCGAGGTCCTCGTCGACCTCGACGCCATCCGGCACAACGTCGCGCTCCTCGCCGCTCGCGCGCCCGGCGCCGCCACCATGGCCGTCGTCAAGGCCGACGGCTACGGGCACGGCGCGCTCCCGGTGGCCCGCGCCGCACTCGACGCCGGCGCCACCTGGCTCGGCTCGTGCTCGCTCGCCGAGGCGCTCCACCTGCGCGAAGGCGGTGTGACGGCACGGATCCTGAGCTGGCTCGACGTGCCGGAGACCGACTTCACGCCCGGCGTCGCCGTCGGCGTCGACCTGGCCGCGTCGAGCGTGCGGGAGCTGGCCGCGATCGCCGCGGCGGCCAAGGCCACCAACCGCACCGCGCGGGTTCACCTCAAGATCGACACCGGACTGTCGCGCAACGGCTGTCCTGCCGACCTGTGGCCGGACCTGGTCGACACGGCCGCGAAGGCCCAGTCCGACGGTCATGTCGAGGTCGTCGCCGTCTGGTCGCACCTCGCGTGCGCCGACGAGCCGGGCCACCCGTCGATCGACCGGCAGGCCGCGCGTTTCGACTCGGCGTACGGCCTCGCGGTCACCGCGGGCCTGCGTCCGTTGCGGCACCTCGCCAACTCGGCCGCCACGCTGTCCAGGCCGGACCTGCACTTCGACCTGGTCCGCGTCGGCATCGCGATGTACGGCCTGAACCCGTTGCCACAGCACGAAGAGCTGCGTCCGGCGATGACGTTCCGCTCGTCGGTCGCGCTCACCAAACGGATCGCGGCCGGCGAGTCCGTCTCCTATGGACACACGTGGACCGCCGAGCGGGACACGACACTGGCCCTCGTGCCGGTCGGTTACGCGGACGGCGTGCCCCGCGCCCTGTCGGGTCGCATGGACGTGTGGCTCGCCGGTCGCAGGCGACCGATCGTCGGCCGGGTCTGCATGGACCAGTTCGCGGTCGACTGCGGCGACGTCGCCGTCGAGCCGGGCGCGGAGGTCGTGCTGTTCTCCTCCGGCGCCCGAGGGGAACCGACCGCCACCGAGTGGGCGACAGTGCTCGACACCATCGATTACGAGGTCGTCACCGGCATGTACCGACCGAGGATCACGCGGAGCTACCGGTGACCGTGTCGAAGAAGGTCGGCGCCCTGATCGGTGGCGCGATCGGTGTCGCGGCGGCCGGCACGGCGATCGCGGTCGGTGTGTCGCGGCGGCGCGGGGAGACCGACGGGCTGCCGGGCGAACGGCTTGGCGCGCTGCGGCCGGACCGCGAGCGCACGGTGATCACCCAGGACGGCATCACGCTGTCGGTCGAGGAGGTCGACCCGGCCGACGGCGGCAAGCCGGAGCTGACGATCGTGTTCGTGCACGGGTTCGCGTTGAACCGGCTGAGCTGGCACCACCAGCGGCAGGCGCTGGCGCGGCTGACCGAGCCGAGAGTGCGGCAGGTGCTGTACGACCAGCGCAGCCACGGCCGGTCGGGTCGCGCCAACGAGGCGTCGAGCACGATCGACCAGCTCGGCCTCGACCTCGGCGAGGTGATCGACGAGGTGGCCGGGCCGATGGTGCTCGTCGGTCACTCGATGGGCGGCATGACGATCATGGCGCTGGCCGAGCAGCGGCCGGAGCTGTTCGAGGACCGGGTGTACGGGGTCGCGCTGATCGGCACGTCCGCCGGTGAGGTCGGCAAGCGCGGGCTGCCGAGGCCCCTGCTGTCGCGGTACAACCCGTTGACCCGCAACCTCGGCAGGCTCGCGGACTGGCGGCCGGGCATGGTCGAGTTCGTCCGCGCGGCCGGCGGGCAGCTCACTAGGCGGGCGGTGCGCTCGCTGGCGTTCGGCTCGAAGGACGTGAGCCCGTTCCTGGTGGACTTCACCATGGAGATGCTGGACGCGAACCCGGTCCGGGTGCTCGCGGACTTCATCGACACGCTCGGCACGCACAACCGGTACGCCGCGCTGGCCGGCCTGAAGCACACCCACGTGCTCGTCCTGTCCGGCGACGCCGACCGGATGACGCAGTTCTCCCACGCGGAGCGGATCGCGTTCGAGCTGCCCGACGCCGAGCTGGTGCGCGTGCGGGCCGCCGGGCACCTGGTGATGCTGGAGGAGCCGCAGCTCGTGAACGACCATCTCGTGATGCTGCTGCAACAGTGCGCCTACGGCCACGACGCGGGCAGACGTAAGTGGTGGCGGCGCGGATGAGCGTGGAGCTGCGGACGGAGAGCGACACGCTGAGCTTCGGGCGGCGGATCGGGTCGCTACTGGAGCCAGGGGACCTGGTGCTGCTGTCCGGGCCGCTCGGTGCGGGGAAGACCGTGCTGGCGAAGGGAATCGCCGACGCGCTCGGCGTGGTGGGCCGGGTCAGCTCGCCGACGTTCGTCATCGCCCGCGAGCACCGCCCGGCGCCCGGCGGACGGGGGATTCCCCTTGTACACGTGGACGCCTACCGGCTGGGCGGCGAGCTGGCCCAGCTCGACGACCTCGACCTGGACACGGCGCTGGTGGCGGCCGCGGTGGTCATCGAATGGGGCGAGGGCGGCGAGCGACTGTCGGACGACCACCTACTGGTCACGCTGACCCGCCGCGCGGACGACTCCCGTCTCGCCGAGGTCACGCCGTCGGGTAGCTGGCAGACCCGCTGGCCCCGCGTGTCCAACACTCACGACGGGTGAGTTCAACACTCACGACCGGTGAGTTCGACATTCGTGACCGTAGGCTGGTGGGCATGCGCGCGGTGATCTTCGACTGGGGTGGCACGCTCACCCCCTGGCTCCCGGTCGACTACGTGGCCGCCTGGCGCAGCTACGCCGACCACCTCCACCCCGGCGACGAGGTCCGCGCGGCGGCCGTCGCGCAGGCCATCCTCGACGCGGAAGAGGCGCACTGGACCGTCGCGCGGGACCAGCACAAGGCGTTCACCATCGCCCAGGTCCTCGCCGCCGCGAACGCACCGCACCACGACGCCGGCATGGCCGCCTACCGCACGTTCTGGGACCCGTCGACCTACACCGACCCCGACGTCGCGCCAACGGTCGAGGCACTCAGGGCCAAGGGCCTGCGCCTCGGCGTCCTGTCCTCCACCCCGTGGCCGCGCGAGTGGCACGAGGAGGTACTGCGCCGCGACGGCGTCCTGCACCTGTTCGACGCGCTCGTGTGGAGCTCCGACCTCGAGTACACGAAGCCGCATGCGACGGCGTTCCAGGCCGCGATGGCAGCGGTTGGCGTCGACGACCCGGCCGAGTGCGTCTACGTCGGCGACCGCCCCTACGACGACATCTCCGGCGCGAAGGCCGCCGGGATGCGCGCCGTCCTCGTCCCGCACAGCGACATCCCGGAGTACCAGCAGGTGCCGGTGGATGTCGAGCCGGACGCCGTGATCCAGCGCCTCATCGACCTCCCCGCAGTAGTCGACCGCTGGCCGTAGCCGCCTCCCCGGAATTAAAAGTGCTGGTTGCGTTCCGGCGGAGGGTGCGGACAGCAGGTGGATAGTGGTCGGCCGCCGTCACGGTCCCCTTAGGTCCCGTTGCGCGGACACTGGCTACTCTTGATTGTTGTGCTGGTACTTGCCGTGGACACCGCCACTCCCGCGGTCACCGCCGGGGTTGTCGACCTCGAGCCGATGACCGTGCTGGCCCAGTGCGTCACCATCGACGCCAAGGCGCACGGCGAGCTGCTGACCCCGCACATCCTCAGCGCGCTGGCGGCGGCCGGCCACACGCTCGCCGACATCGACGCGATCGTCTGCGGCATCGGGCCGGGCCCGTTCACCGGGCTGCGTGCCGGGATGGCCACGGCCGCCGCCCTCGGGCACGCGCTCGGCAAGCCGGTCTACCCGGTCTGCACCCTCGACGCGATCGCCGCCGACCACGACGACACCCAGGGCCCCCTGCTCGTCGCGTCCGACGCGCGGCGCAAGGAGATCTACTGGGCGGCCTACCACGGCACCCGGATCGCCGGGCCGTCCGTGGACAAGCCGGCCGCCGTCATCGAGCGGATCCCCGGGCTCGACGTCGCGCGGGTCGCCGGCAACGGCGCCACCCTGTACGACCTCGGCCTGCCGCACACTGGTCAGGAGCACCCGACGCCCGGCGGGCTGGTGCGTGCCGCCCGCACCGAGCTGCTCGCGGGCGCCAAGCCGCGCCCGCTCGTCCCGCTGTACCTCCGGCGCCCGGACGCCGTGGAGCCGGGCGCGCGCAAACGGGTGACCTCGCCATGACGTTCCGGCTGGAACCGTTGCGGCGCAAGGATCTCGCCCGCTGCGCCGAGCTGGAGGCGATCCTGTTCCCCGGCGACGACCCGTGGCGTGAGTCGGCGTTCGAGGCCGAGCTGTCCGCTGGGCACTTCTACGTCGGGGCGTATGCGGAGACCGCGTTGGTCGGCTACGCCGGGATCTCCGTGCTTGGCGGCCGCCACGACGCGGAGGCCAGCGTGCACACCATCGGCGTCGACCCGGACTGGCAGGGCAAGGGCATCGGCCGCGCGTTGCTGCTGGCGTTGCTCGCGCGCGCCGACGAGGTCCACGCACCGGTATACCTGGAAGTGCGCACCGACAACGCCGCCGCGATCGGCCTGTACGAGGCGCACGGTTTCATCCGCATCGGCATGCGGCGCCGGTACTACTGGCCCTCCGGCGCCGACGCGTACACCATGGCCCGCCCCGCGAGGGTCGCCGAGGAGGCCACATGACGATCATCCTGGGCATCGAGAGCTCGTGCGACGAGACGGGCATCGGCATCGTCCGGCTCGGCACCGACGGGTCGCTCACCCTGCTGGCCGACGAGGTCGCGTCCAGTGTGGACCAGCACGCGCGGTTCGGCGGCGTGGTGCCGGAGGTCGCGTCGCGGGCGCACCTGGAGGCGTTGGTGCCGAGCGTGACGCGGGCGTTCGAGACCGCCGCGCTCGAACTGTCCGATGTGGACGCCATCGCCGTGACGTGCGGGCCGGGGCTCGCGGGCGCGCTGCTCGTCGGGGTGTCGGCGGCGAAGGCGTACGCGGCCGCGTTGAATGTGCCGCTGTACGGCGCGAACCATCTGCCGGGGCACGTCGCCGCGGACACGCTGGAGCATGGGCCGCTGCCGGCGCCGTGCCTCGCGCTGTTGGTGTCCGGCGGGCACACGCAGTTGCTGCGCGTCGACGACCTGGCCACGAAGATCACCGAGGTCGGGTCGACGATCGACGACGCGGCAGGCGAGGCGTACGACAAGGTCGCGCGGATCCTGGGCCTGCCCTACCCTGGCGGCCCGCCGATCGACAAGGCCGCGCGGCGCGGCAACCCCGACGCGATCCGTTTCCCGCGCGGCCTCACCGGTCCGCGCGACGCGCGGTACGACTTCTCCTTCTCCGGCCTGAAGACGGCGGTCGCGCGGTGGGTCGAGGCACGCGAAGGGCAGGAGATCCCGGTCGACGACGTCGCGGCGTCGTTCCAGGAGGCGGTGGCCGACGTGCTGACGGCGAAGGCCGTGCGGGCGGCGACCGAGCTGGGCATCGGCACGATGGTGGTGTCCGGTGGGGTGGCGGCGAACTCGCGGCTGTCCACACTGGCCGCCGCGCGTTGTGCCGACGCGGGGATCGAGCTGCGGGTGCCGAAGCCGCGGCTGTGTACGGACAACGGCGCGATGATCGCCGCGCTCGGCGCGCACCTGGTGGCCGCGGGCGTCCGCCCGTCCGCGCTGGAGCTGTCGGCCGACCCGGGGTTGCCGGTCACCACCGTTTCCGTGTGACTTGCGGTAACATGTACTCGTGAGCGACGACGAGGACGGTTACCGGGGCGAGGCGGTGCTGCTGCTCGACGGTGTGGAGCTGACCGTCACGGTGACCCTTCGGGGCAACTTCGAACCGGTGGACGGGCGGTACCACTGGTACGGCCGAGTACAGCCGCACTCGGGGTTGACGAGCCGCAAGGACGCCGTCGTGCTCCGCACCCCGGACGGCGAGGCCGCCGGCACGTTGTCCGACCCGGACCCGTGGGGCCGATACCGCATCAGCGGCACCAGCCGCCCCCCGTTCGCGGTCCCGACCTCGCTGGCAGACCTACCGGCAGGCACCTGACAGGGCTGTCCGGCTGCGGCTGTCCGGCTGGGCCCGCTGGCCTCCGGCCCCCTCGAACCACGCTACCGGAGCCCACCGACACAAACCCGCCACCGAACCCACGCCTGTGGACAACCGCTCCACTGTGGACAACCCGTGCCCGCCCGCACGCACGCCCACCAAAACTGTCACCCTCCACGCGTAGGCTGGATCACGGGGGCCGGAGGCCAAAATGAAGCAGGCCCCGGCACGACGCCGAGGCCCGCTCTCACAACCGATGACCTACCCGATCGACGTCCGGACGTCCACGTCGTCCAGGTTCACGAACGCCACCCGGTGTCCGAACTGGATCTGCAGGTACTTCGTCTTCCCGCGCACCACCGTGTGGTTCGTCGAGTCGAAAGTCACCGCCCAGTAGTACTCCGCGGGCGCCACCATCCCGATCGCGTACTTCTGCCCGGCCGGCAGCGAGTACTGCAGCGGAGTCACCGCCTGCACGGGAATCCCCGCCGGGTAGGCCGCCGCCTCCGGGTAGGCCCGCCCGTACACCGGCACGGTCGCGCGCCCCGGCTTCGGCGTCACGACGAACCCGAACTGCCACGCGGCGTCGGCCGAGTGGAACCAGCCCTTCTGGCCCAGGTACCACACCGCCACCCAGGCGCCCCGCCGCTCGGCGATCGCGTACGTCTGCCCGGTCTCGGCCCGCGACGAGTGGTCGGAGATGTGCATCGTCCCCGGCGAACCGTTCGTGTGCAGCGCGATGTCCGTCAGTTGCGGCGCGTCGTCACGCGGCTCCGTGCGCAGCACCACCGTGCCCGACCCGTGCGGCTCGCACGGCACCCCGGCCGTGACACAGCCGGTGAACGCCGGCTTGTTGTTCGCGTAGTTCGGCTTGATCGTGACGAGCCCGGTCAGCGGGGTCCCCGTCGAACGGAACGGCGCGCGCAGCAGGTCGAAGTAGTGCGCCCAGTCCCAGTAGGGGCCCGGGTCCCAGTGCATGCCGGCCACGGTCGAGGGCACGGTGCCCGGCACGTTGTCGTGCCCGAGGATGTGCTGACGGTCCAACGGGATGCCGTACTTGCCGGCCAGGTAGCGCACCAGCTTCGCGGACGAGCGGTACAGCGCCTCGGTGTACCAGGCGCCGTCGGCCGCGAAGCCCTCGTGCTCGAGCCCGATCGACTTCGAGTTGATGTACCAGTTGCCGGCCTGCCACGCGACGTCCTTGGTCTTCACGTGCTGCGCGACGTGCCCGTCGGCGGACCGCAGGGTGTACTGCCAGCTCACGTACGTCGGGTCCTGCACCAGCCGCAGCGTCGTCGCGTAGCTGCCCTCGGTGTCGTGGATGACGATGTGGTCGATCTTCTGGCTCTCCGGCCGGTTCGCCTTGTCGTGGTTGCCGTAGTCGCCGGCGCCGAACTCCGCGTAGGGCGCGGGGATCCACTCGCAGCCGAGGTCGGCGGGGCACTCGGCCTCGCCGGCGTCGGTGACGCGAAGACCGAGGTCGCCGAGCTGGTCCGTGGCTGGCGCGACGTTCGTCGCCGGCAGGCGCACCCGCTGGCCGTCGTCGGTCACCTCGGCCGCGCCGGAGTTGATCGTCTTGAACACCTCGGCCGCGAACGTGCTCGCGGAGCCGGTGTCGGTGGCGCCGCTGTAGCGGGCGACCGCGCCGTACCAGTCGGCCGGGTTGTCGCTCGAGACGCCGAGGTCACGCTGGTAGCTCGCGAGCAGCGCGGCGCCGCCGCGGATGTTCTGGGCCGGGTCGGACCGCAGCGTCGCGGTGTCCACCCCGGTAAGCGACGCGGCGGCCTCGATCGTGCGCAGCGCGGGCGCGGACAGGTCGTTCTCGCCGGCGTCGGGCAGCAGGGCCGGGCGGGCGGAGTCGCCACGCGCGTCCTCCGTGCCTGCGTCGTGGTGCGTGCCGTCCGGGTTCGCGGCGACCACGTCGGTCAGGTGCATCGGGCCGTAGCCCGCGCTGGTGCTCGGCGTGCCGGCGTTGGTGTTCCACCTGGACTCCAGATAGGACACCCCGAGCAGCACGCTCTGGGGGACGCCGAACTCCTGTGCCGCGGCGGCGTAGGCCTCCTGGCGATCCGGTGGTGCGCCGCCGACGTCCGGCTCGGCTGCCGCGGTCGACATGCCGATGGCGAAGCTTGCGGCGACGGCGGTGATGACGATCGTGCGTCTCGACGATCTCGACATGACGGCCTCCTGGACGGGCGACTCAGCGCGCACAACTCTGCTGCCGCCCGCCCAGGTCGTCAATAGTTTGCGGCCAAACGGGTTAGTTGGTGACTAGATCCCGGAGGCGCACCAGGAGTCGTTCTGCTTCGCCATCTCGATGGTGAAGCCCTCGGACTGCCCGCCGGCCTGCATCTGGATGCTCGCCTGCGCGGTGTCGCCGGACTCCTGAACGTCCTCGACCGTGGCGGACACGTCCATGCCCTCGAGCTTCGAGAGCTCGCTCTTCAGCTCGTCGGCGTCGCCGCTGGTGCACGCCAGCGGGTCGATCGCGTCGGCGTCCTGCGTCTCGATGATGTCGACGACCGCGTCCGCGAGCGACTGCGGCGTCTCGCCAGAGCCGCCGGAGCCGCTGTCAGACCCGGAGCCGGAGTCGCCCGACCCGCCCGGCTTGGGCATGTTCGGCCCGGGAACCTCGACGCTCTCGCCGTTGCCACCCGCCGTGTCCTTGCCGGCCGTGTCCTTGTCGTCGTCGCCGGTCAGCACGATCACGAGCACGACGGCGACCACCACGACCACGACCGCGCTCGCGATCCCCACGATCAGCCCGGTGTTGTTCTTCTTCGGT
>Ga0193716_1000480_pt1 | contig 24183 bp, 20 predicted proteins | sample U2c1metaG_FD_145901 | JGI IMG/M metagenome (GOLD analysis project Ga0193716, IMG submission 145901) | Soil microbial communities from a riparian zone of the East river system, Colorado, United States - U2c1 | ecosystem: Environmental > Terrestrial > Soil > Riparian zone | place: USA: East River...
ATTCCTGTGGCCGGGGAGTATGAGATCAAGAATGTACAGGCTATGAAGATCATGGATAGTTTTGGTGCGGGGGGCTCTTTTACGGAATATTATGCAATGGATTTCAACGACGATGTGGTTTTGATGGGGCATGATGGACCGGGGCATATCTCTATTGCGGAGGGAAAGACGAAGGTGCGTCCGCTGACCGTTTATCATGGGAAGGTTGGAAGCGGGCTATCGGTAGAGATGTCGGTGAAGAATGGGCCTGTGACCTTGCTTTCTGTTGTGGAGAAAAGGGGTGGGGGATTGTTGCTGCTGGTTGCGGAGGGGGAGTCGGTGCCCGGGCCTGTTTTGCAGATAGGGAATACGAATAGTCGTTATCGCTTTTCGGGTGGGGCCCGTGGGTTTGTCAATAGCTGGAATAGTTATGGGCCGGCGCATCATTGTGCTGTAGGGGTGGGGCATATCTATCGGAAGATAGAAAAGCTTGGCGCTTTGCTAAAGATGGAGGTAGTAAAAATTTAAATTGAATAATATGAGAAACACGATCCTTGCCTTTGGCTTACTGTTGGGTTCCGGTACCGGCGTTTTTGCGCAGGCTTCTTCATCAGAAAAGGAGGTGGCGGCTGCTGTGGAGTCGCTGCGGAAAGCGCTGATCGATCCTACGAAGGCCAATCTTGATAATATTGTCGTTGATGAGCTGACTTATGGGCATTCGAATGGGATGATCCAGGATAAGGCGGCATTTGAGGAGGCTTTACTGACGGGGAAGTCGGATTTTGTGACGATCGATCTGACGAATCAGACGATCAAGGTTCTGGGGAATACGGCCTGGGTCAGACATGAGTTGACGGCTACGAATAATGATGGGGGGAAGCCGGGGACGGCGCATCTTTATGTGTTGCTTGTGTTTTTGAAGCAGAAGGGGGAGTGGAGGTTGATGGCGCGGCAGGCGGTGAAGGTGCCGGTTTAATCAGGGCGGGCGGTGAATGCCTGATTGGGCAGACACCGCCTGGTGCTAGAAAATAGAGAGGTCCTCGTTTTTCTTTGCTGTCAATACGGCATATGCATTGGGCTTTATTCCTTTTAAGTAGGGGAAGATCCGCAGGAGTAAATGCCTGAGCTTCATTTTGTAGAACCCGCTTTTGTTATCCTTGAACATGATCTGCAATGATTCTTTGGAGAATAAACCGCAAATATCTTTTTTTATAACGAAATTTTCTGACATCAGCTTAAAGCGGAATAGGCCAGGAGTATAGATATTTATGTGTCCGTAAGAGAGAAAATGCTTTAATTTCTTGTCCACATATGGAGAAAAGTCAATGGGGACCTCAAAGATCTGATACCTGGAAACTCTTTTTATTTCTCTCAAAAAAATCCTTTCATGTTCAACATGCTCTATAACATGAGAACAGTATACCAGGTCAAACTGATCGTCATCGTATGGTATTCTGTAGCCATCGAAAAGCAGGGCATCTTTCAAATGTTCGATATTCTTGGCCCTGGTCATTTCCAGGCCGCTTTCGGAAATTTCAACGCAATTCAGGTCGTCCGAAAAATTCCATTTTGAAAGCCAATATAAAATGCTGCCTTCTCCGCTGCCAACTTCCAGGACGTTCTTAAATTTTATTTCTTTGGCAAGCTCTACGATGTTTTCAGCCTTGGACTTTGCGCCCATCAATCTCCATTCGGCCATGCTATCACTGTATTGCTTACTATAGGATTCCTTAATATTCTGCGATATTTCCATAGAAAGGTTTATGTATAAGGTTAAAATGTGCTGTAGGAAGATAATGTTTTTTTTTGATATTTTAAATTATCTCTTCGGTGTATGGCATAGCCACCATGACAGTACATGACAGATGAATCTGATGTCCCCCTTAAATTTGAACCTTATTGCAGCCATATCGAAAATCTTCGACCACATGATACTATTCGGCATTCTTTTTCATTTTATAGGCGGGTTCGCCTCGGGCAGTTTTTATATACCTTATAAAAAGGTTCGGGAATGGTCCTGGGAAAGTTATTGGATCGTCGGCGGTCTTTTTTCCTGGCTGATCATCCCACCGCTGGCTGCGTGGCTGACTGTCCCGCATTTTGCAGAGATCATATCCCAGGCATCTGCTGCCACTCTTGGGTGGACCTTTTTTTGGGGGATCTTGTGGGGTATCGGGGGGCTGATGTATGGTCTGGGGATGCGTTACCTGGGTATGTCGCTTGGGAATTCGGTATTGCTTGGTTTTACTTCTGCTTTTGGGGCCCTGGTGCCGTCCATCTACTACAATTTTGTGCACACTCCCGGCAAGACCACTCTTCATGAATTGCTCACCACTTCGTGGGGTAGGGTTGTACTGGGCGGTGTCGTGCTCTGTCTGTTGGGCATTTATATTTGCGGAAGGGCGGGGGTATTAAAAGAAAAAGAGTTACCTGAAGAGAAAAAGAAAGAAAGCATCAAGGAATTTAATCTTGTCAAGGGGCTTATTGTCTGTACGATCTCCGGTATTCTCAGCGCCTGTTTTAACTATGGCATTGAAGCGGGAACGCCGATGGCGGAAGTGGCTAATCAGTTCTGGAAGTCATCGAATCCCGGCGTCACTACTGAATTCCTGTATCAAAACAATGTCACCTATATTGTATTGCTATGGGGAGGGCTTACCACAAATTTCATCTGGTGTATGTTCCTGAACGCAAGGAATAGAACTTTTGGAGACTATACGAATAAGAAGACGCCTTTGGCGAGGAACTATTTTTTTGCTGCACTGGCGGGTACTATCTGGTTCCTCCAATTCTTTTTTTATGGGATGGGCGAGAGCCGGCTCGGGAATGGCGCAAGCTCGTGGATACTGCATATGGCCTTTATTATCCTGGTGGCTAATTGCTGGGGTATCGCGTTGAAGGAATGGAAGGGGGTTAGCCGGAAGACTAGAATTACGATCACTGTCGGGATCATTGCAATTTTATTTTCGGTGATTTTGGTGGGTTATGGGAATTCATTAAATAAATTTGTAAAGTAAAGTTTAAGTATATGTCTGTTACAACGTCAACGAAATTCAAACATGTCAGCTACCTGTGGGACGAGAAGAATGCAGCCGAACTAGCTGGCGACGAAGTCGCGTTATTGATCTACCGGTCCAATCTGCTTGGCGCGGACCTACGCCTCACCAATTACGGCGGTGGTAATACTTCCTGTAAGGCCATGGCCAAGGATCCGCTGACGGGAAAGAGTACGGAGATCATGTGGGTGAAGGGTTCAGGCGGTGACCTTGGAACGCTGAAGCGGAGCGGTCTGGCGGCTTTGTACGTGGACCGGCTGCTTAGCCTGAAGAATGTCTACCGGGGCATAGAATTTGAGGATGAGATGGTCGAGCTTTTTAATCATTGCATATATGACCTTAATTCCAAGGCCCCCTCGATAGATACTCCGCTGCATGGTTTTTTACCCTTTGCGCATATCGACCATCTGCATCCCGATGCAGCCATCGCCATCGCTGCTGCGAAGGATGGAAAAAAGATCACGCAGGAACTTTTTAATGGAAAGATCGGATGGGTGGAATGGCAGCGTCCCGGTTTTGACCTGGGTCTCAAACTCCGCCAATGTCTGGATGAGAATCCCGGCATCCGGGGGATTATGCTGGGATCCCATGGCCTTTTTACCTGGGGGGATACGGCTTATGAAAGTTATATCAACACGCTCGAGGTGATCGAACGCTGTGCGCAATACCTCGAGGACAATATTGGAAAAAAAGCCCCTGTATTTGGCGGGACCCGTCTGCAGTCGCTGCCTAAGGAAGAGCGTCTGAAAAAAGCGGCTGCACTGGCTCCGGTATTAAGGGGTTTTTGTTCTTCCAAGACAAAGATGATCGGTCATTTCACCGAAGACGATCGCGTTCTGGAGTTTATCAATTCCAACGACCTGGCGAGGCTGGCTCCGATGGGTACCAGCTGTCCCGATCACTTTCTCCGGACCAAGATCAGCCCGCTGGTGCTGGATCTTACCACCAACCAGGACCTCGAAGACGTGCCGGCATTGAAGGAAAAGCTGGCTCCACAATTTGAAAGCTACCGCCAGATGTATGCACACTATTACGACGGGTGCAAACATGCCAATAGTCCCGCTATGCGCGATCCGAATCCCGTGGTCATCCTCTATCCGGGTATCGGCATGTTTACCTTCTCCAAGGACAAACAAACGGCAAGGGTAGCCGCAGAATTCTATATCAACGCTATCAATGTAATGAAGGGAGCGGAAGCCGTGTCTTCCTATACCTCGCTGCCCCGCCAGGAGGCCTTCAATATCGAATACTGGCTGCTGGAAGAAGCAAAATTGCAGCGTATGCCAAAACCCAAGGCCTTGTCGGGCCGGATCGCCCTTGTAACAGGCAGCGCCGGAGGGATCGGGAAAGCCATTGCAAAAAGATTTGCTGACGAAGGCGCCTGTATTGTCATCAACGACAACGACGAACAGCGTCTGGAGTCAGCGCGTGTTGAATTTTTGAAACAATACGGAAAAGATGCCTTTATCGGGGAATTGCTGGATGTGACCAATGGAGAAGGCATTCGCAACGTCTACCGGGCAGCGGCACTTGCTTTTGGCGGTGTGGATATCATCGTCAACTGTGCCGGCCTTTCCATCTCCAAACCTATACAGAACCATACCGAAAAGGACTGGGACATCCTGTATGATGTGCTGGTCAAAGGGCAGTTTCTCGTGACGCAGGCGGGGGTAGAGGTAATGCGCAAACAGGCTATCGGCGGGGACGTACTGAACATTGTCAGTAAGAATGCGCTGGTGTCGGGACCCAACAATGCAGCCTATGGCTCGGCCAAGGCCGCTCAATTACATCTTAGCCGTCTCAATGCCGCCGAACTGGGTGGGGATAAGATCCGTGTCAATGTCGTCAATCCCGACGCTGTCATTTCCGACAGCAAGATCTGGGAAAGCGGCTGGGCGGAAGGCAGGGCCAAGGCTTATGGTGTTACGGTTGCCGAGTTACCGGGGTATTATGCCAAACGTACTTTGTTGAATGAAATTATCCTGCCGGAAGATATTGCCAATGCGTGTTTTGTACTGGTCGGTGGATTGATGAATAAATCTACGGGGAATGTATTGAATGTAGACGGCGGGGTGGCTATGGCTTTTGTACGATAAACTTTCGACTATGCAACGTATTGCTTTCACCATGAAGCTGCATCCGGGTTTTGAAGCAGAATACAGGCGCCGTCATGCCGCCATCTGGCCCGGGCTGGCAGCCCTGATGCATAACACCGGGATCCGGGAATATTCGATATTTTTGGATGAGGCTTCGCTGGTCCTTTTTGCTTATTTGCAGATCGATGACGCGGCTAAGCTGGATGATCTGCCGGCGCACCCGGTGATGCGGGAATGGTGGGATCATATGAAGGATATCATGGAGACCAATCCGGATCATTCGCCGGTGACAAAGCAATTGAAGGAAGTATTTTATTTGCCATAAAAGCTAACGACATGTCTATAGAAAAATATAAGATAGAAGAGTTCAACCAGTCGCTGATGAAAGAACATCGGCGCAAGCTGGATTTTATCGTGGCAGGTTTGCCAGATGCGGAAGGGGTACTGCAGAAGCTGATGGATTTCCAGGTGGCGATCCCCAGCTGGGCTTTGGGTACGGGTGGGACACGTTTTGGGCGGTTCTCCGGTGGCGGCGAGCCCCGCAGCCTGGAGGAAAAGATCGAGGACGTCGGTCTCCTGCATACCTTGAATCGCAGCAGTGGCGCCATCTCCCTGCATATTCCCTGGGATATTCCCGGCCAGCCTGCTTCCATAAGAGCCCTGGCTGCGCAGCATGGGCTGAAGTTCGACGCCATGAATTCCAACACCTTCCAGGATCAGCCTGGTCAGGCAGAAAGCTATAAATTCGGATCGCTTCAGCATGTGCGAAAAGAGGTGCGTAAGCAGGCGATAGACCACAATATCGAAGTTATCCGTAACGGTGAAGAGCTGGGTTCGAAGTCTCTCACTGTTTGGTTGTCGGATGGATCATGTTTTCCGGGACAACTAAATTTCAGGCAGGCTTTTCAGCATACGCTGGAAGGGCTGAAAGAAATATATGCGGCATTGCCTGCGGACTGGAAAATGTTCGTCGAATACAAGGCCTTTGAGCCGAACTTTTACTCTACTACCGTTGGCGACTGGGGGCAGTCGCTTCTGTATACTTCCAAGCTGGGGCCAAAGGCGTTCACACTTGTGGACCTCGGGCATCACCTGCCCAATGCCAATATTGAGCAGATCGTGGCCTTATTACTGATGGAAGGCAAACTCGGCGGATTTCATTTCAACGATAGTAAATACGGGGATGACGATCTCACTGTGGGCAGCATCAAACCTTACCAGCTCTTCCTTATCTTCAACGAACTGGTGGAAGGAATGGATGCCCGTGGGATGAATCATGCTACGGACCTGGCCTGGATGATCGACGCATCCCATAACGTGAAGGACCCTCTGGAAGATCTTCTTCAGTCTGTGGAGGCTATCATGCTAAGTTATGCGCAGGCGTTAATAGTAGATCTTGATCGTAAGAAGCTGGTAAGCGCGCAGCAGGCCAATGATACGGTGGCTTCGCAGGAAATACTTCAGAATAGTTTCCGGATGGATGTGAGGGCGCTGGTTGCTGAAGCCCGGGTGCGGGCGGGTGGCGCGCTGGACCCGTTAGGTTTGTACCGCCATGAAAAAATAAGAGAACAGCTGATGAAAAAAAGAGGCGCCGGCGCCGTCGCAACAGGATTATAATTATGAATGTTATAGCCATACTCGATATTGGCAAGACCAATAAAAAGCTGTTCCTTTTTGACGAGCATTATAAGATCGTCTGGGAGCAGTCCAGTTCTTTTGATGCCACTTTTGATGAAGATGGGGAATCGTGTGAGAATCTTTCACAGCTTACCGAGTGGGTATTTCAATCGCTGGCCGGGCTTTCGGCCTTGCCGGAATATACTATCCGCGCGATCAATTTCTCGGCATATGGGGCGAGCTTTGTGAATATAGGAGAGGATGGAAAGCCTGTCACTCCCCTTTATAATTATCTGAAGCCGTTTCCCGAAGAGCTAAAGAAAAAATTTTACGATACTTATGGCGGGGAAGTGACCCTGTCTATGCTCACTGCTTCTCCTGTATTGGGCAGTCTCAATTCAGGCATGCAGCTGTACCGGCTGAAGGAGCAGCAGCCTGAGCTTTTTTCCCGGATAAAATATTCCTTGCATCTGCCACAGTATCTGAGCTTTTTGCTGACGGGGCAGGCTTGTTCGGAGATAACCAGCATCGGCTGTCATACCAATCTCTGGAACTTTTCCCAGTCGCATTATCATGAATGGGTATACCGGGAAGGTATAATCGATAAGCTGGCGCCTATTCTACCTTCTACGAGCGTATTGCCACTGAATCCGGTGTTTGGGGAGGGGATTGCGGGGATCGGGCTCCATGACAGTTCGGCGGCTATTATTCCTTACCTGGAAAGTTTCAGGGAACCGTTTGTGCTGATCTCGACCGGTACCTGGTGTATCTCGATGAATCCTTTTAATGACTCTGCGTTGACTGTGGCGGAATTGCAAAAGGATTGTTTGTGTTATATAAGCTATCAGGGATCGCCGGTGAAGGCGTCGCGGTTGTTTGCGGGTTATGAGCATGAGCAGCAGGTGCGGCGGCTGGCGGATCATTTTCAAAAGTCGGCGGCTTATGCGGCGGGGGTGGATTTTGATGCGGATATGGTGGAAGCGCTGAGGGCGAGGGAGGTGACGGGGGAGGGGCAGCGGGAATTGGGGGCTTTTAGCAGTTTTGAGCAGGCTTATCACCGTCTTATGATGGATATAATGGAGCAGCAGGTCGCCTCCACGCAGCTGGTCCTGGAAGGCACGGAGGTGAAGAGGATCTTTGTGGATGGGGGGTTTGGGAAGAACCAGGTTTATATGCACCTGTTGGCCGCGGCCTTTCCGGAGATCGAGGTATTTGCGGCTTTGGTGCCTCAGGCTACGGCCATGGGTGCGGCTTTGGCCATACATGCCCACTGGAACAGCCGTTTTTTGCCGGGGGATATCATAGAATTGAAATTTTATAAGTAGATAAGTGTATCTCCTTATCGTTTTTATTTACTAAAAAAGTGTATTATCATTGTGGCAAATCCGAACCGATGAGACAAACTTTACCCCTGCCAATCCTTGTTTTATTACCATCCATTCTTGTTTATTCCAGCCGGCCACCAGGCTTCTGTCACCTCCCGCAGGTCGAATAAATATCGTCTTCAGGCTGTTTACCGCAACTTCTTCCTCTTGTTGAAACCAGAGTGCGGCAGCATTCTGTAAAATCATGATTTTCTGGTGAAACCCGTCCTATGAACCCATTAACCAGGCTGGCCAATAAGCTGGGTGCGCAAAAAGGTCAGGTCTATCCAGGAGTGACAGGGGAATTGAAGATCGCATCGGAGCTGCCCTATTGCCAGTCCTGTACGGAAGTGATCAAGCAATTCAACGAAATTTTTCCTAACCTAAAAATCATACTGATCAATGGAGCAAAATGATGTAAAATACTTTGATCTGGTTGCCGGTGCAGAGTTTCTAATAGAGGAGGTGATCGCAGACTATAACAAAGATTATGCGACAGATTTTGAAATAGTGGAATTTGACAACAGGGGTGGAGTGTTATTTGCTGTTGTAAAGTTTTCCAAGGCAAAATTGGATGATGTCTTTCAGCTTGGAAGTTTTTTTGGAATGCGTGTTCAATTTAAAAGGGACAGAAAAGAAATCAACTGGTAAGCTGATAGTTTTTCTGTCTGAAATCCTACCTCATGAAAACCCTTAATACCTTATGCTGTCTGTTGCTGGCCGCGGCCTTACTGGCTCCGGCCTGCTATAAAGAAGAGCAGCCCATACCCGTGACTATCAACCTCACCTGGAACTTTCCAGGCGGCGACCCCGCCAGCCCAGCAATATTGCGAGGTGAGCGGTCTGAAAGGGACTAACAGTCTGGTGGCAACTATTGGTTACGGTTATAATTTTTAAATTTCAAATATTTGTGGCATTTTGTGAAGGAATTAGTAAACGTTGAAACAATCTCTATTAAAATTCAGATCCTTTAATTTAAATACTGAAAAACCATGATTAGAAAAATGACCGCCCTGTCGCTGGCAGGATTAGTAACATTTGGTGCCTGTAAGAAGAGTGACAACCCGGCCCCGACCCCGACTGTTACTGTTATTCCCGATTCCGTATCCATCATCGGAAAATGGTTACCCATCCGTATTTCAACCTATCTTTATGCCCCCACAGGAGGCTTGGTGGATAGCTCTTCGAAAGAGCAAATCGATAAAGACTATTATGATTTTGAGAAAGGGGGCATAGTCTACTTTCACGAAGACGACAAATATGACTCGTATCCATTTACAGATACCTCCTCGTATAAATTCTCCGGCACCAAATATATCATTCTCGACGGAACCGATACAGCTTCGTACAGGCTGACGACAAATACGAAGGATACACTTACCCTGACTACTATCACGTATAATACCACCGACTATGGCCCTCTCGTTAACGCATATGATACAATCGTAATGGTTAAATAAAATTCAAAAAGCAATTAAAAAAAGGGTGTCTTAAAAAGAAATTAAGGCGCCCTTTTCTATTTTCAGCTATCTACATCCTGATCAGGAGGAACTTTTCGGTGAATCTATTCGAATAATTTGGTTAACTCAACAATAATAAAATTATGGAACACATGTTTTCAGAACTGGCGGAACTAAAGAAAAGGCTCAAAGAACTAGCGCCCCTAATGAGTAGAGGTTATAAGACCGAGGAAGAGTTGGAGAATGACCAGGAACTGATGGAAATGGCTAAGGAATATGGCGCCATTCAAAGGCGGGTATCACACCTATCCTGGGCGATAAAGAATGATAACGAAAAGACAGAAAAGCGGATTGAAAAAATCGCCATGGGTGAAAAATATATTAATGAAAATCAGAATGTATTAAGAGTTGCCTATATGAAGGATTATGTGGCCTTAATTGAGTTGCTGACAAAAATGAAGGAATACACTGTGATCGATGAAGAAGCCAGTGCTTTTTTATCAGGTATTTTATCACAGTTGCAGCAGTCGATTTTTATAGGACTTGTTGTTTAAATCCATTTGCAAAAGGAAATTCACCGGATTTTCATGAAATTATACACCTGTTGGCCGCGGCCTTTCCGGAGATCGAGGTATTTGCGGCTTTGGTGCCTCAGGCTACGGCCATGGGTGCGGCTTTGGCCATACATGCCCACTGGAACAGCCGTTTTTTGCCGGGGGATATCATAGAATTGAAATTTTATAAGTAGATTAGTGCCATGCGCGTTGGTTTGTTTATACCTTGTTATGTAGACCAGTTTTATCCGCAGGTAGGGATCGCTACCCTGGAATTGTTGGAAAAGTTTGGATGTGAAGTTGTTTACCCGCCTAATCAGACCTGTTGTGGCCAGCCTATGGCTAATTCGGGTTTTGAGCATCTGACGAAGGGTTGTAATGATCTTTTTATCAAAAATTTTGAGGAGTTCGATTATATTGTTTCCCCTTCGGGGAGCTGTGTGTTGCATATTAAGGAGCACTTGCATAGGGATGGCACGACGATCCCGCAAAAAATCTATGAATTTGTAGAGTTTATGACTGATGTCCTTAAAGTAGAGAACCTGGAGGCCAGTTTTCCTTATAAGGTGGGCATTCATCAAAGTTGTCATGGTCAGCGCGGGCTTAAGCTGGCGCAGATGAGCGAGCTGATGGCTCCGGGGTTCTCGAAGCCGGAGAAGCTGTTGAAAATGGTCAAGGGCCTTGAGCTGATCAAGCTGACGCGGGGTGATGAATGCTGTGGTTTTGGCGGTACTTTTTGTGTTGCGGAAGAGGCGGTGTCCGTCAAAATGGGGAAAGACCGGGTAGCCGATCATCTTCATCATGGCGCTGAATATATTACCGGTGCGGACATGAGCTGTCTGATGCATATGGAAGGGATACTGCATCGTCAGAAAAGTACCGTGCAGGTCAGGCATATTGCAGAAATATTGAATAGTCAATTATGAGTCAATTATGAAGGGAAAAGATCATGCCGCGCTTGCGGTTGAATTTAATAAGGACGAGGCCCGTGTCGACTGGCATGACGAGACCTTGTGGTGGGTGCGACAGAAGCGGGACAAGGCTGCCCATACGGTGCCGGAGTGGGAAGAGCTACGTGAAACCGCGTCACGGATCAAAGACAATGTACTATCCAATCTGAGCGAATATCTTCAGCAATTTGAGGCTGCGGCTACTGCCAATGGCATTACCATCCACTGGGCGGCTGACGCGGAAGAGCACAATGCCATTATTCTTTCTATCCTTCGTCGTCACCAGGTCGACAAGATGGTGAAGAGTAAATCCATGCTGACGGAAGAATGTCATTTGAATGAATTTCTTGAAGGGCAGGGTATCGATGTGGTGGACACCGACCTGGGTGAACGGGTTGTTCAGCTGGCGGGAGAGCCACCCAGCCATATCGTTCTGCCTTGTATCCATAAGAAAAAGGAAGAGATCGGAGAGATCTTTCATGAGCATCTTGGAACTCCGAAAGGCAATGCCGATCCTCAATTCCTGACGCATGCGGCCCGTCTGCATCTTCGGGAGAAGTTCCTGACCCGCCGGGTGGCCCTTACCGGTGTGAACTTTGCGGTGGCCGAGACGGGTGAATTTGTGGTTTGTACCAATGAGGGGAATGCGGATATGGGGGCACACCTGGCGGACGTTCATATTGCTTGTATGGGGATCGAGAAGCTTATTCCTTTGAGAAAGCATTTAGGGGTATTTTTGCGGTTGCTGGCGCGTAGTGCGACGGGGCAGCCGATCACGACTTATTCGAGTCATTTTAAGAAACCGCGTCCGGGGCAGGAAATGCATGTGGTGTTGGTTGACAATGGGCGGAGTACTCATCTTGGTCGTACTGATTTTCGAAACTCATTGAAGTGTATCCGTTGCGCCGCCTGTTTTAACACCTGTCCGGTATATCGGCGAAGCGGGGGCCACAGCTATCATACTGCGGTGGCGGGGCCGATCGGATCTATTTTAGCTCCTAACCTGGATCGGGAGAAGTATGCGGATCTGCCGTTTGCTTCTACGCTTTGCGGGTCGTGCTCGAATGTATGCCCGGTGAAGATCGACATCCATGAGCAGCTTTATAAATGGCGTCAGGTTATTGTACAGGGAGGGAAGGCCCCTCTTGCGAAGAAGGCTGCGATGAAAACGATGAACTGGGTGTTGTCGAATCCTTCGGTTTATCATGGTGCCGGTAAGGCCGGGCGATGGTTTATGTTGAATGCGCCGTTTACGGTGAACAATGGTCTTAATCTGTGGTATAAGCAGAGGGATATGCCGGGTGTGCCGAAGGAGTCTTTTGGGGAATGGTATAAAAAGAATAAGAAATGAGTGGTAGTCGTGATAAGATAATAGCGACGGTTAAGGGGAATCAGCCTGAGCAACGGGCGTTGCCGGAATTGCCATTGGGTGTTAGCGGGGGTGATTTCTCGGGGGCTTTTATCGCCATGCTGGAAACTATTGGCGGCAGCGCTTACCTGGTATCGGGCTATGAGCGGATCGCTACTATTTTGCGTGAGCAGTATCCGCGGGTTGGCCGGATCATCTCGGGTTGTCCTGAGCTGGCGGTGCTTGCGGAGACGGGGGAGCGGTATGCTGATCCGCATGTGCTGGAGGATGTGGGGCTTGCTGTTTTGAAGGCCCATTTTGGGGTGGCGGAGAATGGGGCTTGCTGGATCACGGAAGACAGGATGATCGAGAGGGCTTTGCCTTTTATAGCGCAGCATCTGGCATTGGTTATCCGGTGCCAGGATATTGTGGCGGATATGCATGCGGCTTATGAGTGGATAGAGAGATATGAGGGGGCTGCGGCGCCAGGGGAAGGGGAGGCTGGTGAGGTGGTGTCGGGGGAAGAGGTTGGGACGGCTGTAACTGGGGCGGCTTCCTATGGTTTTGCGACTTTTATTGCGGGACCGTCGAAGACGGCGGATATTGAGCAGTCGCTTGTGTTGGGGGCGCATGGGCCGAGGAGTCTGATCGTGTTTCTTATTGATGAGGGGCTTTCGGATGCGGGGTTTTATTGAGCCAGGAGATAATTCTTATCAATTTCTTAATTGGCTACATTCATTGTCTTTAATATTCGATGGTTAAGTTTGGTTATTAAAACTTAACTATGAATAAAAATTTATCCTCCCGATCCGGGAAGGTTAGACCTTTCCGTGTTCTCCTGTTTTCTGCGTTAGTGCCAATCTTTCTCTTATTTTGTGGTCCTCTTTATTCACAAGGCAATGTAGTTCTGGATTATTCCTTCGACAATCTGACAGCCTGTAATGTTTTTGCGAATGGTCCTGCCCTGCATGGGTTTGTCCACCAGTCGGTGTTCGGTTATCCGGCGTGGTCGGCCGCTCAGAGTGCGGTATCATTGGATTGCGGAAACACAGGTAATGGTCAGTATGGTATAACGGAATATGACGTCAGCTATCATTTTAAGCAGGGATATTCTTATAATATCCAGCTCTATACGTCGTGTACCCTGAAAGACGGTACAAATGCGTCTCCCTGGGTGGGGTTAGCGTATGGTATTAAACCATATCTCAATACGGTCACCGACGCCAACTGTGGGCTGGGACCTACATTTATGCCCACAAAGAATGTTACGTACGCGCAGAGCGCTCCCTCGGCCGGAGGTTTTAGCTGGCTGACCCTGCAGAACACTCATCCATTCGACCGTGACTACGACTATGTACGGATAGCCGCTCTTCCTTCTCCGACAATGAGCAATTACAATACGGTATATGTAAGGAAGGTGCAGATTATCGAATCTGCTCCTGCAGCTACCATGACTCCTGCTACTGTTGTAGCCCATTGCGGATATCCGACGAATCAGACCTTTACCATGAATATACAGGCTACTGTCAATAATATTACCGGATATACCTGGAATGTTCCTGTCGGTTCTCCCGATGTGTGGATGTATAACGGGGCACCGGCTGTATTCCCCATCACGACGAGCACCAACTCGCTGACCTTGACGGCTAATTGTACCACATCGGCTTTGCCTGCCATTACTGCGACGGCTTTCCGCGCCGACGGAGCGTATGCGACGGCTACAGCCGGATCGAGCGTTAGCACCAGTCTGCCTGACGGTGTAACTATTTCGGGACCAGATGGGATATGCGGTGTTCAGGCGACTACGCAGTATTCGCTGTCGGGTGGACCCAGCTGTCCCGGATCGAGCGTTGCCTGGTCCTTCGACGCTCCGGATCTGGATGCAACTATCTCCAGCCAATCGGGCGGACAGGTTGTTCTACAAAGCGGTTTTGGCAGTGGAATCGGTAATCTGATTGCCACTGTCGCAAACGGCTGTGGGTCGAATACTATTTCCAAACCGATCTCTATTACAGGAATTGCTTTGGTAGGCGGCACTTATTATTCCAGCGCGGGACCGGGGCAAACCAGTCCAACGCAGGGGCTTTCCTGGTTTGTGGACAATGCCGTTGCGGCCTGGAGTCCAGGTGGGGCAGTAGATGTACATGTTAATCTGTCTATGCCCGGGACAACTTCGTGGGACGTATCGTCTACTCCCGGATACCCTTTCATAGCTCCATTTTCATTGGGGGCCGACGGGAGCTTTGACTTTTTCCTCGGTGGTTCGGGAACGACAGCCTTCGATATTACCGGCAATACGCCCTGTGGTCCTGTGACGAACACATTTAAGTTTAGTATCTCTGGTTTTGCCGGGTCGAACGATTTCAGGGTATCGCCCAATCCTTTAACAGGTGACCGGATGACGATAGCGCTGGACGATGATAAGGCTACGGGAAATACCAGAGGAATGACCGGGGGCAGGATCATATACGCCATAAAAGTCACCGATCTGGTAGGAAGGGTACAAAAATCCGTTGAATATAAGGCAGGGATCCCAAGGGCGGATATCCTGCTTACAGGAATACAGCGCGGCAATTATTTTGTATCGGTGTATGATGGGAAGAAATGGAATACGAAGATGGTTCTTATGAAATAAGAGACCTGCCTGATAAAAAAGGAAAAGGCCGTCCCAAAACTTAATGGGACGGCCTTTTTTTGGCAGGAACAAAATCAACTATTTGCCAGGGTTATAATTTATTGATTGGGATAACCTGGATTCTGAACCAGGTTGGAGTTGAGCTTGATCTCTGAGATGGGCACCGGGAATAGTCTACGGTAGGTGCTTTTATCCATACTTAATACATCATTGGGTAGAGGGTATTCGACTTCGAACTTGCCGAAGCGGATGAGGTCGTTGCGACGCCAGGCTTCCCAGGATAGTTCGCGGGCGCGTTCGTCGAGCAGGGTATCGAGTGTGACGCCTGTTGTGGTCTGGGCGCCTGCGCGGGTGCGAAGCATGTTGACGAGCACATCAGGGGTCTGGAGGGTCCCTCTTACCGAAGTGGCCGCGGCACCGCGGAGGATGGCTTCGGCCTTCATCAGATAGACGTCTGCGAGCCGGAGGACCGGAACGTCATTGCCATTGAGGCGGGTCGCCTGGGTAGTGGTAGGATCGGGATAGTATTTGATCGACCGTACACCTTCAGCCTGGCTGGCGCGGGTATTGCCCACGTCCATAGGTTTTGGCTGAACGAGGATGAGGTTGGGGGTGATGTTGATCTGCACGGGAGTATCCGGATAGATAACCGGCTGATTGGTGAAACCGCCATTGCCATCGGGATAGAACTGAGGGCCAACGAGCCAGGTCTTTGTCCTTGAGTCACCGGGGATATTAAACCGGTTATAGAACTCGGGTGTGGTACTCATCGCGATACTTTCTCCCACATTAAAGCCATAGGCATTTACCAGGTAATAATAGAAACCAAAACGGGTGAATTGATTACCCGGGATCTGCTGGTCATAAGGGATTGCAAAGATGGTCTCGTTAATCTGCGGGCCATTGTTGGGCAGGAAGATGTCCCGGAATTTCGCGTCCAGGAAATAGTTGCTGTTGTTCTGGACGCTGTCTGCCATCGCTACTACATCAGGATAACGGGTAGCACCGCCTGTATAGATATCCGCATTCAGGTACATTTTTGCCAGCAGGGCGAAGGCCATGGCCCTGGTTGGCCGTCCGTACTGAAGCGTATTGGTAGCGGAGTTGTTGCTTTTTGACGGAAGTTGTTGTGCAACGGCTTTTAATTCAGACTCGATGAACTGGAAGATCTGGGCTCTTGGCGCGGTATGCGGCAGGGAGTCCACCGGGAATTTTGTAACCAGGGGCATGTTGCCATATAGGTCCATCAAGAGGTAATAGTACAAAGCCCGCATGGCCCTGACTTCTGCGATGTTGGCCGCCTTGGTAACCGTGTCGGCTTTGGAATTGGTCGTCAGCGCGATAAGGCGGTTGCAGGTGTTGATACCTCCGAAGCCCCATTGCCAGATGCCGGTGACATAGGGATGATCGTAGGTCCAGGTATGATAGTGCATCTGCCGGTATTGTCCGCCGTCGTCAAAATTGCCGTCGCGGGCCGGAAGGATCGCTTCGTCCGTGGAAAGCTCCTGCATGCGCCAGTAGGTAACCGCGAAGTTGGAGGACAGATTGGAGTACATGGTGCCGAGCAGAGCGGCATAGTCATTGGAGGTTTGTGGAAAGTTGCTGCTTACGTATTGAGACTCGACGGGCACATCCAGTTTCCGGCAGGCGCTGAAGCAAAATAAGGCCGCCAGGATGGAAAATAAAATATATGTTCTTTTCATTTTTTGAAAGTTTAAGAAAGGATTAAAAGTTTGCGCTTACACCGATGATATAAGTCCTTGTCTTGGGGTAGAAATTCTGGTTGTCGATGCCGGGTGTGAGACCACCGATGTTGATCTCAGGATCGGTGCCGCGGTATTTGGTGATGACAAACAGGTTGTTCCCGGAAGTGTAAAAGCGAATGCTCTTAATAGCCTGTGTATGCGGTTTCCAGGTATATCCAAGGGTTGCATTATCCAAACGCAGATAAGAGCCGCTTTCGAGGAAACGGTCGGATACCAGGTAGGCATTAATGTCGTTGTAGGATTCACCCAGCGTGAAATGAGGAATGTTCTGGACCTTGGAATCTACAGGGTCATTAAGACCGGCAAGAGTAGCATTGAGAATCTTGTTACCCAAAACGCCACGAACGAGGAAGCTAAGGTCAAAACTTTTGTAGTAGAAGTTGTTGGTCCAGCCGTAAACAAGCTTTGGCTGAGCATTACCGGCTACACGGGCGTCGGTGGTCAAAGGCTGCTGGTTGGTGATGGTGCCATCTGCTTTTTGATAGGTGCTGATGCCATTTTTATCCTTGCCGGTGTAATGCCAGAGAATAAAAGTACCTATAGGATCCCCTGGTTTTACGAGCTGGCTATAATTGCCAGACTGCCCTTTACCGCCCAGCTGTGCTGTAGGGAAGGAATCGAGGGCAAACTTGCTGTTGGACAAGCTGGTTATCTCGTTCTTGTTATGGGCCAGGTTGAGCGATGTTTTCCAGGTGAATTCATGGGTTTTAACGGGAGTGGCAAACAAGGCCAGTTCGATACCGCTGTTTTTGACGCTGCCCACATTGGCCGTATAGGTAGACACGAAATACTGGGTAGTGGAAACGGGATATTGATCGTAGATCAGGTCCGTCGTCTTCTTGATATAATAATCTACCGAACCACCGATGCGGTCTTTCAGGATACCGAAGTCAACCCCGATATTGGCTGTACCAGTGCTTTCCCATTTCAGATCGGGGTTGTCATTTCGAACCGGACCGATCGCGTTGGTGATATTGCCATTATACAGGAATTTAGAGCTGGACTGTGTACCATAGATCAGCAGGGAAGAAAATGCGTTGAAGCCGGTGCTGTTACCAGAAACCCCATAACCTGCGCGTAGTTTCAGGTTACTGATGGCTTCGATATTCTTCATGAAGTCTTCACTTGTTATGTTCCAGCCGGCTGAGACAGCGGGGAAGTAGCCCCAGCGGTTGTTGATACCAAAGGCTGAAGACCCGTCATTTCTTAAAGAGGCCTGTAACAGGTATTTCCCGGCATAGGAATACTGAAAACGACCATAGTAAGAGATCAACCTGAGTGTGGAGATCGGGTTGTTGTCAAAGGTCACCTGGGAAAGGCTGGTCGGATTGGACAAATAGATATTGTTGTAAGTCAGCGCATCATTGGAGAAACCCTGAGTCGTGACGCCAAAACCATCGTTGTTGCGATCCTGCTGGTAGGTATAACCACCGAGCAACCTGATAGAATGTTCGCCGAAAGTACGGTCGTAGTTAAAATAGGATTCGACGACCGTGCTGGTATTCAGATAGGATTTTCTTGTTGCCAATCCATTGAAATTAACGGCCAGACCGGATTGTGAATTTGCATAGGTGTTGTAAAGGTTCTGATCTCTTTGATTGGAGAAGGTAACCGTATACTTCAGGCCTTTGAAGATGTCTACCTGGGCGAGGGCGGTGATAAGGGTCTTGTTGTCATCTGTCCGGACGATGTTGTTGTTGATCAGGGACAGTGGGTTCAGCGTACCGCTACCGGTCCTTGCGTAGTATTCCTTATACGTCCCGTCGGCATTGTATGGGCTGACAGTAGGTAGATAGAACAGCATATTCGGCAACACGTATTGCTGAGGAACGTCGTTGTTCTTTGTATGGCTGTTTGTGATCGTAACGCCCAGCCGGAGGCGGTTGTCGAAGAAACGCTGGTTCAGATAACCTCTTATCGTAGTTCGTTCGAGGGAAGTGTTCTTTATGATCCCGTTGTTCTTCAGATAGGTACCGCTGCCGCCAAAATCGGTAGAACCGGTGGCGCCGCCAAACGAAAGGTTGTGGCTTTGAGAATAGCCGGTCCTTTCGATCAGGTCCTGCCAATTGGTGCTGGAGCCATCATCGTTGAGAGGCGTTATGAGGCTGGTGTTGTTCTTTTTGAGGTATCCGCGCAATTCATCTGCGCTGAGCATGTCGATCTGTTTGGAAACATTCTCGGCGGCACCGTAACCGTTGTAGGACAGGCGGGTCTGGCCCGGTTTGGACCTGCGGGTGGAGATCATAATTACGCCATTGGCGGCACGTGCGCCATAGATAGCGGTGGCGGATGCGTCTTTCAGGACGTCGATGCTTTCGATGTCAGCGGGGGCAAGGAGGTCGATGGATGCACCGGGCACGCCGTCGATAACGTAAAAAGGCTCCATTGCGCCGCCTGTGGTACGAATAGTGGAAGGTCCTCTTAAAACTACTGCGGGGGCTGCATTCGGATCCCCGCTCTTTGTGACGTTCAGACCGGCTACTTTTCCCTGCAATAATTCTGCGGGTGTAGTCAGTACGCCGGGGTTGAACTCTTCTGCCTTTACCGTGGTGATGGCGCTGGTTACGTCTTTTTTGCTGGCAGTGCCATAGCCAATGACGACTACGTCATTCAGTTGTTTGGATTTGGACACCAGCGTAATGTTGACGGACTTTTCATTGCCAGCTTTAACTTCCTTGTCCGAGAATCCGACATAAGAAACCTGGAGAACTGCGCCGGGGCCGTCGACAGTGATGGAGTATTTCCCTTCTGCGTCGGTTGTTGCGGCCTTTTTCGTGCCTTTGATTAAGATGCTAACACCTGCTAACGGGGTGTTGTTCTCGTCCGTTACCGTCCCTTTCAGCGTTCCTGGCGCTTGCTGAAAGGCGTTGGCATTAATGGAGAAGAATAGGAGGGCTGCTAATAAGAGCCTTGGAATTGCCTTCATGATGATTCTTGTTTTGGTGTGTGGAATGTCGACATCTTTCTGCTTAAGGTCGCAAATAGATAAAAGCTATGTTACGCGATTGTAAATGGAATATTATCTTATCTACTTATAAGGGGATTTACATTTGCTAATAAAAAGCGTAGTGAAGCGGTTGCCTCGGTCGTTGATTATTTTTATATTTTATTTTTTTTTGCCGTAGTCCTAACGGTGTTTTTATCCGTTTTGATAATAATTGCACCAAAAAAATAAGCAACATGAAATTGATCTTATCGGCAACACTTGCCTTTCTTTTCGCCATAGGGGGCGACTCCGGCTTCGATGACCTCCCTATCAACAAGGTTCAGATCATTGGTTCGCACAACAGCTACAAAAGAGCCATTGACACAGCCTTATTCTCCTTGCTCAAAGCAAAGAACCCTCAAGCGGCCATGGGACTGGAGTATAGTCATGTTGGTCTTGACGAGCAGCTGGACCTTGGCTTGCGTGATCTTGAGATAGATGTATATGCGGATGAGAAAGGCGGGAAGTATGCGCATCCAAAGGGATTGGAATGGGAAGCGGCTTCACATCCCCCTGTTTATGACCCTGAGGGTGAGATGAACAAACCCGGATTCAAAGTTTTTCATGTACAGGACCTTGACTTCAGGAGTAACTGTCCGACGTTCAGCGGCTGTCTGAAACAGCTGAAGGCCTGGTCTGACGCACATCCGGATCACTATCCGATCTATGTCACCATGAATGCCAAGGATGCGGAGATAAAGCTTCCCGGGTTTACCGTACCTGAAAAATTTACTGCGGAAGTTTTTGACCGGCTGGATAAAGAGATATTGGACAATCTGGGGCGCTCATATCTTATCACTCCTGATCAGATAAGGGGGAAATATCCAACGCTTGAGGCTGCTGTTCTTGCGGGTCACTGGCCGAGTATGAAGGAAGCCAGGGGGAAGTTCGTTTTTATCCTGGATGAGGGGGGCGAGCATCGCAGTTCGTATATCCAGGGTCATCCGTCTTTGAAGGGGCGGGTGTTGTTTACGGATTCGCCGGCCGGCACTCCGGAAGCGGCGTTTATGATCATGAATAATCCCAAGGATGCACAGATCCAGGAGATGGTGAAAAAAGGATATATTGTTCGGACCCGGGCGGATGGTGATACGCGCGAGGCGCGTGTTAATGATAAGTCGGGATTTGTGGCTGCATGTGCGTCGGGTGCGCAGATCATTACGACGGATTATTATTATAAGAGTACATTTTTTGCTTCGGACTATAGTGTGATTTTTGATGATGGGAAGTATATGAGGAGGCAGCCATAATGAGGACCTGAAAGGGCTTCGGCATGATTTTGAAAGGGAGCCGGAGCGGCTCCCTTTTTTTTGTTATTTTCGGGTTGATGAAAAATGAGAATATTTTCGACTGGATCCGGGTGGACGAATTTGCGGCTACACCCAAGTATCTCCAACTGACCAATTCGATCCTCAAGGCGATAGAAATGGGTAAGATCAGGAAGAACGATCTTATGCCTTCGATCAATGAGCTGAGCTTTGAGCTTGAGATCTCGCGGGACACGGCGGAGAAGGGTTATAAATATCTCAAGAAGATGGGGGTGCTGGGTTCGGTTCCGGGGAAGGGGTATTTTATCCAGAATACGGACTTTCGTCAGACCCTGAAGATCTTTCTGCTGTTTAACAAGCTTAGTGCGCATAAGAAGATCCTTTATGATGCCTTTATTGCTTCACTGGGGGAGTATACGGTGGTCGATTTTTATATCTATAATAATGATTTCAATTTATTCAAGAAACTGTTGAGCGACCGGAAAGAGGACTACTCTCATTATGTCATCATTCCTCATTTTCTTGAAGGCGGGGAGCGGGCGCAGGAAATCATCAATAGTCTGGCGAAGGAAAAGCTGCTGGTGCTGGATAAGAAGATCTCCGGTATAACGGGGGAGTATGCGGCGGTATATCAAAACTTCGAGCAGGACATTTATTCCGCGCTGGAGAAGGCCCGGGAGCAGCTGAGCAAGTATCATACGATAAAGATCATTTTTCCCAGCTATACCTATCATCCGGTGGAGATACTGAAGGGTTGCAGCAGGTTTTGCCAGGAGTATGCGTTTGCCTATAAGGTTGTGCATACGATCGCGGATGAACCGATCGGGGAGGGGGAGGTATATATCAACCTGATGGAAGAGGACCTGGTGGTGCTGGTAGAGCGGATCGTTTCGCTGAAGCTGGAGCTTGGGCACCAGGTGGGGGTTATCTCGTATAATGAGACGCCGTTGAAAAAGATCATATTGAATGGGATCACGACTATTTCTACGGATTTTAAGGAAATGGGGGTGATGGCTGCGCGGCAGATATTGGATAATACGCATTTGCAGGAGGAGGTGCCTTTTTATCTGACGCTGAGGAATTCGTTGTAAGAAAGCATCCCGGTATATATATTAATTAGTCTTAAAAGTAAAAATGAAAAAACTTTATTTTCCATCATTGTTATTCCTGGTAGTTGTTGCAGCTTCTTCCTGCAGCAGGGGCGGCAGTCCTGCTGATAAACCTGTAGTGACCACGTTGCCTGGGAGCAGTATTACGGACAGCGGCGCAGTCAGCGGAGGGAACATTACGAGCGACGGCGGCAGCAGCATCACCGATCGTGGCGTAATGTGGGATACCAGCGCTGCTTTTTCTACGGCTCACCAGGTATCGAGCGGTACGGGTGCGGGCAGTTTTTCGGCGAGCCTGACAGGATTATTGCCGGGCACTAACTGGTATGTCCGTGCTTTTGCCAGCAATGCTATAGGAACCAGCTATGGCAATACCGTTCAATTTTCGACCACATTTAAGTCCAACGGCTATACGGTAACGACTTTTGCCGGAGGCGGGGCTATAGGATATGCCGACGGGAGCGCAAGTACTGCGGGTTTTGTTGGTCCAATAGGTGTGGCCGTCGATCCCTCCGGTACTGCGTATGTTGTAGAATCCGCCGGAACCGGGAGAATACGTAAGATCGGAGTTGACAATATGGTTACAACCTTTGTATATTCAATCGGGAACGGGGGAAATGATGTGGTGACCGATGCGGCCGGAAATGTTTACGATCTTGATGTCAATAAGATATTGTACAAAATTACGCCTACTGGAGGCGTCACTACATTTGCAGGAAGCGGCGCCACCGGTTCGGCTGATGGAGCAGGTACTGCGGCCAGTTTCACCACTGCGTTCTCCATGGATATTGATGAGTCTGGAACTATCTATGTCGCAGACATGAAACATATACGTAAGGTGAGTGCAGATGGGAATGTGACGACGCTGCCTGTTTCGGCGACGGACACCTTTTATGCAGTTGCCACGGACAGGTCTCACAACCTCTATGTGTCGGATGGTCCAAGGATAAAGAAGATAGACGCCTCTGGCAATATGACTTTTATTGCCGGCAGCAGGGGAAGCACTGACGGAACGGGAAGCGCTGCGGGGTTTGGTTCGGTCTATGAGCTCCGAGTAGGTAGTGATGGAAATATTTATGCCTCGGATGGCTCCAACAACAAGATCAGAATGATCACTCCTGCGGGTGTGGTCACCACGGTGGCCGGAACGGGAAAACCAGGTGCCAGAGACGGAGACGGAGCAATAGCCTCCTTTTCATATCCCATAGGATTGGCTTTTGACAAGGCCGGTAATTTGCTTGTGGTGGATGCCACAAATAGTAAAATAAGAAAGATCTCGCACAATTAAGGCGCGGCGAGCGGTACTCATTTTCTTAATAATTTCTTATCTACCAGGTTCAGGAGGGCCTCCCGGTGTATGGTTTGCACATCTTGAGCAAAATTGGTAATTTGCTTCCATGAGACCCTATTTTTTATCCCCCCTCCTTCTTCTTTTCTTTTATTCCTGTTCTTCCCCCAATGGGAAGACCGCGACGACAGACACGACAAACAAGTCAGTTCAATCAAGCCTAACGGATTCATCCGCGCCTGCAGCGGGCTCTTCGCCTGTACAGACCGCCGCAGAAAGGGCCGCTATCGACTCCCGAATCAGGCTGGAAAGCACCCTTTCTCTCGGGCAGGCAGACATGACGATACCACCTTATGGCCTTGAAAAAGTACAGGCAGCCATTGGAAAACTGCTACCGATAGACGATACCAGCGGGTCCGGGGACAATTTCACTATTGCGCTAAATGATCCTATCTACTCTTCCTTCTCACTTGATGAAAAATTCACCTATAACCTGATCCATGCGGAGGACTATAGCCAGATGTGTGATATACTGCCGGAAAGAACCGACGAAGCGCGGCGGATTTATGGTCAACTGCGCAATTTGTTTGGTGAATACAATTGGAGTGACCGGCAGAGAGCATTCTTTAGCGATCACAAGGATTCGGTGGAGCAACTTATGAAAGTTGTCATCGACGAAAGGGGCTCGGTGGGGATGAACTTCCTTG
>Ga0193716_1000482_pt1 | contig 24143 bp, 20 predicted proteins | sample U2c1metaG_FD_145901 | JGI IMG/M metagenome (GOLD analysis project Ga0193716, IMG submission 145901) | Soil microbial communities from a riparian zone of the East river system, Colorado, United States - U2c1 | ecosystem: Environmental > Terrestrial > Soil > Riparian zone | place: USA: East River...
CGGCGGTGCGAAGCGGGCGCTAGCGCGTCAGCGCCAATATCGAGTGCAATTAACGTGTATGGACCGCGTCGCTCACACATGGAGAATTGCATGACATCTAGCGTCCACCGATTTGCACCTTTGGTCAGCCTGATATTTCTTTCCGGCTGCGGCACAACCAGTGTAAGGGAGCTATCACCAACGACGTATTCCGTGTCAGCTCAATATGGGTCACTCAATGGAAGTTGGGATAGAGCGCAACGCGACGCCATCGAAAAAGGCACCCAGTTTTGCACAGCCAAGAACCAGACCTTCGCGCTTTTGAATGAACGGCGGTCGGGCACATTTGGGTTTTCGCCCCAGCAATCTACGATCACGTTCAGTTGCGGGCCCTAACGTGGCAGCACTTCTCCAATCCGCTAGTCTCGAATGCAAGGATCAGCTTCAGAGTCGCGACCTAGACCCAATTCGCGGCAAGATCGAACTGTACCGAGACTCATTCGAAACCCCAGTACCCTTCGCCATTGCTACGAATGACGCGTTTCCAACTGCCGCGGAGCGGCCTGTCATCGCGATATGGGCAACTCTAAGGGACGAGTGCATCAAGCGGTCGAATGCGGCCTTCTCAGTCTCACCCTCGGCGACTGCTCTACAAGTAACGCAAATTCAGCAAGATCGATCCTTTGGCCAGGCGGCTGGCGTGCGGGTTGGTGATCTCGTTGTCTCGCTGTATCAGCAGAAGCTGACCTACGGCGAGTTCGCGAAAAAGCGATATGAAATCACGCATGATGCGGCAGAGGCCGAAAGGCTGTATCGCCAATCGACACAAGTGGCCGACCAACAGCAGCGGGCGCAAGCGCAGCAACTCGCGCAGGAGCGATTCCAAAGCAACCTCGTGGCATGGTCGACGTACATGCAGGCCGTAAATGCTCGGCAGCCACAAACTGTTCATATCGATGGAAGCCTAAGAATTCAATCGAATTGAACCGCTGATACGAGTAGCGTTCACCGCTCGTCTTCGCGCTATGACGGCGCGGCGATCCGATCGAGCGCGTGGCTGCTGATGGTTGGCCGTCACTCCGAACCTTGCCGCCTACACGAGACTGTCCGACGGCGCTTTCTTCGCTTCCTAGCCATGGGTGCAGCATGGCCGCCGCGGCGCGCCCGGCGCCATGGGGATATCTAGCGCGATCGTGGAAAAATGATTGGGTAGCGGGGGACGCTTTTGTCGAACCTCTCAGCATCGAAATTAAGTGAGGTCTTACGTTCTAAAGCTAGTTCCTTTGCTGCGGTAGTCTGTTTCGTATTGAAAAACCGCCGCAGTCCAGTTTTTATCGCCGCGCTCAAATCGATCCACAACATACCACCAGAAATCCCGACTTTTGACGATGGCATTGAATTGCGCAGATCTAAGTGTGAACAGTCGGTCGTCGGAGGCGGTGATCGTAGGAGGTTTTTTGGTGGCAATGTGGCTGCGCGCGCGAGATACGCAGTCGTTCGCGAGCCGAACACAGTCCGCGGCAGCGGCGGGTCTCACAACATCGCTTGGCATCTGAACCTTGTCAGGCGAGATGCGCAAATCGCTATACATCGACGGCTCACGCCCGCGTTGCAGGGCGACCATAAGATCGCTGACGGTCTCTAACACTTTCCTAGCATTGACTTCATTGTCCATGAGCCAGCTGCCGAGTGTGTCAAAAAGTCGGGCGCCTCGTAATCGTTCCAGAATTGCCGTGGTGTCATTGATCCCGTAGCGTTCTTCGAGACCGAATCCTCTTCTTGACCGGCAGCAATCGCGCGTCGAATGTGTAGGCATCGGGACCCGTCACGATCCATTTCAGTGAGAACTGCGGATGGAGAGGATTCACGAGAACATTCCATTCGCCGGGGGTGATTGCGGTGGGCACCCGCAGTGCCGGTAAATTATTCGTCTTGAGCCACGCATCGCCAAATGCTCGACTGACCGCGATCCGGCTCTTCCAGCGTACCGGGAAAGACTTGGGCGTCAGAATGAGAAGGTCAGGGATTTCCATGGAATAGGCGTAGAAAGGTTGAATGTCATTGGTCTGCTTGAGGCGGACCAGAATTTCCAAGGCGGCGAGGGAGAGAGATTGTGCCGTGTAAACGATTGGACGGCCGGCGCTGTGCCAGCGGGCCGAGGCGTACACGCCGCCCTGACCGGTGAAGGCCTCTTTCCGGGTCCGTGTAAAGACGGCCGCCCCGATGCGGAAGACCCGCATGCAGGTTAGGCGAACTGGCCGTAAGCCAATGCGCGAAGCAGATTTTCCACTTCACGTGCGCCGAAGTCGGTATCCAATAAATCGAGAGGTGCCATATTGCCCAGGGCCTGGTCGGGTTTCGATAACCACTCCGAGACCGCCGCGTCGGTGGTAAACAGTGCACGGCCGAGATTGCGTACCCGCGCGGCCCGCAGCAACTTCTCCGAAGTTTCACTGGACAGGGGTGCGCCGTTGCCTCGTTTACGGGTTACGGTGCGACGGGCAATTCCCAACTTCGCAGCTAACGTGCTGGTGGAAAGACCCAATGCTGAGGCAACTTGCTCGAACATGGGCGCCGGCAAACCGTTGCGAACTTGAGCAAGGATCTCTAACAGGGGCCTTTCAGCTAGGACGAACGCGGATTCCATCGTACTATTCCTTTGAGCCAAATGGCCTTCTGCACGGGGCCATTATAGCATCTCGAAGACCGGTCGGAAAATGTCGAAAATCACAATAAATTGCTGAATAATCCCCAGAGCCTCAACATCCGGTGACAGCCACTCATTTGAGGGCCCTGGGTAGAGCCCTCGTACCGAACGAGAAAAATAAGTTTTTCTAAAATTGAGATACTTAGCTCGACAATTCGGTGGCCAGCCGTCCCACCAATTAAATCAATATCTTAGAGATTAATTCTCGAAACACTTTAAGCGACGGATTCGAATAACGGACCTGGCGCGTGTTCAGCGCATGCGACGGGTACGTTGCGAATCAAACCTTGATGAACGCCAGTGCATCTCCGGAAGACACAGTACGCATTTGGCGCCTGCTATTTGGAACGGTCTACTCCGCTCCGAGCGGAAGATATAGCTGTCTATTCTCGGGATCGCAAAACCGGAAACCATACTTACGATAGAACCTTTCGGCCGCCGCGTTTTTGGCTTCCACTACCAAGGCATGTACGCCAAGCGTGTTCCGTGCCTGCAGGATGCGCTTGATTGCATTCTGCAGCAGCAATTCACCGAGTCCCTGTCCGCGGACGGATACGGAAGTAGCGAGGCGGCCGATTCGCACAGACGGCACCGGGTTTGCGGGCAGTCCTTTGCGATCTGCTTCAGTCAGCCGCTCGAAGGCCAGCGAGGCAGCGCTCAAGCTGTGATATCCCAGAATCCGGGACGGCCGCTCGGAATCGATCAGCACGAAAGTTGTTGCGATTCCTTTGACGCGATGCTGTCCGGCTAGCGTCTTGAGGTACCGGTTGAGTGGCTCTACGCCACAGTCAAAGCCGGTGCGATCGTGGCGCTTGGCCTCCAGCTCTTCGACCGCGAATTTCACTTCAAATGCCGAGTTCGTTACCGCGCTTGAGCGCTCGCCTCAGCGCCGCGTTTGGTGCGAATGGCTTGCTAAGGGCAGCTAGAAATCGCTTCGACTCGGCAAGCGAGAGCTGCGATATCGACTCGGCCGCGACCGTTCTATCCGCTTCGCGCAGTGCCGCCGTGCGCACGAAGGTAGCAAGCGGCAGTCCGGCCAACGCAGCGGCGCGGTCTATCCGTTCTCTGTCTTTGGTCGACAGGCGCAGGTCAAGGCGGGCGGCGGCAGTCATTGAAAAGCTCCAAATAGATGTGTACGGTATTATACCGTACTGTTACTGTTGTGCCACGCGCATCTGATATGTCACCGGAATTGACCTCCTGGCCGTTGCGGCGGGGGATGCGCCGATTGTGACGAGCGTTCTGGCAAGCCGATAGGGAGCATGGTTTTTCTAATCGCGTCACACGCGGTATCCCAGCGTATGATTCTGGTCACGAATAACCTCAAGCATTTCTCGAACGTGCCTGGTCTCAAGGTGGAGGTGTGGAGTTGATTTACCGGCACCGCGCGTACTGCGAAAACTTCGGACTGCAGACTAAAGCAGTAATTTGACGATGCTGTATAGCGGCGCCGGCGTCCAGGAGACATAGGGTATTACTGGTTCGGTGGAGACAGGGACCTTCGAGCCCGCCAAAGATCTGTGAAACCCAACGGAACAAATGCAGGTCTCGAACAGTCTAGTGCGTAAGTGCCGTGTAGCATGGCCGCAAAAACGGATCGGCACTATCCTTGTCAATGCGAGAAGGGTCGCAATAGAGGTAGGCTATGAGCATTCCTTCGCTCCACGTAGTAACGAATACCAGCCTTCAGATACCGGGTCTTGAACCCTGGTACGCAGATCCCCAGGATCCAGCCCTAACAGTGATGACCGACTTTCGCGAGCGAGCGTCCGTTACCGTCCCGGACACTGCCGTGATCGATGAGGCTCTGGAGCACATGAGGCACACGGGCGTTCGTTGTGCATTCGCGATCGATGACCGGAGGCGCGTTGTTGTCGGATTGATTACCGCCTACGATATCATCGGCGAGAAGCCGATGCAGTACATGCAGACCCGGGCAATACCACGTCGCGAAGTGCTGGTCCGTGACATCATGCAGGAAATCTCGGGATGCCGCGCTGCCGATATCAAGCACATAGAACGTGCTACCGTTATCGACGTGTCGAATATGTTCGCCAGGAATCGATTAACTCACGTGCCGGTCATGGAAACGAGCGAGACCGGTGAGCAACGCCTGAGGGGATTGCTGTCGGCGGCGAAAGTCAAAAGATTGTTGTTGCGGTCCGAGTCAATCAGGCGCAATGAGACGATCATCGGGACTCCGTTGCCGACGTCATGTTCGACCTCATAAACAGCCATGCGGCGAATTGCAGGGCGTCCGTGCTCGGTCGGCAGATCACGAGCCCCTCGATCTCGAGCGCACCTTCGGTCTGATCGCTGCAATTTCCTGATTCAGCGCAGATTCTCAAGCGCCACATCTCGACCTTGGAGTAGAGGCCGAGAGATGCGAACTATGGCGAAATGCAATCTGCTGCTACCCTAGACCTAGAAATCGAGTCCGTTGATCAGGACTTGTCGCAAGTTGGGGGTGTCGATCCATGGAACTCAGCCGCCGTGACCTGTTGACCGCATCGGCGATCATGCTGATGCGTCCTGTGAGCAGCATTTCAGCACCACTGGGTGCGCGCCTCGCCGCGGCTCCGCTAGCCGGCGGCACCGAGCCCATGTTGTTGTGTTGGAATGAGAATCCCTACGGTCCGTCGCCCGCTGCGCGCGCTGCAATCGCCCAGTCGATAGCGGAGGGTTGTCGTTATCCGGACGATGAGAATCCAAGGCTCGTCAACTTGCTCGCCGAAAAAGAAGGATTCGGGCCGGATCACATCGTGACCGGCACCGGCTCCGGGGAGTTGCTGCGCGCCCTCGGGATGCTCGCCGCGCGTCAGCACGGCGAGATCGTGGCTGCCGAGCCCACCTACACCGAGTTGACCGAGTACGCTCAGCACACAGGGGCGACCCTGAGGTTGGTGCCCGTCGATAAACAGCTGCGCCACGATTTGAGCGCGATGCACGCGGCGGTTTCCGCCAAGACGCGCATCGTGTACATCTGCAATCCCAACAATCCGACGGGCACGATGGTCGATTCCGCGACAATCGCAGCATTCGTCGCCGCGCTTCCGGATCATGTGACGACCGTCATCGATGAGGCCTATATGGAATTCGTCGAGGGCACACCCTCGTCGGTCAGCCTGGTCACGGGGCCAAAGCGTGTCGTCGTGTTGCGGACATTCTCCAAGCTCCACGGCATGGCCGGGGTTCGGTACGGCTACGGGATCGCCAGACCCGAGATCATCGAGGAAATCTCCGCTGCACGCATGACGACGCCCAACATATTCGCTGTGCGCGGCGCCCTTGCGAGCCTCGGTGACAAGGAGTTCCTGGCAGACTGCCGACGGCGGATCGTGGCCAGCCGCGCCCGCCTGACCGCCGAACTGGCGCGACTGCACTTTCCGTATGCCGAGCCTCATGGCAATTTCGTATTCTTCGACACGAGCGTGCCGATCAAGCAGTTCACCGAGTTCATGCGGCATCGAAATATCGCTGTCGCGCGGCGTTTTCCACCTTACGAGAACTGGTGCCGCGTCACCATCGGGACCGATCCGCAGATCGACGCCTTCATCGAAGGAGTGCGGGCCTTCCGAGCGAGTCCTGCCAAGGCAGCCTCTGATGGGTGAGCAAAGCTGTGCCACGAAGAACCAACCGTTAAACACTAGTACCGGGTGACCACCACGACATCGCCGTCCCGTCGCGTCACGGTCACCCCGATGTTGTTGTCCTGGCGATGCAAGAGCACGTCCACCGAGCCCGTGCTCAAGCGCAAGTTGCGTAGCCGCACATGATCCAGGAAATCCGGTAGCATCGGGCGATAGAACTTGACTTCACCGGTACGGTCGAGCAGCTCCAAGCCGAGCGAGGCCTGCAGCAAGCACAAGGGAGTCGCGCTCGCCCAGGCTTGCGGCGAACAAGCCACGGGATATTGCGTCGGTGCGTTGCGCTCGCGGCGGGAAAAGCCGCAAAAGAGCTCGGGAAGGCGGCGCAGATCCATGTAGGCAGCGGCGTCGAAGAGCGCGCCAAACACTTGAGCGGCCGACTTCTGCAGTCCGTATCGGGCGAATCCCATGGCGATGAGCCCGTTGTCGTGCGGCCATATCGAGCCGTTGTGATAGGACATCGGGTTGTACCTGGATTCTGATGAACCGACTGTCCGGATACCCCACCCGCCAAATGCCGCTGGCGACATGAGCGTATCGGCGACGCGCTGAGCGCGCTCGGCCGAGGCAATGCCCGTGAAGAGGACCTGTCCGGCATTCGATGAGATCACGCGACACGGTTGCTTTGCGCCGTCCAGCGCGAGCGCGTACGTCGAGAGATCCTCGCACCAGAACTGCGATTCGAATCTTTCTCGAAGGGACTCCGCCTGCGCGGTGAGAGCAGCGGCGCGCTGGCTGTGACCTAAAGCCTCGGCCAGCACCGCAGCGTGATGTTTGGCGCCGTATACGTACGCCTGGACCTCGCAGAGCGCAATCGGGCCTTCCGCCAAGCGGCCGTCTCGATGAAAGACCGCGTCGAAGGAATCCTTCCATCCCTGATTCGCGAGGCCCTCCTTCGTCTGGCGATGATATTCGACGAAACCGTCGCCGTCCCGGTCGCCGTAATGGTCGATCCAGGCGAGCGCTGCTTCGGCGTTCGGCCATAGCGAGCGCACCGCCTCAAGGTCGCCGGTTCGCCGAAAATACTCACCGAGAAGCAGCAAGAAGAGGGGTGTCGCGTCGATGCTCCCATAGTAGCGGCCGAACGGCACCTCGCGCAGATTTGCCATCTCTCCATGGCGCATCTCGTGCAAAATCTTACCGGGCTCGGCGTCGCGTTCCGGCTCAACCGCGGTCGCCTGCGTGGCGGCGAGAAATCCGAGCACGCCGCGCGCGATGGTCGGGTCCAGCCAGAGAGTCATCAGCGCCGTAATGATTCCGTCGCGCCCGAACGGCGTGCTGAACCAAGGAATCCCGGCATACGGGTAGGGCCCCTGGGGCGTGTCGGTGATGAGCGTGTACAGGTCCGAAACGGAGCGCCTCACAATTTCGTTGTATACGGAATTTGAGCTGTCGACGCTTGCGGCGCGTGCGCTCGACTCATGTAAGGCATGACGGGCGGCGCGCATCCGCCGGTAGAACGTGCGGCCGGTCCATTCGCCCTGCGCCTCGGTCGTGAAGCCGATGCGCACGAATATCCTACGTGTCGCTCGGGGCCCCAGCGATATCTGGAAGTCTGCTCTCGCCATGCTCAGTGTTTTTGGCGCTGGAAAAAAATCGATCTGCGTGAGTCGTTCGATCTCGTCGAGACCCTTGTAGCGGAGCACGACGCCGTGATCGCTCTCGAGTGCGGCGCGGGATTCGCCGCGCGCGCTGCGGCGTTCGCCCCGCACCTCGAACAGATCCGCGAAGTCCGACGCAAAGCGGTACGTCAAGCGCAAGCTCAAAGGGAGTTCGCTGAAATTTCTCACCACGAGCCGCTCGTAACAGCCGCCGTTCCAGATGAACTTCATGCGATTCAGGTGAATGTTTTCCCGCCTCAGGGCGGTCTTGCCATCCTCGAGCAGATCCGGGTTGCTGAGGTCCGCCGTGAACACGGCGTTGTCGTCCTGCGTCATCGAGGAGAGCAGCAACGGTCGCTCGTCCTCGAGAAGCAGCTGCAGCTGTGAGAGCATGCGGGTGTCGCGATGGTACAGTCCCTCGGGATTGCCGGGTTCGCCGCCGATGTCGCCGCGATGATCGAACACCGCGAAGGTGTCGCCGTGCTTCAGCGTACGCGTGCGCCGCTGCTGAAGCGTCGCAGAGACGGCGATGGCAAATTGCGGCGCCAATGCCTCGTCGACCGAATGGGAAGACGTCGTCGGTTCGAACATCGAGGATGTATTCATGCGTTGTCCTAACAAAGGCAAGACGGCGGCGCGGCTTGTAAATTTATTCAGCCAGGAGCTTTGGCGCGAACACCATAAGATTCCTCTTACAACGATCAGTTCCATTTGAAAGCCGACAATGGAGACCGAAGCGGATAGGATGTGTTTCTACCATGGAATCCTTCAGCCTGCGGGGATTTAGATGAAGATAGCGCAAGTTGCACCGCTCGCCGAAGCCGTGCCTCCGAAACTGTACGGCGGCACCGAACGCGTGGTTGCTTACCTCACTGACGCGCTGGTCGAGCTCGGGCACGATGTCACGCTGTTCGCTTCCGGGGACAGCGCCACCAAAGCGACTCTGTCGCCCGTTTGGCCGCGCGCGCTGCGCCTCGACCCCGAGGTGAAGGATCCTATCGCGCCGATGTTCATGCAGCTCGAGACGGTGGCGCGGCGGGCGCACGAGTTCGATGTGATCCATAGCCACCTCGACTACTTCGGCTATCCGTTTCTGCGCCGGCTCGGCACGCCGTCCGTCACTACGCTGCACGGCCGCCTCGATCTGCCCGAGCTGCCGGCTCTATACAGGCTGTATGGTGACATCCCGGTGGTGTCGATCTCCAATTCACAGCGCAAGCCGCTGCCGGAAGCGAACTTCGTAGCGACGGTGCTGCACGGCCTGCCCCGGAAGCTGCTGAGCAAGGGCGAAGGACGCGGAGGATACCTTGCTTTCCTCGGGCGCGTTTCGCCGGAGAAGGCGCCCGACGCGGCGATTCGAATCGCGGCTCGGGCGGGTATTCCGCTCAAGATCGCGGCCAAGGTGGACCGCGTCGATCGGGAATATTTCAAGACCACGGTTGAGCCGCTGCTCGGCCAAGCCGACGTCGAGTTCATCGGTGAGATCCGCGAGGACCAGAAGCAGGAATTCCTGGGCAATGCCGCGGGGCTTCTCTTCCCGATAGCCTGGCGCGAGCCCTTCGGACTGGTGATGATCGAGGCGATGGCTTGCGGAACTCCCGTCATCGCGTTCGAGAACGGGTCGGTCCCGGAGGTGCTGGAAGACGCGGTGACCGGCTTCATTGTGCACAGCGAAGATCAGGCGGTCGAGGCGGTTCAGCGTATCGGTACGCTCGACCGAGCCCGCATCCGGGGCGAATTCGAGCGCCGCTTCACGGCACAACGTATGGCGCAGAACTATCTCAAACTTTATGAAAGCCTCGTTCAGGCGCAGCGAGTGCCGGCCTTGGTCATTAGGACCGTAGGGGACGAATTGCTGGCTCGATCACTGGTCCCGCATGGACGTGCTGCGGCCGCTCGAACACGCGACAGGGTCACGCCTCCCGCGCATGGCGACGCCGGGGTGGGAGTTCTCCGGCAACACTCGGACCGAAGCGATCCGGTCAAAGCCGGCCGGACCGCGTAGGGCCATCAAAGTCCGTTTCCAGTTGCTCGGTTAATACCCAAAGCGCCGCTAACGGTTGTAAGTGGGTGCCGACACCTTTCTGATAATTTGCAGTGTGCTGTGACGCCAAATGGGCAAAAAGCCGTCCAGCGGGGCGAACGGCGGACTATTGTCGGGCGCAGCGTCACGCGATTGCGTTTGCAGTCAGGTCGGCGCCAAGAAACTTGACGGTGCGGACACGCGATCGGTGCGCCAGCGTACCGACAGGACGATTCGCCTCAGGTCTACCAGAAGCGGTTACAAGCACTGGAGATCAACATGATTATTGGCGGCGGACTCCTTGGAACGATTCTCCTCATTGCGATAATTGTTTACTTCGTGCGCAGAGCCTGAATCTAATTTCGCGGTGAACAAATTGGGTTAGATTAATGCGAACGCGCCTGAGGTTTGTTTCGGTTGTGCTGAAGATCGCATTCGACCAGAGCCCGCGAAGATCAATTGAGGCAACTTTAGGTAGCGGCGGGCTGGATTCAATCCAAAATGCTGAGGCTGAAAATCTCCTCGCTCACTGACGTCATCGGATGGCCGAGCGCGGCGATGCTGCTCGCAACCATATGCCGTTACGTTTACTCGCAATAGACATCCAAGGCGACGGCCCCCCTCTATGTGAAGCCTAGATTGCGCGAGAAATATTGCGCGAGAAAAAAGCCGGCCGCACTGTACGTGCATCGAAACCACGGCGTCTGTTCGATGACGTACACAGTGGACATTATTCTGATATGAGACGACTCGGCCGTGAAGAACACGCGCCGTCGTGCCGAATGGTCACATTCCTTTCCGATTCCTCTGTTAGATTGAGGGGTCGCACTCGAACTTCAGCGCAGCAACGTGGAGATGATTTGTCGACAGGCAGTGTCGATACTACCGTTCTGACCGCCGCGTGCGACGGGTACTTAGTGAAACCGATTGACGCGCATTAACGCCTCAATCGGCGCATCACCGTTGCGCAGGGACAAGTTGTCGGCGGCCGGCACGCCACCAAGATTGAAGGCGCTATGAAATTCCTGATCGTTGACGACATCGACATCAACCGGATGGTGTTGCGCGTGGCGTTCGAGGCCGAAGGCCACACCGCGTTCGAAGCTGCCGATGGTATCGAAGCTCTGGATATCCTCGCGCGCGAAGACATCGACGCTGTGTTGTCGGACATCTTGATGCCGCGCATGGACGGCTACCGGCTGTGCCACGAGATTCGCACGAGCGAGCGCCTGCGCGACTTACCGATCGTCATTTACACTGCCACGTACACGTCGCAGAGCGATGAGAAGCTGGCGCGCAGCGTTGGAGCGGACCGATATCTGAAGAAGCCCGCGCCGTTCCAAACGGTTCTTACGGCTCTGCGCGAGGCCATTGCCATGCCACGCACCGCTCCGCTGCCGCAAGCGTGGCAAGAAGTTGAGGTGCTCAAGGAATATAGCGATCACCTCGTGGAGAAGCTGGAACAGAGGAACATCCAGCTTGCCGAGGCAAACGGGCGACTGACCATTCTCGATGCCTCGAAGAACGAGTTCCTTCGCGTCATCTCGCACGAACTGCGCACACCCGTTAATGGCCTTTTCGGTGTCGGCGATCTTATCCTCGAAGGGATGCCCTCGACAAAAGACAATCGGAAACTCCATGGGATGTTCAAGGCATCTCGGCAGAGACTTTCATCGATCATGGAGGATGTCTTGCTGTTGACTGAAATCGACGTCAACGGCAAGCAATTTTACTCCGCTCCGGTCTCCTTGAGTGCCGCACTGATCTCAGCTGTCAACAGCGCGACTGAGTTTGCCGAATCCCGAGGTGTTAAGTTCACGAAGGTCTCGACGAACATGGGCCTGGTCGTGGGAGATGAGGACTTGCTGGCGCGGGCGCTGCGCTCATTGCTCGAGACCGCCGTGAAATTTTCTGCGAGGGACAAAGTCGTCGGCCTGGCACTTGAGGTTGTTTCCAACACAACGCGGATGATCATCCAGAGCCGTGGATTGACTATCTCCAGCACCGCGATGCCGAAATTCTTTGACATTTTCTCCATCGGAGAAACGCTGACACCGGGAGGGGATCTGGGGTTAGGGCCTGCCGTGGCGTACCGCATTCTCTCGTTGTTCGGCGCTTCGGTCAGCGTCGCAAACCTCGAGCCTGATGGAATACGGCTCACCGTATCACTGAAGAGCGCTCCCCCGAGCGTCGGACCGCCATGAAATCCTTCGATCCACCCGGTTTGGAATCGGAGGGCTCGGTCGACAGGGTATTAATTGTCGACGACAGTCTCACGGTCCGTATGGATCTGAAGGAGGCGTTCGAGGAGGCGGGCTTCCAGACCATCGTTTGCGCGTCGGCCGCGGCTGCGCGCCAAGCGTTTGCCGATACTGCCGTGTGCATTGCCGTCCTGGATGTGTTGCTGCCTGACGGTAACGGCGTCGAACTATTAATGGAGCTTCGCGCCTTGGCGAACACATCGGGCATCGTAGTCTTGATGCTCTCCACGGAGGCAGAGGTGACGCACCGCTTGCGCGGGTTGCGCACCGGGGCCGACGAATACGTGGGCAAGCCTTATGATATTCACTACGTCGTTGCCAGGGCGCGGGAGCTGCTTCGAGCGAAGCGGGCTGAGCCTGAGTCCGGAAGCCCTTCGACCATCCTCGTCATTGACGACAGCGTTACTTTCCGCGAGGCCCTGCGCCAGGCGCTCGAGGAAGCCGGATATGGCGTTGAAGTGGCTGCCAGCGGCGAGGAGGGGCTTCGTATCGCCGCGGCGGGGCGCCCTAGAGCCGTGATAGTCGATAGTGTCCTTCCAGGAATTGACGGCTCCACGGTGATTCGGCGTCTGCGCCTCGATATTGCCTTGCGCGGTGTCCCGTGCCTGCTACTGACAGGGTCCGAAGATCACCACATGGAGCTGCGAGCACTGGAAGCAGGGGCGGATGCCTTTTTGCGCAAGGATGAGGATACTGAGGTGATTCTGGCCCGCCTCGCCGCTTTGCTGCGCAGCGCATCGTCCAGCGTCGCCGAGAAAACGGCCAGCCTATTGGGGCCGAAGAGAATTCTCGCGGTGGACGACAGCGCGACTTATTTGGCGGGTCTGGCGGCAATGCTTCGCGAGGAAGGCTATGACGTAGTGTCAGCACGTTCCGGCGATGAGGCGCTGGAGCTACTGGCCGCGCAGAGCATGGATTGCATCCTACTCGATTTATTGATGCCTGGATTGAGCGGCCGTGAAACTTGCAGGCGGATCAAAGCCGTGCCCATCGTGCGCAATATTCCGCTCATCATTGTCACCGCGGTCGATGACCGAACGGCGCTGTTCGACGCGTTGGAGGCAGGGGCCGATGACTACATCCAGAAGTCCGCCGAGTTCGGCGTCCTCAAGGCTCGCGTGCGTGCCCAGTTACGCCGCAAACAGTTCGAAGACGACAACCGTCGCATCCGCTTGGATCAATATCAAGCGGAACTCGAGGCTACCGAGGCGCGCGCCGCTCGCGTGCTGGCCAACAGCCGTGCCGAGCTGCTGTTGATGGTGGAACAGAAGAATCGGGCGCTGCAGGCGGCCAATGTGGAGCTCGAGAGCCGACAACTCGAGATTGCGCAAACAAATCGTGCGCTCGCCGGTGCCAATCAAGCAAAAACCGAATTTCTAGCCACCATGTCGCACGAGCTACGCACACCGCTGGTTGCGATCCTTGGATTCTCCGAATTATTGGTAAGCGGCAAGGCCGGCGAACTCGCGCCCCGGCAACGAGAGTACGTTGGGTACATGGGCGACAGCGGCACGCATCTGCTGGCGCTGATCAACGACCTCCTGGACATCTCCAAGATCGAGGCCGGTAAGGTCGAGCTTGATCTCGAATCCGTAGACCTCGATGATCTGCTCACCAATGCCTTGGCGATCGTGCGGGAGCGCGCGCTGGCGCGCGGCGTTCGCTTGGAAGTCAACGGATCTGGGCGGTCCGAATCATTGCTGGCCGATCGCAGGCGCCTGAAGCAGATCGTCTACAACCTCTTGTCCAACGCGGTGAAATTCACCGCCGACGGGGGCCAAGTGTCCCTGCGGGCGAGCCTCGTTGATCGACATCAAGCATCCACCGGACTGCCGGGCTTCGAGACAGGCGTGCGCACGCCGCTGCCGCAGAACGACTCGCAGGGCTTCGCGGAAATCAGCGTCTGCGACACTGGGATTGGGATCTTAAGCGAGGATATGGATCGGCTCTTTACGCCTTTCACGCAAATCAAGAGCAATCTGTCGCGCACGAGCGAGGGTACAGGGCTGGGCCTGGCAATCGTGTCGCGATTGGTGGGACTGCACGGCGGCGCAGTCGCAGTTACGAGCGCGCCGGGCACAGGAAGTTGCTTCAGTGTATGGCTGCCGTGGCGCAGCCCGCAGCTGTCGACATGAGTCAAGTGGAACAGAACAATCGCTTTCTTCTTTGTCGCATCGGCTCGCGTATCGGTGCCTTGGCTCTCAAGGATGTTCGGGAGACGATGCGACCGCTGCCGATCGAGCCGCTGGTTGGAACACCGGCGTTTGTCCTCGGGCTTGCCATCATCCGAGGATTCCCCACCCCCGTGGTGGACGCAGGCAGCCTCGTCGGCCTCTCTACATCGGCGTCCCCGATACTCTCACCGTCTCCTGCCCGCTTTGTATCGCTCAAGCTGGACGAACGGACCGCAGCGCTGGCAGTCGATGCCGTGCTGGATGTTTGTTCGCTGCCTTCTGAAACGCTGTCGAATATCCCTCCGCTTCTGCTCGGGGGGGATGCTCAACTGGCTTCGGTCATGGGCGCACTCGATAGCAAACTCCTGTTCGTGCTCGAAGCAGCTCGTATGGTACCGGATTCGGTATGGATCGCGATGAAGATACAAGGAACTTCCGCGTGATGGCGCGCGAATCGGCCGGGTCGCAGCGCTTTCGCGGCTGGATTGCCCAACGACTGGGTCTTCACTTTGATGATACCAAGCTGGAGTTTCTCGCTGAAGTCTTGGACCGGCGCGTGGACAAAGAAGGGTCGATGCCTTCCCTTTATCTCGACCGGCTCGAGGGTCCGGACATCACCGTTGAGCTTAGGGCGCTGGCCCTGGAACTGACTGTGCCGGAGACGTACTTCTTCCGTCACATCGATCAGTTCCGCGCCTTCGCCGATGTTGCTCTGCCCGAGGCGCAAGCGACGCGCACAGCCACTCGCAAGCTCAGCTTGCTCTCTGTAGGTTGTGCTTCAGGCGAAGAGCCGTACTCCCTGGCCATGTTGGTGCGCGAGCGCGGCGCCGAACGTGGCTGGAATGTCGCTATCGACGCTTTCGACATCAACTCGGCCATGCTGGCGAAGGCCGCGCGGGGCTTCTACACCGCTTGGGCGTTGCGTGAGACTCCCGAAAAAAGCCAACAGCGCTGGTTTCGGAACGTCGGAAAGGAGTTCGAGCTCGAAGAAAGCATCCGAGCTGCGGTGACATTCCATGAAGTCAACCTCGCGCAGGAGAATGCCGAGCTATGGGCCGTGGACAAGTATGACGTGATTTTCTGTCGCAATGTCTTGATGTATTTCACGCCGCAGAGCGCCCAGGAGTTGGTTGCGCGCTTGACTCGTTCGCTCGCGCCGCGCGGGCACTTGTTTCTTGGGTCGGCGGAGACGCTGCGCGGGTTATCGAACGATTTCCACCTGCGCCATTCGCACGGTGCATTTTACTATCAGCGCAAGTATCCAAAGAGCGACCAACGAGGCGAAACACGCGAAGACACGCTCAGTGATATCTCGCAAGATAAATTAGCCCAGCATGCTGTCGTTCAGCCCGCGGCGCCGGTATCTGAGCCGACGTGGACAAAAAATTGGCAGGATACGATTCAAGGCGCTTCGGATCGTATCCAGACACTGAGCGGACGATCTACACCTAAGTCCACGCTGCCAGGCGGCGGTGGTCCGGCAGCCAAAATGCAAACCGCCGCACAGATGCCGCTCGTGATGGAGCTGTTGAAGAAGGAACGATTTTCGGACGCTTTGGATCTGCTCGGTCGCTTGCCGGTAGAGTCTGAACAGGATCCGCATGTGCTGTTGTTGCGCGCGGCATTGCTGACACACCGCGGCGACTTAAGCGCCGCTGAGATCGTCTGCGACCAACTGCTTAGCCAAGATGAATTGAACACGGGCGCGCATTACCTGCTAGCGCTGTGTCGCGAGAGCGCAGGGGATCGACAGCGGGCGCTCGACCACCACAGGTCCGCCATCTACCTTGATTCCGGCTTCGCCATGCCTCGACTGCACTTAGGGCTGATGGCGAGACGCGACGGCGACCGGGAAGGAGCCATAAGAGAATTGCGCCAGGCATTGGTGCTGCTCAAGCGCGAGGACGCCTCCCGGCTGGTGTTATTCGGCGGTGGATTCGGGCGCGAAGCTCTGATCGCGCTGTGTCGCGCGGAACTTAACTCGGCAGGAGGAGTAGCGTGAGTACCGACGAGACGTGTATTGAGGCCGGATCGATGGACGCCACCGCTGCCACACTGCGCCGGCACTTCGACGAAGCCTTCGCGGCGCCGGCGTCGTCGATAGCCGAACCTCTTGAAGATCTCCTAGCAATCCGCGTCGGCTCCGATCCCTATGCACTTCGCTTGCCGGAAATTGCCGGTCTCTACGTGGGCGTCAAGATAGTGCCGGTGCCGAGTCCTGTCGCGCAGTTGCTGGGCATTGTGGGGATTCGCGGCATGATGGTTCCGATCTATGACTTGGCGGCGCTTCTGCGCTACCCGCCTGAGACTGACTCACGGTGGTTTGTTCTCGCAAGGGCGCCGCAACCTGTGGGTTTTGCATTTGAGACCTTCGAATCGCATCTGCAAGTGCCACATGCGTCTTTGGCAGGCAGCAATGGTGAAGATCCGGGTACCGGCGAAACCGTACAGCACATGCGCGGAACCGTCCGAGCCGCCGGGGCGCTGCGCCCGATTATTCATTTGGCTTCCATGTTGGAAATGATAGGGGACAAGAACTCATGATCGACAATTGGACCTTTGGAAGAAAAATAGCGGCGGGATTTGCGCTCTCGTTCGTATTGCTGATAGTCATCGGTACGATCGCGTACACCAGCATCAACAAGCTGATGAGCACCAGCCAACTAGTAACGCACACGCACGAGGTCCTTGAACACATCGCCGATGTGCTCAGCGAGCTCAAAGATGCGGAAACCGGGCAACGCGGTTACCTGATTACGGGCGATGAGGTTTTTCTCGAGCCCTATCGAACCGGCACCGTCGAGGTTCTCATCATGGTCAAGGAGCTTCGCAACTTAACCGCGGATAACGCCAATCAGCAGAAACGGATCGAGTCGATCGAGCCAATCATCGCCGCGAAGCTGGCCGAACTCAAGCAAATAATCGATCTGCGCGCAAAAGGAAGCGCTGATGAAGCCGTCAAGGTTGTCCGCGGGGGCGAGGGCAAACGGCTCATGGACGACATCAGGCGAGTATTGGATGAGATGGGCAATGAGGAACGCGGACTGCTTAAGCAACGCGCAGAGGAAGGGGCATCGGCAGCCAGTGGTGCGAAGTCGGTCATCATTTTCGGCACCTTGCTCTGCCTGCTGCTGGTCACAATCGCGGGTTTCTTGATCACGCGTTCTTTGAGCCGCCAGATTGGCGGCTCGGTTGGGCAGATTCAAAGCTCCTCGACAGAACTCCAGGCGTCCGCCAACCAACAAGCGACGGCGACCAAGGAGCAGGCCACCGCCATGACTGAGATCAGCACAACGATCAGCGAACTGCTGGCAACTTCGCGGCAGATCGCCGCGAGTGCGCAGCACGTTGCGCAAATCGCGGGACAGACCGCCGCCGCCGCGCGTTCCGGGGACGCCACCGTGGCAACAGCCCACGACTCCATTTCGACCATACGCCGTCAGGTCGATCTCATCGTCAATCACATGCTGGAATTGGGTAAGAAGTCCCAGCAGATTGGCGCCGTGCTCGAAATCGTGGCTGAACTCGCGGAGCAGACCAATATCCTGGCGATCAACGCGACCATCGAGGCAGCCGGCGCCAACGAGGCGGGCAAACGCTTTGCCGTCGTCGCGGATGAGATCCGCAAGCTTGCCGATCGCGTCGCGGGCTCAACCAAGGAGATTCGCGGATTGATCGAGGACGTGCGCAGCTCTGTCAACACGACCATCATGACCACGGAAGGCGGCTCGAAGTCGGTGGATGCCGGCGCCAAACAATTCTCGGAGGTCGCAGCCGCATTCGCAGAGATTGCCGGACTGGTGGGCACGACGACCGAGGCGGCGCGCGAAATAGAACTGTCCACCAAACAACAATCCACAGCCGTGGAGCAAGTCAACGTCGCCATCACCAGCGCTGCCCAGGCCACGAAAGAGACCGAAGCGAGTTCAGGCCAGACGCTGCAGACAGCTGCGGAGCTCAGCGGACTGTCGCGGGCGCTGTTGCGTATCGTGCAGCCGCAGGTGGCGCTCGCCCGGCGCGTGTTCGCTGAGTAAGGCACCCACAATGATGGCACGCGATCCCTACCGATACTTTCGTGTCGAAGCGCGTGAGCTGCTGGATCAGCTCGGCAATGGTGCGCTTGAGCTCGATAAAGGATCCGCCGCGCCGGAGCTGATCGCCTTGATGCTGCGGCTCGCTCATACCCTCAAGGGCGCCGCACGCGTAGTCAAACAGCGTGAGATCGCCGACCATGCGCATGCAATTGAAGATGCGCTGGCGCCGTTTCGAGACAATGATATTGCGGTGTCCCGCGATGAGATCGACGCAACGCTGAAGGCGCTGGACGGGATCACCTTGGCGGTAGATGCGCTATCGCTTAAGCCTAAGAGCGAGCGCGCGGCCGGTAACCCCGGTGCTGCGATGCATGGCATACCGTCCGACCCCCTTGCGACCGTAACAACCAACGTCGACGAAATGGACGCGCTGTTGGAGAACTTAAGCGAAGCGAGCGTGCAGTCTTCAGCCTTGCGCCGGGAGCTCGCGCCTCTGCAACGCAGCCGTAGACTCGTGCAACTCTTGGAGGAGCAGTGGCACGCCCCGCGAACCGATCGATTCAGTGGCACAGGTGGCAAATCAGCGTCGATGATTTCGGAGCTGGGAGGACTCCTCGAGGACATGCAGCACACCTTCACCGACAGCCTCGAGCAGATGGATCGCGAACTCGCGCAAGTGCGCGAGGCGGCGGAGCGTCTGCGCCTGCTGCCGGCGAGACTCATGTTCGTCTCGTTGGAGCGCGCCGCGCGCGACGCGGCATTGAGCCTTGGCAAGTGCATCAGTTTTGTCGCCAGCGGCGGCGAGATTCGACTTGATGCGCAAGTCTTCGGCGGGGTACAGGGCGCTTTGGTGCAGGCCGTTCGTAATGCCGTCGCTCACGGAATCGAAACCAAGGAAGAGCGCGAGACTGCCGGCAAGCCGACGGAGGGTCGCGTATGGGTGGAGGTGCGCCGGCGCGGGTACCAAGTGGCATTTGTTTGCCGCGACGACGGCCGCGGTATTGATCTTGAAGCCGTGCGGCGCGCGGCGCAGCGCAAGGGGATGGTCTCGGCGGATGCAGCAAGCTTGAGCAACGAGGAATTGCTGCAGCTTCTGCTCGGCGGCGGCATAAGCACGTCGGCCGCCCTGACCCAGATCGCCGGACGGGGCATCGGTCTTGATGTCGTACGCGAAGCGGCCGCTCGGCTTCGAGGAGAGGTCTGCATTCGGACCGACAAGTGTTTGGGCACGACTTTAGAGATTGTCGTACCGGTAACACTTGCAGCCGTCGATGCGCTAATCGTCGAGGCCGGCGGACAAACCGCGGCCATACCGCTGGATGCAGTCAAACGGACGCTACGAGTCTCAGGTTGCGATTTGGTTCAGTCGGCCCAGGGATCGTCCATTCTATTCGATGGTAATGTCATTCCGTTCGCTCCTCTCGAGAGTGCGATGCGCCGAGTGACTCTGACAAGGAACATCGCTAGGTCCTGGTCGACAGTCATTGTCGAGGGCGCGAACGCGCTGGTTGCGGTGGGCGTCGAGCGTTTGCGTGGTACGCAGAACCTAATCCTGCGTCCACTCCCGGACTGCACGCCCAGCGATCCAATCGTCGCGGGCGCGTCGCTGGATGCCGAAGGGCACCCGCAACTGGTTCTCGACCCTCAAGGACTCGTTGAACATGTCGGTCGTGCCGGATCGGCGCTTGCAGCGGTGCCACGGCCTCGCGCCCCTGTACTCGTCATCGATGATTCGCTGACGACACGAATGCTCGAACAGAGCATTCTCGAATCGGCGGGCTACGAAGTCGATCTGGCCACTTCGGGAGAAGAGGCTCTGGAGAGGGCGCGTAAACGCCGCTATGCACTGTTTCTTGTCGATGTTGAAATGCCTGGGATGGATGGCTTTACTTTCATTGAGCGTGCACGCGAAGATCCAAACTTGCGCGACATTCCGGCGGTACTGGTCACCTCGCGCGCATCGCCCGAAGACCGTCAACGAGGCTTGAGCGCAGGGGCGCGGGCGTATATCGTCAAGGGCGAATTCGATCAGGCCGGATTGCTCGAACAAATTCGCTCGCTGTTGGGTGGGCAATGAAGAAGTGGCGGGTACTGGTGGTCGAGGATGCGCTTACGATCAGCAGTCGACTCTGCGAGATCCTCAGCGCCGATCCGGAGCTGGAAGTGATTGGTGAGGCCGAAGATGGCAAGCGGGCGATTGAATTGTGCGAGCAACTGCGGCCCGATGTCATTACGCTCGATATGGTGATGCCCGTGATGAGCGGATTGACGGCCACCGAATACATCATGGCCTATACGCCGACGCCGATCCTCATCGTGTCTGCTTCTATGAACCGGGGAAAACTGTTCAAGACCTACGATGCACTCGCGGCTGGTGCGATTGATGTGCTGGAAAAGCCCACGGCAGACGATGTCGACACCGGCTGGGAACGGCGATTCGTGGCTGCCGTCAAGCTGATCGCAAAGATCAAAGTCATCACGCATGTCCGCGCGCGCTTAAGCGGCGCGGAATGGGCTGTTGCCACAGTTCCCGGACAGAGTGCGGTGTCGCAGACGCCGAGACGTCACGATCAATCACAAAGCCGGCACTATGGCGTCGTAGCAATTGGTGCATCCACAGGAGGGCCCGCCGCCATTGTCAAAGTCTTGAAGGCGTTACCGCCGGGATTGCGCGTCCCCGTCCTTTTCGTGCTGCATATCGACGAACCGTTCGCTGCGGCGTTTGCGGAGTGGCTCGACAACCAAACACCGCACCGGGTCGCCTACGCCCGCGACCGGGAATCCATCGAATCTTTGCGCGGGCGAGTGATCATGGCTCCGCCGGGACGGCATTTGAGTATTGCCGGCGGGCGACTGCACCTCAATACTGATCCGCCGCGCCATTCGTGCCGGCCCTCAGTCGATGTGCTGTTCGAATCGCTGGCGGTGGATTGCGGCGCGGAAGTGTTGGCGTGCCTTCTGACAGGCATGGGTCGGGACGGTGCCGCCGGATTGTTGGCGATACGACGCGCCGGAGGTTTCACAATCGCCCAAGATGAAAGCACATCGGTCATTTACGGTATGCCTCGCGAGGCAGTTTTATTGGACGCGGCGCAGATGGTTCTGCCTTTGGATAATATCGGACCTCAGATCGTACAACTCCTCGGAGACAGTGAGCGGCGAACGGCATAAAACGAAAATGTGAGCGGTCACAATTCAAACTCGACGCCAATTTCCATGATTTGGGCGCTCGGAATATTAAAGTAAGCCCCGGGCTGTTGCGCATTGCGATGCATAAGCGCAAATATGGCTTTGCGCCAGCGCTGCACCCCGGAACGGCGACCTGTCGGAATAATAGTCTCGTGGCCGGTAAAGTAGGTCACTTGCCGCAGATTGCAGGGTGTAATTTGGCCACGCGCCACGGCGATCTCCAGTCCTTTGGGGACATCCGGCTTCTCCATAAAGCCGAAGCGAAGCTCGACCCGGGCGATCCGGTCGGAAAGGGCTGTGACTTTGACGCGATCTTCGTCGGCGACACGCGGCGTTTCCGTCATTTCAACCGCAACCAACAATACCGTCTCGTGCAATACGTGATTGAAATTGACATTGGATGTGAGCGGCAGCGGTATGCCCTGCGTCATACGGCCGAGCACGACGGCTGTGCCTGGGATTCGGTGCGGTGGATCGACTTCGATCCGCGCGATGAATGCTTCCGATCTCTCACGGATCTCGAGGCGAACAGAGTCCATGATCTCCTGGCATTTGCGCCAAGTGAGCATTAGGAACGCAAGGACGAATGAGATTGCCAATGGGAACCAGCCGCCGTCCAGAAGCTTTGTGGAAGTCGACGCAACAAACAGCAAATCCAACGCGAGCAACAGGCCATTCACGCTATAAACGAGCAAGGGATTGTGCTTCCACTGCAGCGCCACGAAAGTGGCCATTAGCGTGGTGATGGCCATCAGTAAAGACACGGCAATCCCAAAGGCGCCGGCGAGCGCTTCCGACGAACCGAAACCAATAACCGCTGCGAGGGTGCCAAACGCGAGCAACCAGTTTACGAGAGGAACATAGATCTGACCCATTTCATGGCCAGCCGTATGCACGATCTTCATGCGCGGCAGGAAGCCCAACTGAATGGCCTGACTTGTCAGTGAGTACGCACCGGAAATGATTGATTGGGAGGCAATGACGGTTGCCACCGTGGCCAGAGCGACCAAACCGTAATGAGACCATTCTGGCGCGAGTTGGTAGAAGGAGTTTTCTATCGCTGCCGGTTGCGTCAAGAGAAGAGCTCCCTGGCCAAAATAATTCAAGGTCAATGCAGGCAACGCCACGGCGAACCAAGCAAGTCGAATGGGCAATGGACCGAAATGGCCCATATCGGCATAGAAAGCCTCTCCGCCCGTTACCGCAAGAAAAGCACCGCCAATGACTATCAGCGACAGCGGCCCGAGGTGCCACAGATACGTGATTGCCGGAATCGGGCTCAAGGCGGCGAGGATCGCCGGTGCCTTGGCAATTCCCATGATGCCTAAGACGCCAATGACGATGAACCAAAGCAACATGACCGGCCCGAATAAGCGTCCGATCCAGGACGTGCCTTTGCGCTGGATCAAAAATAGAACCACGAGGATGACGAGCGTTAGTGGAACGATGAAGCGGCCCAGCTGAGGCGCGTACAGTTTGATTCCTTCGACCGCACTTAGCACGGAAATCGCCGGAGTGATGGTGCCGTCACCGTAGAGCAGAGTGGCCCCAATGAGCCCGACGACGACCATGATGGCGCGCCACCCGCCACGTTTGGCGATTTGTGGACTGATAAGCGCAAGAAGGGCCAGGATGCCACCCTCTCCGTGGTTATTGGCGCGCATGATCAGGCCCGCATACTTTATGGAAATGACGACTATCAGTGACCAGAAAATCAAAGACACGATTCCCAGTACCGCCTCCGGGGAGATCGCTCCACCGGGGCTTGCGGCTTTTACCGCGACTTGCAACGTGTAAAGGGGGCTTGTACCGATGTCGCCGAACACGATGCCCATCGCGGCCAGTGCCGCAGGTGATAGAGCGCGATGGTTTTTCGGTGTAGTGATCCCCCTCATGCGATTATCGGACGCTCCTTTCTTTTATTATGGCACTTATGGCTTCGGATCTCACACAACTAGGATTTCCTGTCTCCTAAGGAGCAGCACGGCATGTCGATCCCATCGTTTTTGAACTGGCCTTTCTTCGATGAACAGCATCGCGAACTCCACGCAACCGTTGCCCATTGGTGCCGCGAAAACTCCGGCGAATTCGCCCACGCCGAAACCCGTGCAGCGGTGGATGAAGCCTGTCGCCGCCTGGTGCGGCGCATGGGGAGCGCGGGCCTCATCCGTTATTGTGTGCGCGCCGATCAAGGCGGCGTGTTTGCCGATTTCGATGTGCGATCGATATCCATCCTGCGTGAATCTCTCGCACGCTTTGAGGGGCTGGCCGACTTTGCCTTCGCGATGCAGGGCCTGGGCAGCGGCGCAATCACCCTGGCTGGATCAAGCGAGCTGCAAGCGAAATATCTGCCCAAAGTCGCCCGGGGCGAGGCGATCGCCGCCTTTGCGCTGTCCGAGCCCGAGGCCGGATCCGACGTGGCTGCCATGCAATGCCGCGCGCGGCGCGACGGGGACGATTACGTGCTGGATGGTGAGAAGACTTGGATATCCAACGGCGGCATTGCCGATTTTTATTGCGTCTTTGCG